>Ga0207620_1000001_pt1 | contig 39556 bp, 64 predicted proteins | sample NitcycUWRG05A512_FD_188169 | JGI IMG/M metagenome (GOLD analysis project Ga0207620, IMG submission 188169) | Soil microbial communities from Arlington Agricultural Research Station in Wisconsin, USA - Nitrogen cycling UWRJ-G05A5-12 (SPAdes) | ecosystem: Environmental > Terrestrial > Soil >...
CTGCCTTCTCCTTGGTCAGGTTTTCGTCGATCACGCGAACCCAATCATCCCCGTAGATCTTGGACATTCCAGAGTCAGCATCCCTTTCGATGTATTGAAATCGCTCGGCATCCTTGCGCAACGATTCGTTCTCGGCCTTGAGCTGGTCGCACTCCTTCTCGAACGCGGTGGCCTCAGCTCTGATGCGACGCATGTGGCTGGCGGCATTGTCCCGATACTGAGTCATTTCCGCCAATTCACGCTTCAGCCGCTCGACATCGGCGCGCAGCTCGTCCTCGGGCTTGCGCATGTTCCAGCGCGCAATGGCCGCCTCAGCCGAACGCGACGGCACTTGCTCCATGGCGCAGGTGCAGCCCCGGTTGCTGGTATTGCGGCATACCACTCCATACAGCGTGCCCGCACGCGACTTTGCTGTCTCCAGTTGCACCTCACCGCCACAGAACGGGCAAGGCTTCAGCTTCTCGATGGTCATACATCCACCTCGAGGCATTCGTCGCCCTGGTTCGCCGATCCAGCCTTGGCAAGCGCGACCACCTTCTCAGCCTGCTCCAGCAGCTCAGGGTACTGGTCGTTCCAGTTCTGCTTGTAGGCCTTCCCAAGCATCTGCTCGAGCACGACCAGCAGCTGTGGGGCTGTGCGCATAAGGTAGGCGTTCGCCCAAGTCTCTTCGCCAATAATCCACTTGATTCCGTTGTGATCCATCGCGCCAAGGGTGGCTACAGTCAGCGGTTCGCCATCGCGAACGACGCAGATGGTGTAGTCCTCGCGGTCTACAAGCCATTTTTCTTTGGTGTGGTTGCTCATTCTGATTCGCCTTTGATCGTTTTACCTATTTCCGCAGCTGCCCGGACAACCAGCCGGCGAATTGCGTACTCTTCGTCATTGACTTCCATGTTCGTAAGTAGATGGTGCATACCGCCGAGCGGATAGCTGACGTACGCAGACCGCGCTTTCTTGATGTCACTCGGGTCAATGACAATCCCAAGGCGGATGGAGAGGCTGAAGGCGTCGTGATTCTCGTCCAGCGGGTGCCAGCGATATTCACGGTCAATTCCGTTGTGGTCCTGGTTGTCGGCGTGGATGTACAGAATGCACTCGTCCATATCTCCCCAGCGGATGGACATGTCATTGAGGTCTTCAGCCCAATAAGCCTTTGCCGCCAGCTCAAGAAGTTCTTTGTCCGTCATTTCTCAAATCCCCAGTGATCCGCAGTGGTGAACTTAACGCCATGCTCGGCGCCGAAGGCTTCCATCAGGTCAAACATTTCTCCGAACCAGGCCTTGGACTTGTTGCGGGTGGATACTCCCATGACGACGAATCCGCCGTTGATGCCTGGCACGGTTTGTTGTTGCTCGAGTGCGGCGCTGAAGACGTGCTTCCAGCTTTCGGAGTCGAGCTTCTGGCCGTACCAGACTACCTGGGCGCTGATGTCGCGAAGCATGGCCCACATCCTGCGATTCTGTGGGTCGCTGCGCACTTCCTCTTTCAGGGTCCAGGTGAACTTCTTGTCCAGCGGGACCTTCTGCAGGATTGCGATTGCCCGGGATCGGTCCTGCTCTGTTCTCAGGGGGAAGGCTGGCATGGTCACAGCCGACCCTCCACTGCGCGCTGGGCGGCGACCTCGGCAACGTGCGTCAGCGTGTGGCGAACGCGGCCCGGGATCTCTGCAGGCTCAAGCTTCGTATTCCCCAGCAGCCATTTCACTGCGCGGAAGTACTGGGCCTTCTGCCGGCGGCAGATTGAAAGCTCGCGACCCAGCGCCACGCAGTTGCCCTTGAGCTTTCGCGCGACGCCTTCAAGCTGCATAAGATTTTCCCGAAGCTCACGGATCTCAGCGTCACAGGCTACAAGGCGGCTTATCAGCAGGTTTTGTTCTTGCTCGGGCTGGAGGCTCATGGCTTGCGCTCCAGGGCGGCGCGGACTTGCCAGACGGCCCAAGCCTGATGGCGGCGGTAGTCTTTATATTTTACTTCGCTGCGCTGTTCTTCGAAGTAGAAGTCTCCGCGATCATATGCTGCATCAAACGCCGCCCTCTCATCGCACTCAACTGGCGCGCTCGGCTCTGCGCTGGCGGATAGGGCGGCTTTGAGTTGGTGGCAAGCCGCCACAGCGGCAGCGTACTGAACCCCCGCAGACTTCGACTCAATGATCCGGCGCAGGACTTCCAACGCATTACGTGCAGGACCATCCAGCTCGACTGCTGGCGCAGGATGCGTGAACAGCGGCCCCAGCTTGGCGATTTCGTCGAGGCAAGCGTTCCAGCCATTGGAGTTAATCCGGTGGGTTGGTAGCCGTGCAGGCATCGCCACCGGCTGGCCCTGGTGCTGCTCGGCTGGCTTTCTCAGGCGCGCTATCTCTTCATCCCGCGCATTAAGATCGCGGTGGAGCTGGGCGATGATGGTGTCTTTGTCGGCACCCATGGCGTGGATCGACTCATAGGTTTGGATTGCCTTGTCCTGAGAAAGGGTTTGGCAACCTCCATGCGGTGAACACATCCATGGGATTGGGCATGCCCGCATCGACTTTCCGCAAATGAGATCTGACATTTTCTGGCCTCATAAAAAAAGGCTTCACCTGCACTCTCTCAGCTTTCGCCAAGTTGGAAAAACCGGGTCAGTACCCAGCCAGAGTGCATGTGAAGCCTTACTGATTTTTTCCGGTTTCCAAGCCGGTAGGTGGATGATACACCGGTCCCGTTATGGGGACCAGTGGGTTGTTGATTATTTTGCGCCACGCCGAAGCTCCAGGGTTTCCGCCCAGTCCGGGTTTGGCTTCCCAGCCAGGGCGCGGCAGTACCTGGAATCATAGTCCGCCTGCCAGGATAGACCGTAGATCTTCGGCAGGCGGTCGAACCAGTGCCAGATACCGTTGCGGCTTTGGGCGGCGTATTCGGCGTAGGATGGGGCGGTGGCCCAGTCTGGTCGATCCATCGTTCATGCTCCCCTGGTATTAGTTCGCCGGCCATCGAAGTGATGACCGCGCTTCTGGCTTCCATCCGGCATCACCACGCGACGATCTGCACCACGGGTGACCCGCACTACCTCTCCTGCGTCTACGATCACCTCAAAGCCAAGGCGGCGCATTTCGGATACGGCTTTTTCTTGGGCTGGCGTCATTCGTCTTCTCCAAACTTGATCGATTTTCGAGCGCTGCCCCAGGTGAACACCTGGGCGATTCCGCCACCTTCTCGCAGGCGATCTACGCAACGCTCACCAAGCGCGCCCACCAACTCTTCCGGCATCAGGTTGGAAATCACAATCGTGGGGACCTGTTGCTCGTATCGACCGTTGATGATGTTGAACAGGGTCTGCTGCTCGAACTCGCTGGATTTTGTGGCGCCAACCTCGTCGATGATCAACAGCTCAGGGTCAATGAATGCCTGGAATGCTTCGGACTCGTTGTATTCAGCCTCCCTGTCGAAGCTGCCCTTGACGTGCTGCAGGATCCCGTAGACGGTCCTGTACAGAGCGTTGAACCCGTAGTTGCGGATCACGTAATCCGCGATAGCCGCGGCCAGGTGCGTCTTTCCTGTGCCAACGTTGCCAAGCAACAACAGTGATCGACCATCAGCATGGTTCTTGTGGAAGTTTTCGGCATACGCCTGGCAGACAGAAAGAACCTTCCTCTGCTTGTCCCCTTCGGCGGTGAACGAGTCGAAGGTTTTGCCTTTGAAGCGAGGCGGGATCATTGCCCCGCCTAGCATCCGCTCAATACGCAAGGCCGCAAGACCCTTGGCTTGCTCCTCGCGCTCAAGCCTGTCTTTCTCGCGCTGGTCCTCCAGAGCGCACACCGGACACCTGCTGCCGGCAGTGACCTTCTCGGAGAAATATGACGCGTATGGCCCGTGAACGCCGCATTCCCTTCTCTCCTTGTGCGTTACCTTCATGATCCTCTTTTCCATGTCGAGGACAGTCAAATCAACATCAGAAACCGAATGTGCCATCGCCATTGTCATGCAACCCCTGTTCGTAGTTTCGCTGGCCGCTAAAGCCGTTGTGTTTGTTGATGCCTGCCGGCCTGGCCTGCCTTACTTCGTCCTCCCAGCGCTCAGCATTCAGCCAGGTTGCTGCATTGGGGATGAACTGGCCTTGGTCCTTGGTCCATTGCTCACAGGTGACATGGCGGGATAGCCCGGCCATCACATCTGGTCGCTTGTCGACCTTTACTTTTGACCATGCCTTGGCGGCGTCTTTCTTGCTGACCTTCTTGGGGTAGAGTTTCCAGAAAGACTCAAATCCATCGTCAGCAGAATCGCACATAGGTTTTGGTTCATTGACTGGTTCAATAGGGTGATTGGTTATGGGGGCAGCTCCCGCCCCACCCCCTGGGTTTTCTGCCGCCCCAGGTGGGTTTTCTGCCGCCCTACCCCCTGGGACAGCTCCAGCCCCACCACGGAGGTTCAGGTGGAAAACGTTCGACTGGTTTACCTCACCGTTTCGGCGGAACTCTCTACGCACCAGACCAGCTTTCTCCAGCTCGCGGATGTGTGTCTTCACGGTCGAACGCGCGATCTCGCACTGATCAGCGATGTGCTGATACGACGGCCAGCACTCGCCCATATCGTTGGCATTGTCGGCCAGCTTGATTAGCACCAGCTTGCGCAGCGGGTTGCCTACCTTGGTCTTCATGGCCTTGACCATCAGCTCCATGCTCATGTCGACACCTTCGGCAGGACCTGGCGACGGCCTTCTGAGTCAATTGGGCTGACAACGCCGTCAGCGACCAGCTGATCCATAAGACGGCACGCTGGTCCATAGGCGATCTTGAAATGCCGCTGAAGGGCGGAGATCGAGGCTCGCCCCGATTCGCGGACGAACGCTTCAGCGAGCAGTGCCTGGCCACGCTCCTCTTCGTCGATACGCTGCATTAGCGCCGAGACTTCTGGGCTGATTGCGGACACCTGCGCAGACTCCCGGGAGGCCTGCCACGCCCACGCGGCGGCCTTGAGCATTGCCGCAGCGTCATCGTTGGCCGTGGCCGTCATCTCGCCGAAGCCGAATTCAGCGCGGAAGGCTGCCAGGAACTCGGATCTCATGCCATCTGGCATGTCGTGAAGGCTCATGCTGCACCCCGCACGGCCTTGTCGTGAGTTTTCACGAAGGTTATGCAGGCCTGAGTGGCTGATTCGCTTAGTTCATTCAAAAGCTGTTCTGGCTCATTGAAAGCCTTCCAATAAATGCCTGCCAATTCGTGCGCTGGTGATTTCCACAAGGCGAGAGCCGTCGTCAAGAAGAATGGGGAATACCCACTCTTCTCCTTGGCGAATAGCTTCCCGCCATAAAAGTCGTCCAGGTAGATCTGTTCAAGTACTGCTGCATGCTCTAGAGCAGCAGACCAAGCGGCCAGGTCTTGCTCGCTGAAATCTGCTATTGCCGGACCTGGCCCTCGGAGGAACTCAAAGATCTTCTGCGACTGAACTGAAACCGCATCACGATGAGCTACGAAACACTCGGGATTGTCTCCCGCGTATTTACGCTTAATCTCATCAACCAGAGCGGAATAATTGTGACTCGTGAACCACTCGCGGCCATGGATTGCCGCCTCTGATCCGCCACACATTTTGATAAGTGAAGATTCAGCAGCAACCGAATCAACTATCTGACCTGAAATATAGCTTTTGATCAGGGTTGCGCCGCGCATAGCCGAAGCTGAGACATGGCATGCTATGCGTGACTCGGCATCACGTCCTCGGCCAATCTTCATCCATCCATCCGAGAATAGCGCCACGTAGACCTGTCCAGGCTTCATTCGAGCCAAAGAATCGTGGTCAACAGCTTCTGAATCGGGCACGAAGCCCTGTACAGCATTTGGATGCTGGGACATAATAAAAATCCTCGTTTTTTGTACCAATGAACCCGGCCGCCCAGCCGGGTTTTCTTTGCCCGTCTACTCTATCCCAGTCTCGGAATAGTCCCTAGCCCTTTTCAGGGACCCGGCGCTCGAACTGGATGACCTGGGCCTTTGGCGCATTCCGGCGCTGCGCCACGATCTTGCTGGCGCGGTCGATCACCTGGCGGCACAGCTCATCCGCGCCAAGACCATACTCTTCGGCCAGGGCCTCAAGCGCGTCGAAGTCATCCTTGCGGAACTCCGCGATCTCAAGCTCTACCTGGCCTTCCTGTGCTCCTAACATGCTCTCTCCCTCGGGCCTAATCAGGCCCTATGTTTGCTCTTGATCGGGAATGGGATAAACCCGTGCTCCCGCTTGAAGTCCAGCAAAGCTAGGATCAGTTCACGCGCCATGACACTGTGCTGTTCGTGGTGTTCGTGGGAGAACTCCTTGAACTCCGAGAAGGCATCTTCGTCCAAGCGGATCTTGATTTGCCGATCGTTGCGGTGCGACTTGTCTTCATAGGTCATGGCGTGTGCTCGCAGGCTATGCCGCGCTTTTGCGTGGCTTCTTGGTTTTGGATTTCTTCAGCAGTTCCAGCTCGATTGCTGTGCGGATGTGAGCAATGCGGTTTTCTGGAATCTCTTCACCCCAGGCGCGCACGCTCTGGTACTGCAGGCCGAGGACTTCAGCCAAACGCTTCTTGGTCCCGAACACGGTGACCGCTTCTTTCATGAGCATCGTAGCCCCTCCTTTGTTTGGCGAATGATAGTAGATAAAAAAAACATTCACAAGGTGTTGACCTGTCGTTTTTGTCTACCTATAGTTCACTCCATCGAAGCGCGGGACGAAACAGGGACCGCACATCGAATCGCTCTTTCACAACTCGACGCAACACACCTCCCGACCGGGAAAGGCGTTAGCGATCTCATGCCCTTGTGGGCCCCTGGGATTGGCCGTATCGACCTCGGTAGGCGGGAGTGATTTACAGATTTCACTGGCTGGCCTTGGCAACAGGGCCAGACGGGAAATCAACTAAAAACGCCCTGGAGGGCAAGACGATGCGAAAAGTATGGGCTGTAGTAAATCGCTGGACCGGACGCGTGGTAGCCGAAGTCTCGCATTACCAATTGGCCGCGAGCGTCGAAAGCGACCTCTCGGAACGCTGGAAGAAGGAATTCATCGGGCCTCAGCAAAGGTGTTTTTGCATGCCATTCTCCATATCGCGAATTGATGCGCTGAGGTAACCAACCCCGCCACCCACACGCCCCTTAACTGGGGCTTTGGCAGTACCTGATTGCTTTCCTCGGTGCCATTCCATGAGTGGCATCAAGGGAAATCAACCAAAGGAGATTCAGCGTGTTCAAGAGAATTGCGGTAGTAACCGCCTGCTTTGCGGCATTGGCTGCGTGCGATAACGATGCTCGCGTGGCATCGCGCAACCTCAGTCAGGCAGCTGACAACTTCGAAATCAACCGCCGTATCGTGTTCTTCAACGGGATCACCGATAGCTATCTGCTTTCCATTGAGGGCCGGTGCGCGTTCGAGGTTGAGAGCGGCGGGCAGAAGGTGGCCGTCACCTGCAAGCTCGGCCCGAACGCTTACAAAAAGCACACCCTGGGCCTTTCCGACAACGTGTCGTTCTTCAGTGAGCAGCTGGAATCGGCTGACGTGTCGGTCTACCACTACCGGGTTACGTTCAAGCCTCAGACGATCCTGAATGACTGGGACTTCCGCGGCAGCACTACCGACCTTCCGAAGTCGCAAAAATAATCCTGGTTAACTAGCTGCGCTTGGCGACAGGCGCAGCGTGTGAATCGAACGAATGGAGAAATGCTATGGGGTACCCATACATCGGTGATCGTCAGCTTGACCCTGATGACGAATACGACTGCCCTTACTGCGGGCATGTGAGTAGCAGTGCAAGGGGCCACCAGCTCCACCTGGGCCGATGCCCTGAAAACGATGACATCGACTATCCGGACAAAGACTTTGGAGAGCCGCTATGAACCGCGAAACCAGCAACCAAGTGCGCGATCTGATCGAAGCGCGCTTCCTGGCCGTAGCCGATAAGGGCCTGACCTGCTGCCTGCAGCGCGAGATTGAGACTGCCGTGGACATGGCCGGCCTGTGCGGCGCCATCGAGATCGAAGAGCAGCGGCACTACAAGGAGCGGCTGAACAAGCTCGAAGCGCGCAATCACGAACAGTGGAAAGAACAGCTTGCGAGGATTGGGTAATGGAAATTGATTGGAGCAAGGCGCCTGGCGCGCAATGGTATTGCCAAGGCGATTTCTACAAGCGTGAAGACCGCAAGTGGTACTGGTCTTGCGGAAATGGTCAATGGAGCGAAACCGATTACGCAAGCCCTGAAAACTTCGGCTGGTGGGGGCATCGTGTCAAGACGCCGGAGCAATGGAGCGGCGAAGGCCTGCCGCCTGTTGGAACGATGTGCGAGTTCTACGATAACGAGGGCGATTGGCGACGCTGTGAAATCGTCGCGCACAGAAATGAAATGGCCATCGTATACGTGAGCGCCAGCCATATATTTGCCTCACAAGGCGGAATTCTACGACCCATCCGCACGCCCGAGCAGATCGCGGCGGAAGAGCGGGAGAAAGGCATAAATGATATTTGCCAGGCAGCAAATGAACGGATAACCGAAGAGGTAGCCGGACTTATTTTTGACGCCGGCTACCGCAAGCAGGAACCAACCAAATAGACCAAGGAGGCGACCATGCCGTCATACCAAAAGCCAGAATGCTACACCGATGCAGATTGGGAGATGGTTCAGGGCTACATGCGTGGCCGATCTGGGCTACCAATGGAGCGAGCCAGCGCAGCCTACAAGCACGGCTGGCTAAACGGGCAGGATGACCTGAAGGGCATTCCAAGGGATTGCGCAAACGTGCTAATACGTCGCGCCAACATGATCCCAGGAATAACGCCCATGCAGGAAATAGGCGCACCACAATGAGCCGGTACCAGCGCGCCAAGCGTCTTGCGTTCTGGCGCGGCAGCTTCTTCACGCTGCTGCTGTGCACAGCCTGGATGTTGTTGAGCGCCTGGGCTGGCTGCGTTACTGGATGAAAGGACAGCTTGCGGACCGGCAGGCACAGCAGCATAATCACCACCGCCGAAGGTTTGAGACCCGGAGGCGACACATGACCTAAAGGGGCAAGCCCGCAACGGCGAGCACCTTTCCTACCCTGCGACCTTTAGCGAACCCCGCTTTGGTCGGGTCGCAGGGGAAGTCTCAAAAAGGTGTTCGACCATTGCGGGCTTTTTTGTGAGAAAACGACATGACCAAGCAGACGATTGTTACGGCAGACGAAACCCGTGCGGTAGCAGTTCAGCCAGATAACACCATCATGGCGGTGATCAGCCGCGCTGCATCCGATCCGACTTGTGATATCGACAAGCTGGAACGCCTGATGGCAATGCATGAGCGCATGCAGGCCCGCGATGCTGAGGCTGACTTCAACGCGGCAATGGCCGCCATGCAGAGCGATATCCCCAGCATCGCAGAGCGCGGCGCCATCGTCGTGAACGGCCAGAAGCGTAGCGATTACGCCACCTTCGAAGACATCAACGACGTGATAAAGCCGATCATGCAGACCCACGGCTTCGCCATCACCTTCAAGGTCGAGAACGTGCCGGCCGGCCTAAGCGTCACCGGCATCCTGATGCACCGTGCCGGGCACCGTGAGAGCACCACGATGCTCCTGCCACTCGACACCAGCGGCAGCAAGAACGCGGTCCAGGCGGTCGGTTCTTCAACCAGCTACGGCAAGCGTTACGTGATGAGCGCCCTGCTCAACCTGACCACGCGCGGCGAAGACGACGATGGGCACGCCGCGGTACCGACTGCGAATGTCACAGCAGCCCAGGCCGCTGGCATCAAGGCTCTACTGGAGCGAAGCTCGAAAGCCACGCAGGACTGGTTCACTTCTGAATATGGCTCGGCAGATATTGTTCCGAAGGGGAGCCATGACCGCCTGGTGGCGCAGCTGAACAAGGCCATTAAGTCAGCGGAGGCCGCCCATGAAAATCGTGACTGACATCGAACAAGGCACGCCTGAATGGCTGGCGCTGCGACTCGGCATTGCCACGGCATCAGAACTGGATTGCCTGATGGTGAGCGGCAAGGGTCAGGGCGGCTTTGGTGTTGCGGCTTTCACGTACATGGATCAGCTCATCGGTGAGCGGATAACTGAAGAGGCTGCAGAGATCCCATTCCAGACCAAGGCCACGATTCGTGGTCATGAGTTGGAGCAGGTTGCCCGCGGCCTCTATGAGGATCTGGAAGGCGTAAAAACCAGCCAGGTCGGGATTATCCTGAATCACGGGATTGGATACTCACCAGATGCCCTGGTCGGCTCTGACGGCCTGACCGAGATCAAGACCAAGCTACCCAAATTTCAGGTTGGCGTGATCTTGTCCGGCGAGGTGCCGAAGGAACACATCCACCAATGCCAGGGCGGACTATGGGCGTCCGAACGCGAGTGGATCGACTTCATCAGCTACTGGCCGGGCATGCCACTTTTCGTCAAGCGCATGTACCGCGATGAGGCGCTTATTCGCAAGATCGCAGAGCGCGTCAAGGCGTTCTACGAAATCCTTGATAGCCGCATGAATGCGGTACTGGGGATCAAAAATGACTGACAACTACATCGTCCTCAGCAACGAGCGCCAGGCCATGCTTGATGCAGCCAAGGCGGCATTCCTTGAGCAGGGAAGGGAGATCGAGGTATTGCCCGGTTTCCAGCACGACCCGTACGCGCCGCGCTCGAAAAGGTTGGACCCTGAATCGGTACTCAAGCGCAAGCCAAGCCTGCGTGCCCAGCGTGCGGCGGACAAGGCGGCGTTCATGGCCATGGCTAATTCCATTTGAAATAAGAGGATTGAAAATGAAGAAGATGATTGCCCGGGTACTCGATGTTGTCCTCATCTGCATGCTTGTCAGCCCTTGGCCTCATGCTCAAACGTTCGCTTTCACTTTCGTTTGCTTGATGATCCCTCTCATGCTTATAGGCGTGTTCGGCATGAACGATAAATTGGCCGATGAGCATGTAAATCGAAGTGCGTGGCGGCATGCGTATTCGTTTATATCATCAGGCGTGTTTGTTCTCGCGCTCATCTACTCAGGCAGCCCAATCACTGCTGCGATGTATGCAATGGTGAGAATAGCGCTGCACGCTTCTGCGATTGCCCACATCGAAAAGCGGAAGGTTGAGACGTGAGCAAGCGCAAGCCGCACAACTTCAAAGCCAGGATGGAGCGCGCGTGCCGCGCTCTGCTCAAGACCAACCATGCCTGCGTGGCGAACGTGGAACCGCGCGACCAGCAGGTCATGCTGCACTGGAAGACCGGACGGCAGATCCGTTCGGTTGAGGTGGCCAACGCCCTGTGCGATATCTCGCACCATTGGACCATCTACATCAGCGTGTTCTGCCAGCGGCCGGACGGGATGCAGTATTCGAAGTCGGTCCAGTTCAGCACCGAGGGCATGCACAAGGTTGCCCAGCTGGACGGCCTGATCGAGTCGCACCACGCCGAGCTGTGCGCCGGGGCGAACAAGGCCCAGGTGATCGGCTCCGGCTGGATCGCCATACCTGAAACCATCGACCTCACCGAAGAGCAGGCCAACGTGGTGTTCAACGCTATGGGCGCATGGCAGCAGGCAGCATGAAGCGCATCAATCAAAAGGTCCGGCAACGTCGCCGGGCCGAACAATTCCACCTACCAGCAAGTGGTCTACAACATGATCTCTCCTATCTGGCGTCACCTCACCAAACCTGCCGGCATGACGGCGCAGCAGCTGGCCGATGCAACCGGCATGAGCGTTGTTGCAGTTCGCGCTGACCTGGTTGATCTGGAAGCACAGGGCAAGCTGTCCCGGGTGCGCGGCAAGGTAGGCCAGCCGCATCTGTGGTATCGAAGCGAGAAGAAGCCGCTCGACGGCCTGGATGTGCTGCTGATCATGGGTCTGGCTGCGGACTACCACCGAAGCGCGGACCGGCTCAAGGAGGTCCTGGCAAAGATCGGAATGCGCGCCAAGCACAAAGGCCTGCAGCGCATCGTGCTGATGTGCTGCCAGTCCCGTGACCCGCACGAGATCGTCAGGGTTTCGATTCAGGAGTACGACGCCGAGTCATTCGCGGAGGCCGCATGAAGGGCATACGACGATCCTACGCCAGGCCTCCCGGCAGCTTCATCCACATCCAAGGCCCGATATGCGACGAGTGCGGCAAGTCCCGCGCTCACGGCAACCACCGAAAATGCTCGAAGGTCCGTCAGGCCAAGTTCGAGAAGCTGAGGGCAGAAGCATGCGAATAGAACTACCCGGGCAGATGGAGATACCCATCCAGGCATCGCACCTGAAGCCATCCTCGCCGACCGGCACCAAGGAAGAGCTGGGAATCCGCATCGCCAAGCTTCTGACGCAATACGACCGCCGGCCTTCGTCCAATCTTTGGATTGAGATCCAGGCCACGGCCAGGGAAATATTGAAATGAAACCCGAACCTAAACCAGCACTGGCGCCTGGGCGCTGGATTGATGAGAGGTATCAGCTGTGAGCGAGAAATTTGAGCGTGAAGAGCGCTACATCGTCTTCAAGGTGAAGGACCTGAGTGAGCGCAAGGTCGAATGGGTGCGCGACGTGATCCGGCTGAACGACATCCCTACCGTGGACGGTGTGGTGGTTGAAGCGGACTGGCCAGAGTATGAGCCGACCTGGGCGGCGATCGAGCGCCGCGTCACTGGAGCGCAGTGGAATGGTGAAGGCCTGCCACAGGTTGGGACAGTATGCGAGTTCAAGGCCAATATCCTCGGGTGGGTCGAGGCAACAATTACTGCAGTGACTGAGCTTAGCATCGTGTTCACCAGGCCTTCGTATCAGAATGGTCGTCCGCTGATTGAAGAGCGCCTGCCGCATAAGGCAATCGAGCGCTTCCGTCCCATACGCACGCCCGAGCAAATCGCTGAAACAGAGCGCACTGCCGGTCTGAACGAGATGATTGGGCACATGAAGGATCACCCGCTCGGAACTCACGGCGCTAGCCACCTCCAAGAGCTGATGATCCATGAGGATATTGCCCGTGATCTTTGGGCCGCCGGCTATCGCAAGCAGGCCGTATCATGATCCTACCCCTGATGTACATGGACTACCTGATCTACAGGGGGCCGCGATGAAGGAAGTCAGCCTATACCACGGCGAGTGCCTGGAGGTGATGAAGTCGATCCCAGATGACAGCGTCGACATGGTGCTGGCTGACCTGCCATACGGCACCACCCAGTGCGCCTGGGATGTGGTGATCCCCTTCGCCCCGCTCTGGGAGCAGTACCTGAGGATCGCCAAACCAGAGGCGGCGATCGTTCTCTGTGCGGCCCAGCCGTTCAGCTCGCTGGTGGTCGCCAGCAACCCGCGAGACTACCGCTACGAGTGGATTTGGGAAAAAGGCAACGCAACCGGCTTCCTCAACGCCAAGAAGCAGCCACTGCGGGCCCATGAAAGCGCCCAGGTCTTCTACCGGCGACAGCCTGTGTACAACCCACAGATGACCAGCGGCCACGAGCGGCGCACAGCCAAGCGCAAGACGGTCAAATCGGAGTGCTACGGCAAGGCCCTGTCGCTCACCGAGTACGACTCCACGGACCGGTACCCGCGCTCGGTGCAGTTCTTCTCGAGCGACAAGCAGACTGCCAGCTTCCATCCGACTCAAAAGCCAGTCAGCTGGATGCGGTTCCTGATCGCTACCTACACCAACCCCGGCCAGGTAGTGCTCGATAACACGATGGGCAGCGGCACGACCGGCGTCGCCTGCATCCAGCTGGGCCGGCGCTTCATCGGCATCGAGCAGGACGAGGCGCACTTCGGTACCGCGCAGCAGCGCATCGCCGAGGCCATCACCATCCGCGACACCCCAGCAGCGCAGATCGAACTTTTCGAAGCGCGCGCCTAACCCCTCCCCCAACAACTCAAGCCCGCCGACATGCGCGGGCACTGAACAATGCTACCCTCGCACGGTCAACCCTAAACACTCAATCGGAGGACACTACCATGGCTCTCAAAAGCGTATCCCGCAAAGAGTTTGACAAGTTCCTGGAGAAGTACGAAGGCCAGGTGACCAAGACCCACAACATCGGCGAGGCGGCTTCGGACGTCTACCGCGACGACTCCAAGGCGGAAGATATCGCCCGGGTCGAGCTGAGCGCGGACGGGAAGAGCGATCAGTATTTTATCGCCGAGTGAAAGAAGGCCCGCATTGCGCGGGCCTTTTTTATTTACTGCACTTCTAGCTTCCCAATCCGATCCGACATTCTTTGGATCTCACGCTCAAGATATGCCTGGCGAAGGCATAGCAGCTCCTCGTAGCGTATCCCGTAGCGGTCACCGGCTTTTTTAACCAGCCTGGACTCACCAGTTTCCCGGTGAGAAATCGATTTGACTCCCTCTTCGTCCACCGTCACAACTTCTTCAATCACGGGCTCGAAAACGTCGACCCATTCGTCATGGCACAAGAGGCCATATGCAAATGGGTCGAGACCTCTTGCTTCGAAGCATGCCTTAACCCGCTGGGCAACTACGCCAAAATGCCACCTGGCTGAATCGCCTTTCAGCTCGATTGCATCATCCATCTGGTACATGGCCATTTTCACGCCAGCCAAGGCGTCCAGAACATCATCAGGGATTTCCTGAATGCTGCTCTTGTGTCGCTCGTCAGACGTGTTGATGGTGCCGGTGCCGGCAAATACGGTGGACCACCTGAAGCTTGCCGAGCCACTGGAGAACGTGTTGTCCGTGGTGGCTCGAACGATACCAGGGTTGGTCATGGTCCCATCGCTCAGGGACGCAACGCCATTCGCCAGTTGAACCGTACCAGAGGCGAAACGACGAACCATGGGGTTGGTCGTTGAATACAGGCCAGCATCGTTCTGCGCGATGGTGATGTTGTCCGACGCCGATACAGCGCCCGTCTGCGTGACGCTGAATTTGCTGGTGAACAGGTAGTCGTAGATTCGGTAAACCTGGTTCTGGCGCAGGCGCGTACCAAAGCTGGTGGCGAAGTTAGGGCGCTCCCACTCGCTGTCCTGCGCGGTTACAGGGCTGAAAGCCCCGTTCTTTGCAGGGTCGTAACGCGATGTGGTGAGGCTGCTGTCCTTGGTGAAATAGGGCGAGAAGTCCACCGCGTACTTGGTGTTGCCATGCCAGAAGAATGCAGCGGTGTTCGCGGTGGCGACCATGCGCGAGCCAATGAAGTCGTCCTGGAACACACCGGATACCCGGATAGCTTTCGACTCTTCGTAGCAGCCCTGGAACAGGGTTTCGCTTGAGAAGTCGCTGATCACGCAGATGTCATCACGCCCCATGAATGTGCAGTTGGTGAACTGAACACCCCTGAGAACCGTGGAGCCGTCCATTTCCAGGCATGCAGAAGGCGACGGGAATGGCACGGCAAGCGTGCTCGATGTTGCCAGGCACAGATTCTGGTGGTTGAGGCTTCGAATAAAGCAGTTGATGAAGTCGGTACCCGCAAAGCCGTAGTTGCTTGCGCCGTTGGCGTTGCGCGGCGCACGGATCGAAACACCACGGAATCCGCCGAACGAGCAATAAGACGCTTCGCCAAGCTCGCACTCAGGCACAAGCCCGTCGCCAATTGGCGACGAGGTCACCAGCAGTGCTGACTTTCGCCAGTGACCATCGACGATTACGTTTTGCGTCTTCCAGCCGGATGCATTTCGGCACCACACGCCAACGTCCCATTCGTCAGACAGGCGCGTATCACTACCCAGGTAACCGGCCACGCCATCAAACCATGGGATGACCGCAAGGTCCCTCAACTGGCAGGCCTTGTCCAGGATCACAGCGGCGCTGAATGCGGCGGTCAGGTCAAGTGTGGAGTAGGCATCGCCACGGGTTCCAGAGTCAGCCAGATACGCCGCGCCAACGTCAGGGTTGGCCACGCTGATGGCGGTTGCGCCAGGAATGGAATAAAGCTTTGCACCTGTTCCCCTGAAGAGGAATCCACCAACCGGTCGCTTCTCGTAACCTCGGCCGGTACTGCGGATGGTTACGCCGCGCGGAACCACAAGGCTCTCGCTGATAACAGAAAGGCCCGGCACAAAGACTTCCCACCCGCCACGGGCATACGCTTCGGCAATCGCGTTCTTGGTGGCCTCGGTGTCGTCGTTCACGCCATCGCATACAGCGCCGAAGTCCTTGGTCGAGATTGCATCGCGCATCTTGGCTTGGAAGGTTCGGGCGATCGCCCCAAGGCCTGACTGGATGAAGTACCCGAAGCCACCGACAACCCCGGCAATCATGCTGTCCACGTAGTTGCGCAGCACCCGCATATTTGCTGCATCAGTATCAAAGGCGCCGTCGCCAAGGTTTTTAATCAGGCGTCCTTCGGCGTCGTAATAGTTCTTGCCAATTGGCCTCACAAGCGCTCGGCCAAGTCCAGCTATGGTCTGCTGAACCAGCATGGTCAGCTTGTCCAGGGCGCGCTCATGCGTCTCGGCAGGGAAATCATCGTTGGGCTGATAGTCGGTCAGCTGCGTAGCCGGCACGATCCGTTGGATGGTGACAGTTCGACCATTGACGGGCGCGATGCTGAAGGTTGCCGTACCGCCGGCCTGGTTTCCTGCGCCGGTGACGGTGTAGTCAACGTTCTGCACCGGAGGATACAGGTTACCCAACGCGTCGTTGACGACGATCTGAATGTCCGAATTCTGCAGAAAGTAGAACGGGATCGGGAAAACGGTTGTGACGCCATCGCCGGCATACGGCACTTCGCTTTGTTGGCTGCTTACGGTCATAGCCTGGGGTCCTTATCGAGTGACGCCGAATGGGTCGAGGTAGCTCTGCGACGGGCGCAGCAGGAATTGTTGATCGTTCTCTTTGCGGATGCGGTCTTCGGTGCGCCGCAATGACCCCGGGTTCAAGGCCTCTTGGAATGACCAGAGCACCAGGTGGTCAAGCACGATTCGGCTGTAGAACAGGTTCAAAAATGGCGTGTTGTTGAAGGCCAGGCGCAGCGCCGAAGCGGCCGCATCATCGCCGGCCCTGGCTTTGTTCCACAGGTTGGTCAGGTCAGAAGCAGTACCGATTACGGGACCCGCTGCCGTCTCCAGCGCCGAGTTGCCGAAGCGGTTGGCCTCGCCAAAGAAGAAGTCACCAAGGATACCGATTCCGCCGCCTTGCACAAAGGCAGCGCCCCAGGTCTTTGGTGAAGACGGGTCGCGCGGCTCCCGGCCCTTCACGGTGTCCTTGGCCGCCATCGACAGGTAGCCGAAAGCCGTGGTCCACACCACAAGCTGGGCCATGGCCAGCTTCTCGCCGTTGCCGTTGCGCATGGCGTTGAGGAAGTCCCGGCTGCCGCGGTACTTGGCCGACAGGCTGGACGGGGTGTAACCACGACCGTAAAGCTCGCGGCCCATGGTCTTCTGCATGTAGGCGGCGGGGAAACTCTTGAATTGGGTCACGAAGCGCAGCAGGTCGCCGGGCACCGTGCCGGGTTGCGTGCCTTGGTTCATGATCGATCGGGTGCGTGCGTCCGGTTCCAACACCGCATAGGTCACCCGATCGTTGATGTAGGCGCGCAGGTTGCGCTGCAGTTCTTCGCGAACCTCTCGCCGGGCCGGCGCCGACGTGCTCAACCCACGAGTGGACAGATACCCATCAATGGCTTCGTCGCTGATGGTGTCGATGCTGTCGGCAGTGAGATAGCTGCGTCCGTCGGCCTCTCGCAGATCAGTGCTGCGCATCAGGTCCCATTTGGCGGCGTCGATGTCATACAGGCCCAGCGCGCGCTGCAGATTGCTGTTCAGGCTTCCCCAGCTGCGCCCGCTGTTCTGCGCCAGATTGTGGCTCATCATCAGCCCGGCGCTGGCCTTGTTCGCGTCAGTCCACCAGGCCAGGCCATTGAGTTGGAAAAACCGGTTCATCATGCGCGAGGTTCTGCCGCCAACCGAGTCGTCAGCACTGAACCGGCGGATTATCTCGCCGCGCATCGAGTCAGCGTACACACCGAAGCTGGACAGGATTTCCTTCTGCTCCTGGGTACCGCGACCCTTGAGCAAGCCGCCGGCCATCTCGGTCAGTGAGCCCAGGAAGGTGCGGCCCTGGTACTTCATCTCGCTGGCCGCTACCGGAAGGTCGGTGAAGCTGGACAGCAATGCACCGCCAAGCTTGGACAGCGACTGCCAGGCGCGCACGTTGGCGGCGATGCGGGCACCGGAGGCGCTGCCGGGAATTCGGGTCTGGCCGCTGACTTCCAGATAACGGTTGGTCAGCTTTCCGCGCGGGCCGCGCATCTCGCTGAAGTTGCGCAAGGCCTGCGGGTCTTCGATGTCGTCGGCGATCAGGTCCATGGCCATCTTCAGGTTGGCCTCTGGATTGGTCCCCAAGCGGCGCATGAGGGCAGTGTTCTGGCCAGCCATATCGAACCCGGACAGAACCGACTCCCGAAGGCTGCCGGTGCCATACAGCGTGTTGTATTCGTGCCAGGCCACGCCATCGGTGAAGTGCAGAACGCGTTCCTGGCTGATCTTCTTGGCCAGGTTTGCAGGGCCAGTGAAGCCGGTGGAGGCCGGCGCATCAGCGCGCAGGTGCACGCCCGATACCAGTCCACGGTAGACGCCCTTCAGGAACTCGGCCGGATCACGCCCTTCGAAGGTAGAAGGATCCAGGCGCGGCAGGATGTCGGATGCCCACTGGTCATAGCCTGCAGTCTGTATCTTCTCGCCGTCGTGGCTCTGCCGCGTGATGTAGCCATCAAGCTTGCCGATGCTGGCGCCGGCGCGGTTGGCATCCAGGCGGGCGGCTTCCTGGTAGCGCTGAATGACCTGGGCGATCTTCACCACATCAGGGTTGATGCCGGACACATCCTCATCGCGGCCAAGGCGCCACAGTGCATTGGCGATGTCCACGTCGGAATCGCCACGGGTCAGCACCGGCAGCAGGCCCTGGCCATTCAGGTCGTTGATGAAGCCGCCAATGTAGGCATCGCCCAAGGCCTTCTGCTCGGCGGCGATAGACAGGCGCGAACCCTGGCGGGCGAGGTTGGTTCCGGTCAGCAGTGACTCGATGCCAAGGTCCGGCCGGTCGGAAAAGTTCTGCCGGACGAACGAAACCACCTCGGCGCGGCGGCGCAGATTGATCAGCGTGTTGCGGCGCTCGATGATGGCGGCCTGTTCGGCCTGGCGCGAAAGCTCGTCAGCAGCGCGCAGGGTGGCATCTTCCAGATTCAACGATTCTTCCCGGGCGATCAGCTCGTCCGCCCGGCCACGCAGAACCTCGAAAATCTCGGACAGCTCGCGGTCGTCCAGGTCGCCGGCGGCGGCCTTCACCGCGTCAATGCAGGGGTTCATGCGCGGCTCCGGATATCGCACAGAGCAGCGGCGCGGTAGGCTTTCGAATACTGCTCAGCCTTGGCGGTCTGCTCAGCAGAAAGGTCCATCTCAGCCTTGGAATATTTCTCCACCGCCAGCCGGTCAGCCTCGGGAAGCTGGTTCATCATCTCGCGCACTAGCTGTTCCTCCGCCGCCAGTTCGTCTGCGGCACGCTTTGATTCATCACCCTGCGATTCTACGAGATCCGCAACGCGCTGACTCTCGATTTGTGCTGCTTGGTCTTGCCGTGGGCGCGGGCCTTTGCGTATGGCATCCATGGCCAGCCGGGCCTTGGCCGGGTCTTCAAGGTCGAAGGTGTTCTGCACCTCGATCTCTCGCCCGGTGACTGCCTGGGTCACGGCGGTATTGAAGGCGGATTGGCGTACCTGCCAGTCGGCCTGCTCGGCCTGCTCGCGTGCGGTGCGGATGGCCACGCCCAGCGGCCGGCGCTGGTAGCCTTCCATGATCTGCTGGGTGCGCGCCTCGACGACTTCAAGCAAACGCTCAGGCACCCGGCCGCGGTCCAGTTCGGCCAGGTCGGCGCGGTTCAGTTCGCCCGCGCGGTTACGCTCGAGCAGAGAATCTACCTGGCTGATCTGCTCGCCCAGGTTGTCACGCTCGACGGCGATGGCATCGCGGGTGGCACGCTCGGCCTGCTTGCGGGTCATGCCCTGTGCCTGGAATGCCTTGGCGCGGTCGCGATAGGTCGCATCCAGACCATCCAGCTGCGAGGTCAGCCCCAGGCGCTGCGCCTTGAGGTCGGCCACGTTGCGCACCGTGTCGGCCAGCAGCGTGGGCCGGATCGAATCAATGACCCGCTGCTGCGCCGCGGCACGCAGGGTTTGTGCATCGTCCTGCAGCTGCTTGGCCAGCGCGCCTTCCAGGGCGGTCACCGGGCTGTCATCAAAAGCGCGGTCGAACGACGCCAGCGAAACCGGCTTGGCTTGCTGCGGCTCTGCCAGATTGGTGGCGGCTGTTTCGACCCGGGCCACCTCGGGTGTAGCCAGGTTGCGGCGCAGGCGATCACTCACCGCGCCGCCGACACTATGCAGGCCGCCGCCCAGCAGGCCACCAAAGGCGATGTTGGCCAGGCTGTCGGACAGGCCGTACTCGCTCTGGTCGGCCTGAGCCGCGAGCAAGGGCAGTGGCTCAAGGATCGCAGCGCCGACCACGCCTTCTGTAGCGCCAACACCGGCACGCACCGCGGCGCGCCCCAGCGGGGTGGTGGCGGATTCCAGCAGGCGCGCATACCGAGCGGGACCGACAACCGGCACGAAGGCGGAAGCGATGTTGAGCGGGTCGGTCAGGCTAGCGGCGACACCAGCAGCGATCTTCACACCCAGGCCGGCACCGGCACGCTCCACCACCTGCTGGCGCGCCAGCTCCTCCTGCTTTCTGGTGATGAGGATGTCCAGGGCGCCGCGGCGGATACCCTGCGCCGGGATGTCCAGCTTCAGGCCCAACGAATCCACTCGGTCGCGGGCCTCCTGCTGGCTGACCACCGGGGTTTCCGGTTCAAGCCGGCCGGCGTTCTCGGCCAGGTAGGATTCTGGACCCATGACCACCGCACGGCCCTGCTCCTGCTCAGCGATGTTTTCCAGGCGTACCAGCGAGGTGGTTGGGTTGTCCTGCAGTGCGCTGGTGAACAGTTCGCCAAAAGCGCCATCTGCCGGAACGTCGAGGATTGTGCGGCGATTGAGTGACGGGGCGCCGCCTGTGAAGATGGTCATTTTCGGGCACCGTATTGCTTTGCTTGATCTTCATGCAGGCGCTCTGCGTATGCCGTTGCATCGTCTGGATTGTCGAACTTACCAAGATGCCTGCCCGTTCTGAGATAGTTCTGTATTGCCTCTTCATCTTCCATGATGCGTCCATCATCGCTCACGGTCGGAATCAAAACCTCCTGGCCATCGAAGTTGACCGACATGCTGCGCACAGTGCTTATAGATCCATCGTCGTTTTGCACGGTAGGCCGTGCATTGAGGTCGATGTTGCCTTTCTCAAGCATGCCTTTGGCTGAGTTTCCGTAGAACGATTGTGGCTTAGGCGCTGGCGCATCAGTCAGGATTCCAAGCCCGCGGACGCGGCCAATGTCAGCGGCCGAACTCTTCGGCTTCTTCAGGGAATCCTCGATCAGTTGCGGCCAAGTGCGGGTGATCGGCTGGCCCGAGGCGTCCAGAACCTTGGTGCCGTTCACGGTCAGCTCCAGTCCCGTCTCGTCGCCATTGGTGACCCACTCGCCGGAATCCTGAACCGCCTGCAGCAGTTGCTGCTGGTTGGCCTCGGGCGTTACACCCTGCAGCCCTCGCAGTGCCACCAGGTCGGATGGCTTGAGGTTATCCACAAAGACCCCGGCACCGGTGCGGATGGAGCTGGTATCCAGCGCCTTGGGGATGCGGTAGGTTTCGTGGAATTCGTATTTCTGGCCGACCATCTCATCAGCCACTTTGTTGGCGGCCTTGGTCGGGTCCATCCCGCCCAGCACGTAGGTGGCAGCGGTACGCAGTGCAGCATCGTAGAAGGTTGCGTAGGTGCCCGCGCCGCCCACCTGAGTGCCGGCGATGGTCCTGGCAAATGGCTCCATGGCGGTGCCCAAGGCCGCGCTGATCTCCGACTTCTGACCCTTGGCCAGCGGCTGGTAGATCTGCTCGTCCTTCAGCTTGGCGGTTGAGGCCAGGCGCTGGGCCAGTTCGGCCGGCACACCGCTGGCGATCACCTGAGCTTCTTTGGGCAGCTTGGTGCCGATCTGCTGCATCACCTGCGGGAACAGCGGCCCCCACAACTGCTGCTGCTGCTGAATGCGGGTGGCCGCGTCTTCGCCACCATCGGCCTGATCGTAGAACTGTGCCACCACGTCATCGGCGTACTGCTGCGGGATGATCTGCGGATTGGCCACGCCCATTTCATTCTGCATTGCCAGGCTCTTGGTGGCATAGATCTGTGCGGCCTGTTGCTGCTGTTCGGGGGTGGCGTTCGGGTCGGCCAGGTAGCCGGCCATCTGGTTGTATGCCTGGGCCACGTCGGTGGAATGCTGGAGCACGAAGGCGGCCGGCGACTTCTCGCGCTGGTTCACCACCTGGCGGGCGGCGGCAATGCGCTGGTCCTGCAGGCGGCTGGCGTCCGCATAGCCTGCGGTCTGCGTTGGCTGGCGTTCGGTCAATACCTTGGTGATGTCCTCATTCGACATCAGCGAGAACGATTTAACGTCCTGGCCATACTGCCTGGCGGCCTGCAGGCGTTGGATGATGGGTTCAGCCTTGTCGCCGTAGGCACCGCGGATCTGGCTTTCCGACGGCATCGACGTGGGGGTGACGCCATCCATCAACTGCGCTTGAACATCACCAAGCTGCAGGGCGATGGCCTGGCGGGCCTCGGCGGCATACTGGCGCTGGCGCTGGCGGGCGAAGTCCATCAGCTTGAGCTGCTTGTCCGCGTCCAGTGCATCGAACGACCAGCGCGCGCCCTGCTTGAACGAGGCGCCCGGGTTCTTGTCGGCAATGGCCTGCTCGGCGGTGAAGGCGATGGCTTCCATGGTTTTGGTGACCGCTTCGCGCTTGTACTCCGGCGCCAGCTGCATGGCATCCACGTCGGCCTTGTAGCGGGCGGCGTATTCCTGGGCCTTGAGCGGGTTCTGGATCACGGCGCGCTTGTAGTTCTCGGCCACCGTGTCGAGGCCGGCAATCTTCGAGCGGGCGTTTTCCTGGGCCTGCCACTGGATGGCTTGGCGCCCCCACTGCGAACGCAGGTCAGCACCCTGGCGGGCCAGCATGTCCTTGCCTTCTGCGGTCTTCAGGCCTTCTGCGCTGGTCTTGGTGTAGTCGTCGATGTACGAGAACAGCCGCTGCGGCAGGTCGTTGTCGCCTTCGCTGTAGCTGTTCTGCAGTTCCTGCCAGTGGTTGGCCAGGTCGATGTCAGCCTGGCTGTTGCGTTTGGCGATCTCCAGCCGGTCGGACTCGATGTCGTCCTGGTGCTGCATGCGCGCCAGGTCGATCTCCTGCTGCTGCAAGCCCTGGCCGACATCACTGATGCCACGGGCAACTGCCTGCAGGCCGCTGCTTACGTCTTGCTCCTGGACACGACCGAAGCGCGCTTGGGCCTGCCCAACTTGAGTGCTGTAAAACGGAATCGTCGGCATGGATTATCCCCCGTACCCTTTGCGCTGGCGCGCAAGCACGCTCTTGTTTTTGGTGTAATCGCCATAGGCGCTGGCGGCTGTGCCGGCGGCGGCAATCAGGGAATTGCTCTTGGCGTTCTTGGCTGCCGCCTCATCCTGGCTGGCTTGAGCCAAAAGGCCGGAGGCTTCAAGCTGAGCGTTGTAGCGGGTGTTCAGCAGGTCAAGCTGCTGAAGTGCGGCGTTCTGCCGGGCCACATCCAGGTTGGAGCCGCCGAAGCCGGTACCGGACTGCGCGGTTTGCGCCCGGGCCTCGCCGTTGAAGGCGGCCTGCTGGCGGCGCAAGGCATCCTCCTGGGATACCCCCTGCTGAAGCGCAGATGTAGCCTGCTGCTTCGCCAGCGCCGCGTTCTGACTGGCCGCGGCCGATGCCTGCCGGCCCTGCTGGATTTGCCCGTATGCGCTGATACCAGCGGCTATGAAGGGGATTGCTGCCGCCATTAAAAGAACCTCACGTATTGATCTGCGTCGCGCCCATCGAGGCCCCAGCGGGGCATGTGCGCTTCATGTTCGAATCCAAGCATGCGCGCCCACCGGTGGCCGGCGGCGAAATCGGTGTCCACCACCATCTCCAGGCGCGCCGGCTGCTGCTCTTGTTGCAGGTGCTGGGTTATAAGTCGGTGCAGTTGCAGCAACTTGCGGCCGTTGACCTTCGCCGAGATCAGCGACCAGATCATGCCGCGCCCTGGCCAGAAGCTCACGACCCCACAGCAGCACAGCACATCGACGCCATCCAGGACCGTGTGAGCTGGGCCAATTAGGGACCTGTTCACCAGGTCCTCTTCGGTCAGGTACTCGCGCATGTACGCCTGCGAGTCCTGCAGCTCGATCATTCTTGCGTGCCACGGCTCGTAGGGGACAACGCGCATAGCTACCGGTCCTGTGTGTTCACTTCGGGGATGATGGCGTTTAGTGTAAACGGTAGCGGCTGGTCATTCACGTACCACACGCGTGCATCTTTCTCGTAGCCGCTGTTCCAGGTCTGCCGGCGGTCACCGTCTGCCAGGGTCGGCGGGGCCTGGTCCATCGGATCACTGCCGGAGCGGAAGTCGATCCAGTCCAGCTTGTCCTCGGCGGGTCCGAACTTACCGCCAAGCGTCATCATGAAGCGGAAGGTGACGTGGGTGATGCGCTTGATCTTGCCTTGGGCGGTACCGTCGCCGGCGCCGGCTTCGAGACGCATAGTGGCGACCTTGCCCGGGCATGGCAGGCCGATGGCCAACTTGCTGGCCGGACGATCCAATACCACCTGGCCGCCGCTCACCACTTGCCGCGGGCGCGGTGCGCCATCCGCGAGGATGTCCACGGTTTGGCCATTCAGGTGCGCAAGTCCAGCCACGGTAGTGATCGGCGCGCCACTGTAGGTCAACCCCGAGTCAACGTAGAACGCGTCGGACAACGGCAGACTGTCATCCCACTCTTCATCGAAGTACTCCACATAGCGCTTGGTCACTCCGCCGATGGTGCGCCGAACGATGGCCCACAGATCATCCCGGCCGCCGTCCGGCGAAGGGGTGCACGCCACCGACTCAACCACGCCGGACAGGGTATGTCGGTGCCAGGCCTGGACGGATTGCTCCTGGTCAAAGGTGAACCCCAGAAGCAGGCCATCGGAGCGCGCCGACCAGACGATGCTGTACGGCTCCTGCTGGTAGCAGGACTGGCCGATCTTGAAGCCGCGGCGGAAGAAGTGCGGCGCCAGGGCCGACATATCCGCACCGTCGTAGGTGTCGCGGCTGAAGTCGTATTGGTAGGTCCTGAGCTTGCGTCCGCTACGCTGGCTGAACATTATGGTGGCGCCGACGAACACCGGGGCCAGGCCGCTCGAGCCGTAGTTGGATTGCTTGGTGATCTTGACGTTGCCCGGGCCGAAAGCCTCGGAGGTGGTCATTTCCTTCACCGCGTGCTCAGCGCCAGCGGTGCCGACGATCAGCGCGTCAGTTGGTGCAAGCCATTGGATGGTGTCGATCTTGTCGGAATCGATGCGGATGGCGATCGCCTGGTCGGCCACCACGTTGCCGCCGTCGTCCTTCTTGCGGAAGTCCTCGAAGTCGCCGGCCACGGAGAACCAGATTTTCTGGTCACTGGCCCTGGCCAGGCACAGGCGCTCGCGGAAGAAGGTGACATGCGATGGCCAGCCTGCCTGAGCATTCCAGGAGTTGAACGCCCAGCGGTTGCTGCCATTGCCCGAGCCTACCGCACCGTTTGGGATGCGGCTTTGCACGGTGGCGTTGACCTCGGTTGCGCTGGTGAATCCGGTGATCAACGCCCAACCGTAGCCGGCGTCGAGGAACTGCCAGTTGACCTCACCATCCGACCGCGTGCCGTATGTGTGCACCGGGCGTACCGAGCCGGTGGTTCCGGCGCTGGTCGCCTGGTAGTTCTTGCCATCGCTCCGCCAGATGTCGTTGACCGCCGCCGTCTTATCGACCTCCCACTGGGTGTTGATATCGACGGCCTTCTGCTCCAGGTAGATGACCTTGCCAACATCGGCGGCGGTAAACAGCGGAGCCGATGCAGTCAGCGTCACCGCCCCGGTGGAGGCGCTGGCGTAGATGGTGATCGGCTCGTCCGGGTCAACGTCCTCGAACGGGCCGCCCTCGGCAGTCAGCAGTGACAGCACAAAGGTGGATGGCCCGGTGCGGCTCAGCTTGCGCGTCTGGTAGCCAGGATGGGCGATGTACAGCACGTCCGCCGATTGCACGAAGCTCAGGGCAAAAGAACCGTCGGCGCGCACCAGGTCGGCGGTGGTGTATGGGGTGGCCACTTCCACTGGCGTCATACCCGACACCACCACGGCATGGTTGGCGTAGAAGCGCACGTAGTTGTTGCCGAACTCCAGCATGTAGGCCTGGTCGGACGCCACTTCGAACGGAACCAGCCAGGTGCGCTGGTCCGAGCTCTTCACCTCGGTGACGAAGTGCGATCCACCCCGGCGCCGGGCAGGACCCTGCACCAGCGGAAGGCAGTTCTCCATGCGGTAGCAGGAGTTGGAATACTTGGCCAGGTCGATGCGCCCGGACAGCTCCGGCGCCCACTCACCCGCGTTGAAGCTGGTTTGAATCGGGGTCGCTTTCATAGGCGTGACAGCATCCAGGATTCGTCAGGCAATTGGACGGGCGGGTTCTCGATGGCATCGACCTTGACAGCCTGGCGGATGGTCGCCTCGTACTGCTGCTGAATGGCCTGCAGCTTGGTGTTGGACTGGGTGATGCGCTCGCACGCTTCCAGCGCTAGGCGGCAGGCGAAGGCTTCGACAAACAGCGAGTCATACAGGCCAGGGTCGTCGATGGATTCCATGTAGCGGATCTGCAGCGGCGCATTGTAGTTGGTGAGGATCTTGCGACCCTCTACCGCGAACTCGGCGTTGGAGATCGTCACGTAGTCGGTGTTGCCCCACCAGTACCACCAGTCATTCACCTGGATAAGGCGCAGGCACTGAGCCGGCAGCTGGAATTCGAAGTCAAAGCCGAACTCAGGCACGGTCACCAGGCGCGGTAGGCTGGCGCGTTTGATAGCGAAGTTCCAGACATGCGCGCGCAGCTCAGCATCCCGGCAAATGTCGTACATGCTGTTGATGGTGCGGGCGCGCTCGGTGTCGTCGAGCAAGTCGGTGATGCGGTCGTCGCCCAGCTTGGTCAGCGCGCGGTTGGCGATGTCGGTCTTCGATGCCATGGGGACCTCAGGAAAGTGGCTGGCTGACGCAGGTGCCGAGCACCGCCCGGTTTCCGTTGGTGCGCCGGACAGCGAAGTACCAGCCGATTGGCAGTGTGGCCACCAGCTGGTTCTCCTGGTCCAGCCCCATGCCAACGGTCAGCGCGATGCCGGTGATGCCGAATATGGCCTCGGCAAACTTGATGCTTGCCCCGGTGCCGGCGGCTACTTCGGCCGCTACCGGGCCAATACGCAGTTCAACGGTATCGGTGAAGGTCGCGGCCAGGGTGATGTTGTAGGTTGCCCGGGTCATGATCGAGATCATGGCTGGCTTGGTCGGGTCGGCGGCCTGCATGGCGGTGCCGAACACCGGTGTGATAACGACCGGTGTGTTCGGGGTGAATGGGGTGCCGGGTGTACCTGGGCTTCCGGGTGCCCCAGGGGCGCCTGGCGCACCTGGTGCTCCGGGTGTACCTGGCTTGCCTTCAAGCGCTTCCGTGGTTGGCATAGGTCACCCGTAATAGCTGATGTTGAGCTTGGCCCCAGCGGCTTCCTGGATCACCCGCACGTTGGTCAGTAGGGCATCCAGACGCAGCTCGCTGTTCTGCGGCAGGCGCATACCCACGGAAGCGGTAGGAGCCACACCATCATCACGCCAGCGCACCGGCGCGCCCTCGGCCTGGATCACCGCGAAGGTGGCACCCTGCGGCGGCACCAGCAGCACTGCAGCCGTCAGGTCGGTGATCTGCTGGAAGCCGCACTGAAACTGCTGGGCGGGCGTGGTGGCGACGGTCAATGCATCCGAACCGTCTGAGCGAATCTTGCGCCGGTTTGCCATGGTCGTGTCCTTACGAGTTAACTGGGGGCCATACCCCTTTCTGGATGCGGTTGATCACTTCGGTCAGGAGCACGATGGCGTCTTCCCGCTTGGTCAGCTTGGCATCGTCGATCTGCAGTTCGAGGCCGGCGGTCATGCCGCTGCCGGTGGTGATGACGACCTGGGATTCATGCTGGCCCACGTCGATTGCGAATTTGCGCTGTGCCATTTCCTTACCCCTGATGGTAAACCGGCGCCCGAAGGCGCCGGTGTGGTGTTACTCGGTCCAGTGAACATCCAGCTGGATGTTGGCTGCCGTGGTGCCGGCAGTGGTCGCGACGAGCACGATGTCCACCAGCTTGCCGGGGTCGATGGCGGTCTGACCCAGCAGCTGCCACAGGGTCTTCTCGGTATCGGCGGCAGTCGGGCGCAGGACCTTGATGCCGGCAGTGCTGAGGTCAACAGCCGCGCCGAACGAGGTCAGGTTGCCGATGGCCGCGCCGGCGTTCTCGCTGGTCTGGTCATAGACCGCCAGCTGGTACGCGGTGCCGCCGGTGATCGCCGCATCACTGTTGATGGTGATGCTGCGCACGATGGCCGAAGACGGGATACGCGCGAAGCGGTACACCGAGGTGTTGTTGTCTGCAGCCGCCTTGTTCACGAAGCCGGTGGAGGTCAGCAGGCGTGCACGCGCGATGCGGCGGTCTACCTTGTCCTTGTTGTCGGCCGCGGTGATGGCGGTGGATTTGGTGGTAACGATAGCCATGATCCAGCCCCTTACGCTTCGAAGCAGTTGATTTGAACGACCTTTTTCTCTTCGAGACGGGTCGCGCCAAAGGTCGAGGACACGTACACCTGCCATGGCAGGCCGGACAGGTCCTTGCGCTGATCGACGTTCGACCAGATGTCCTTCCACAGGCCCAGGTGCATGCCCGACTTCGCCCACACCGGCACGGCGCGGACTTGCGCGGCAGCCAGCGGCAGGCCTTCGTAGTGGATGAAGTTGAAGCCCAGGTACTGGGTGATACGGCCGTCTACCAGAACCGGGCGGCTCACGTAGTCGGTGTTCACCACCTGGGTTTCTTTCAGCAGGTCGGCGTGCTGGGCGGCGGTGATCGGGATGAACAACTGGTCGTTGTCCACATCGACTTCGGCAGCCAGCAGGCGCTTGCGGGCCTCGACCAGCTTGTCCTTGTTCAGGCCGCTGTTGGTGCCACCCGTGTTCACGCCGATGATCTGCGAGGCAGGCAGAGTGGTCGCGGTGGTGCCGGTCTTGCCGGTCTGCGCAGTACCCAGGGCGGCGCGGACGATTTCACGGTCCATGGCGCGGCCGATGGCATAGACACCGTTCTGCACGATGGCAGAGGTCGGGTCGATGATCATGCGCAGCTTGTCGAAGGTATCGACCAGCTCGTTGTAGTCGTAGTCGCCAGGCACAACCCAGCGGCGATCAGTCGGGCTGTCGTCCGGGGTCAGTGGCTGGAAGCGACCGGTCACCAGCTTGGCTTCTACCGGGCCGATCTGATCGACGGCTACGGCTTTCTCACCAGTGTGGGAGGCGGTCATTACGGCTTGGCGGAGACGCGAACCACGCTGCTGCAGGAGCATCTGCAGGTTCGCACTGAATTGCTGTACAAAGTAGGTTGGAACACCCTGGTTCATGATTTGAATACCTATTCAGGTTGCCAAAAAAAGTTCTTTTTGGCTTGTCCCTAGTAGGGGGCCCCGTCTTGCTTCAGTCTCTAATGCGGGACCCTAGGGTTTGTCCGCTATTCGTGCCGGGCAAACTCTCCGTGATGGATCGCTCTTGCCCGCCTTACGCATTCCTCTGCATCCTCAATTCTCTCGAAGAAGCCGAGATCTTTACACACGCCATTGAATGTTAATCTGGCGTACCACTTATTCATAGCCCCATGCCAGCAAACACCTTTTACGCCCGACCTATTGATGCTAGGCCTTTTGGAGTTGTAGCTGTTCTGAGCTTTGTTGCACACCCGGAGATTCTCAATCCGGTTATCTGCCTTGTCGCCGTTCACATGATCCAGCAGTCCTTCCGGCCAGGTTCCATGCACGTACAGCCAGGCCAACCTGTGAGCCAGGTACTGCTTTGGCTTGATAGCTATTTTTATGTACCCATGACGCATCATGGTTCCAGCTACCGATCCTGCCGCTACTCCCTTCCTTCCCACCAGCCTTATGAAGTTCCCAGTCTCCGGGTCGTACCTCATAAGTCGCTTCAATTCTTCTTGAGTCACCATGCACTCATCCCTCAATGAGTCCGTCGTAATGGTGCGGCCGCCAACAGTGACGGGATTCTGCTTTCGGGTGCCCCCTAGGCGGCCGCGACTTCATTCTAGCCTGGATACGCGATCTTCTGCAGCCGTTCCATCTCATTGCGTGCAGCAACATCGCCGGAGAAGTAACGTTTTTGCCAGCCCTGGTCCTGGGTCAGCTGGTTGATCTGGTGCTGAGCTTCCTGCGGGGTCGGATTGAACTTGCCGCCGCCGGAATTCTCGAAGCCCTTGGCACCGTGCTCGGACATCATGATGCCCATCTGCTCGAACATCTTGGCAGCGGTGGCCACGCCAAGGGCGTCTTCCATCGCGCTGCCCTGCTCTGCGGTGAGGCCGAAGCTCTGCATGGCCCGGCGGGCGATCTCGGAACGGGTGTTGAACTGGTCGCCCCATTCCTTCTCAAGCTGGGCAAAGTCAGCATCGCGCTTCTGCTCGACCTCGGCAGATTGGCCGCCGGCCATTTCCGAGACGTGGCCGTTGTACCACTCAGCCAGGGCCTGGCCCTGCTTGGCGGTCAGGCCCAGCTCATGGAACTTGCCCGAAGCCAGCTTGGCGAATTCACCGGCGTCACCCTCCGGCACCGGAAGCTTGTAGTCTTCGGCGCTCGCCGGGCGGCCAAGCTTGTCGTAGATCGAGTTGTACGCGTCAACGTCCGTCTCATCCTTCGGCAAAACCACGGTGCGGCCGGCGCGGTCGTGGCCCATCAGCTTTTCCAGGTTCTGGTAGCTGGTTACCACGGCCTGCGGGTCTTTGAAGCCCTTGGACTCGATGTAGCCCCGGGTGGTGTCGTCGAAGCCCGAGTACCAGGATTGCGGCTGGGCTACTGGCTCAGGCGCAGCAGCGCCACCACCTGGTTGGCCTTCCGGCAGGGCTTCGTTCATGAATACGTTTTTCAGTTGGAACATCCGTCATTTCCTCAGTGGTTGTCAGCTTGGCTGGCCATCTGTTGCGCCATTTCTCGAAGGTCGGCATCGTCGACATTCAGGTGTGATTGTATGCGAAGCAGGACCTCGCGGCGACCCTCTGCAATGGCCATGGCGTAGGGATCTATCTTGCCGTCCTTGCCCATGCCTGCAGTGGATTGGAAGGCGCGGCAGAACTTGGCCAGGTCGGCCAGTACGCGCTGGCCATCCTGGTGCGGCTTGTCGTCCTCGCCCAAGAAGCAATTACGGTAGGCCATGCGCCGGCCCATGAGCTTGCGGTAGATCGCCTGCATCACGTTCATTGTGCCACCACCGACGGCCCGGATTGGTTGGCCAGGACATTGGCTTTGGCGAACCCTTCAGCGGCCTGCGCGGCAACCGGCGCGGCCTGGAGAATCTGAGCCAGCTGCTGCTGCTGGGCGGCGGCGGCGTTGATCTGGTCCATCTCTTCGGGCGAGAACAGGAGCTTGGCGGGCATGCCGTTGATCTCGGCCAGCTCGCGCATGGCGTCCTGGGTCTTGAACAGCTTGACCACTTCCGGGTCGAACTGCGCCACGGCGCCAGCCGCGTTCAAGGTGTTGAGGATGGCCATGCCCTCTTCCGCGCGCTGGGCACGGTTGAGCGGTGATTCATAGCTGATCTCGACCTGGCCGCGGCCTTCCATCAAGGCACGCGGCATCGGCGGCAGCATTCCGGCAGTACCGAGGATGTCCAGCTCTCGCTCGATCATCGGACCCAGCTGCTCGGACTGCCAGCGGCCCATGGTCGGTGCCAGCAACTGGCCTTTCTCCTGGGCGCGCAGCATGGCCTCGGTGGCTGTCATGTTCGGCTGATCGACAAGGATCTGGAACAGGGTGACCAGAAACGCGTCCTGAATGATCTTGCGCTTCTGGTCCTGCAGCTCGATGCCGAGCGGAATGTTGCCGCGCATCTCCATGGGCTGGACCATGGCGCGGCCCTGTTCATCGATGTAGCCATAGTTCAGCGCGTTCGGGCGCACGTTGAACGGCTGCAGTGCGCCATCCTCGCTCACCAGAAGGGGAGGCTCGACCATGCGCTGAGCAGCACGCATGATGGTCTTCTCTTGCTCGTTTAGCATCTTGATGTCGGGCAGCACCAGCATTGCCGGCGAGCGACCGTAGACCTCGCCCGGCGTGGTGATGTAGCGCCCGATGCTGTAGGGCATGGTGCGGTAACCACCCTCGTCCACCGTCTTGCGACCCTCGACGGACACGTAGATCGAGCGCCAGGCCATGCCCTTCCAAGACTTATCCCCAGGCTTGCGGTCCTTGTTCTGGTACACGCAGTGAATGAACCAGGTCTTTTGGTCGCTGGTGTTCTCGCCTTTGGCCTTCTCGGCGATGCTCTCAGGCAACGCGTCGGCGCCGAACATATCCACAGCCTGGCTGTTGGTAAGTTCGAACTTGCGGTGCACGCGGTTGATGATCCCTGAAAAGTCCTCGGCAATGAAAACCTCGGACAGCGGGATAGCACGGTAGCGCAGCGACTCGCCAACGATCTCGTCAACGAAGATCACCCCGGTACCGAACGCGCCGTTGCTCAGGTAGGCCTCGTGCTGCTGGCTGGCAAAGTTGGCCTTGGGTGCGTAGCGGGCGCGGAACAGAATATCCGTCACCTCGTCCAGGTAGCGCTGGACCTCGGCATCTTCCTGCAGCTGAGGATCGGATGCGGTCAGTCGGTGCCAGCGCTGGGTGCGCGGCGTCAGCATGGCTTCCATGGCAGCAGCGAAGCGGGTCAGCGCCAGCGCCGGGGTGGATTCAAACACCTTCTCGGTGCGCTTCTCACCACCAGTGCGCTCACCCTGGAACAAGGCACGGTCAGGCCAGATGCGCTCAGCAATCTCCTGCCAGTGCGAATCCCATGTGCCACGGCAGGACTTCATGCGCTCCTGCTCGCGAATGATCTCGTTGGCCTTGTCGTCGGCGCCCATCATTGGTCAGGCCCCCAGCAGGGTTTTTTGGCCCTGGGTAGTTGGCGCGCCACCACCGCCCAGCGGGCCACCGCCGGCCAGAATGGTGCTGCTGCGGCCTCGACGGCGCAGGGCGGCATCGGCGTCATCCTGCGCCAGCACCTGATCATCAATGGCAACGGTCGGCTCTTGCACAACCTTTGGCGCCTTTGGCTTGCTGCCTGTCAATCCGCCCATTGTCACGCTCCCAGTAAGGTCTTTGCCGAGGTGGTCGGCTGGTTTAGGTCTGTTCCCGCAAGAACCGTGCTTTGACGACCGCGGCGCCGGGCCAGAGATCTTGATGCATCCTCGGATGCGTAGGCATCGTCAACGGTTGGTGCACCAGGGATCACGATGTCTTCTGTCTCCGTGGTGTTGTCGCCGAACACGTCGCGCCCCGTGGGCATGTTGTTCTTCGTGAGCACGGAGTCTACGGTCTTGGCCAGCGGGTTGAACCGGTGGTGCAAGGTGTCAACCTTCGTGAAAGCTTTACCGACAGCAGTGCCGCCCATGGTTCACCCCAATATGCTGTAGTCGGACTGCGCATATTGTACGCGTCCGACCCGTGGAAGTTGTTTGCGGATTATAGCCTTACCTTCACCGCCGCCGATAAGCAGATATTCAGCGGCTTCACAGACGTGGGAGTAGATGTTCTTCTTCGGCACGTCCTTGAATCGCTCGTCGCCGGCCACCTGGATGCGCTCATAGTGGAAGCCGCCGGCCATGCCCTTGCGCAGCACCTTGCAGTCCGGGTGGATGATGATACCGGGCTGGCCGTCCACCAGGCGCTGAAGTGGGTTGTTCATCGAGTCGCGGCGTATCACCGGGTCGTTGGTGAAGGTCGGCGTCAGCGCCAGGTTGTGCTTGCGCATGATGAGGAACGGGGTGTTGTCGTCGGTCTGCGAACGGTTGTCGCCGGACGGGTCGCCCTTCATCGCCTCGAACTCGAACTCGGACAGGTGCCGGCTGATGAACTTGTTCACCTCGCCGGCGAACTCGGTCGCGCCCATGTCCTCGGTGACTATCTCGTAACGGATGCGCCATTGACCCATGACTGTCTTCTGGCCGATCACAGCGGCAGGCGTGCGGCCGAAGTCCACGCCCATGAACAGTGGCAGCGCCGGGTTCAGCTCGAACTCCTGGCAGTGCAGGCTATCCACGTAGTGCGGATAGATCGGCTTGCCCTCGGCGACGAAACCGTATTCGTTGGCCAGGTTTACGCTGATCCAGTCGTCCGACTTACCCTGCGCGCCGTTGATGTAGTACCCAGGCGGCAGGTTGGCCAGGTTCTCGGCGTTCTCGTTGAGCGACCACTTGGTGCGACCATTCAAGCCCACGCCATCACGGAACAGGCCGCCTGGCTGACGAAGGAAGGTCCAGCCATCTGGCTTGTCTTCCTCGGCAAGGCGGTAGTACCAATGGTCATCGTCCGGGGCGTTGGTGTCGCCGATCATGCCGTGCCAGGTCGGGCCACCGTCCATTGCCGACGGGTACCGGCCATGGCGCAGGTCGCACATATCCACAACCTGCTTGTTCAGTTCCTTGACCTCATTGAGCCAGAAGCCGGTTACCTGGGCACCGCGGAGCTTCTTCACTGCGTCGGGGCGGTCGAGCGCCATGAACACGATCTCGGCCTGGACCTCGGTGTTGTCGTCCAGCAGGAAGTTCAGGAACTGGTTTGGCGGCTCCAGACCACCACCAACGAACTTGCCAAGGTCGCGGTACAGCTCGAGCCAGTCCTTCACAGTGGTGTTCATCAGGTCGGGATAGGTGTTCCGCACCGCGTACCAACGGGACTTGCGAACGTTCTGCGCATTGGGCGCCTGCTCGCACATCAGCGTAAAGACCTTCTGGCACGACTGGATGGTCTTGCCCGAGCCCAGCGGCCCCATGATGAAGGTCACCCGCGAGCGCGAGGCCTGGTACTGCGCCAGGGTGTCGCCCTGCGGCTTGGTGCGAAACTCAATCGTCGGTTGCTGGCTCATGCTTGCGCCCACTCAGGTCTTTGACGATCACCATTGGCAAGCCGGTGTTGTTAACCTCCAGCTTGTCGCCGTACTTCTTCGGCATGATCTTGGACAGGTACCACTTTCGAGTGTCGATGCGCAGCCTTGAGCGCTGGATGTTCTCACCCATCAGACGATAGCCAGCGGTCTTTTCCTTGCCGTCTTCATCAAGCTCGACATCAACCATGTAATCGTTCGTCGCATCGTCAGCGATTTCGAACATTTCTTCCGCCAGAGCTTCGGCGCCGTCCATCTTCGCTTGCGCGTATTGGTCGCGGAAGATTGGGTGCCTGCCGATCCACCGAAGCACAGTGGACTTATCCGGCATCGCTTCGTCTCGGCACACAGACCGAAGAGATTCACCCTCTGCAATACGCATACAGACCGCTTGTGCGATCTGCTCGTTGTAGTCTGTTGGCCTGCCCGTCGACTTGCCGGCCATCAGTCCACCCGCCCTTCGCTGGTCGCCACCGGGCCGTAGGCCTGATGCGCAGTCATCACGTTGCCTTCCATGGTGAAGGTTGGTTCCTGGAAGGTGATGAGGTGGTGGTTGTCGATGTAGTAGTGCTCGGCGTTGTCGTGAGTGGTGATCGCGCAGCGCAGGCGAGGCTTGAGCGCCATCAGCTCTTCTGCTGCCATCGACTCTTTGCCAAGGTATGCACCAATGGCGTTGACTATCTTCTGCTCTTTGCGGCGCAGGAGGCCGGCGAGGAAGTCGCGGCGCATCTGCTCGATGAGGCTTTGGTCTGCCTCGGGTAACTCGATTTCGTTCATTGAGCCCGTCCCTCAATATGCAACGTCGGTGTCGCGGTAGGTCCAGCGGAATGTGATCATGCCGGCATTGGAATCTTGGTTGGTCAAGCGCAGCACGTATTGGGTGTTGGGCTTGAGGATGTAGCGTTCGGAGTCGGAGTAGAGCGTGATGGTGGCGGTGCCGGAGCTTGAACCGCCGATCAGCTTTACCGTGGCCACCGGGGTACCGGTGATGGTGGCCGTGGGCGCTGCGACGTAGTTTACCGGGCCTGGGCCGCCGACGACCATGTTGCGGTTCCCCGCGGCTGCCGGTGTTCCGCCCGTGTAAGCATTCTCGTACAGCTCGACGAGCGCTTCGTTGACCGATGCAGTGTACAGGCGGTCAAGGTACTCGACTGGGCGCGGTCCGGTGGTCAGGCCGAACAGGTAGGTCCCGGCCGCGGCGATCGAGGGTGTCGTGTGCCCCACGGTGAACAGTTTACCACTGCCGAGGGCCGATTCTGTTGCGCTTCTGGTGTTGATGGCCATCAGTGGTTGCCCCTCAGGCAGATGTTCTGGATGTAGGACTGCAGCCCGGCTATTTGCTCGGCTTGTCGCTGGATGCCGGCTCTGAGATTGAGATAATCCCGTTGAGCAGCGGCGTCAAGTCTTGGGCGGGCATCATCAGAGCCTGGCTGGGTGGCGGTGTTTCGGGTGGCGGGCACACAGGTGGCGTTGACGCGCAGCTGGCCACCGCGAGCAAGCTGGTCAGCAAGGCGGTCGTTCTCAGCCTGGATCTCGCGGGTCTTGGTGTCGTAGCCATCGTTCACCGCCTGGGTGTCTCGGTATAGGTCGCGCTGGAGGGTGAGGGTTTGGGTCAGGGACTTTGACTTGGCCTGCTCTTGTTCCAGCGCTTTGGATTGGGTGCTCAGTGCTGCTTCGGTCTTCTCCAGGCTGAACCACATGTACCCGAAGGCGACTGCGGCGAGCATTGCGCACCACAGCCACAAGGGGATCAGCCGAAGAAAAGCTGTCACTCAGCACCTGTCATCGTCTTAACCATGCGCAAAAGCTCTTCTTGGCTTTGCACGACAAACATGGGCCTGTCACTCAGCGAGTTGGCGCCCACCAGGAAGCCGCCTACCTCGTAGACGTAGCAGAAGTTCTGGAAGCCAGACCATCCGCCATCCTGCTGCCCATGCAGCCTTACTACTTGGCGCATGCGCTGTTTGTCGTCAATGATTTCGATGCGCTCAACCTTCATGCCAAGGTACCCCCAAATGCCCTGTACCACTCGACCAGGTTGTCAGCCTTGTGCATGGGCTGACCGTAGCTGTTCCCGGGCAGGCTGGCCCAGATGTTCGAGCACTTGGCGATGGCCTCGCGGATACGGCCGGCCTTGATGTCGTCCAGGGCCTTACGCTCGCGGATCTGCTGGATAGCCACGGCGTCTTGGCTCGAGGGGCCGAAGTCTTTCAGCTTGAGCTGGGCCTTGTAGGCCTTCCAGAACCGGTACAGCAGCTGGTAGCGGCCGGCCGCGGTGGACTTCAGGCCCTTGTTGTTCACGGTCACCAGGATGTTGGGGTGATCGCTGAAGTCCTTGAACACGTTCGGGCTGTCCAGACCACCAACGATCACGTCGTAGCCATCGTGCTTGGTGTGCTTGCTGGTGCTGGTGCCTTCCGACTTGGCGAGCATGTCGAGGAAAGCGCGGAGGTTGCGGGCCTCGCTCATACTTTGGCCTCCCGGTTACGGCGGATTGATAGGATCATGACTACCAGGGCGACGAATAAGGGACCGTCAATGGCGATCTGCATGAACTGGTCGGCCTGGTGCAGAAGGTCTTCGAGCATCAGCTGCTCAACTGCCAGCGCCGAGGACCAGGCGAAGCTGATCACCAGGATGGCGCGGACATAGCCCGTTGCGATTGCGGCCGCCACCAGGTCAACAGCGGCGAAGCCGGCGAACCACATAGCCAAGAAGTAAGCGTCAGCCGATCCTGCCCACGGCGGTACCGCTGAATCGATCAGCAGGTTGCCCAGGAAGTGCAGCAGGATCGCGACCATCACTTCTTGCCCAGGATGGTGCGGCGGTTGCGTTCTTTCTCGCGCTGCTCTTCGGTCTTGGCGTAGATGTCTTTGCCGGCGCGGCGGGTGGATTCGACTTGTTTGCGCATTATGGAAGCCTTTCCAGAATTTTCTTTGGGAGCATTTTGGCGACGTTACCGCCCGACCAGGTGACGAAGATCAGTACCATGACCACGATGCCGGGCAGGTACGGTTCGACGTTGACCACGTAGGCGGAGAAGTTGAGCATGATGCGGATGGATTCGGCCAGGTTGAAACCGGCGAAGAGTGCGGCGAGAAGTCCGACAACCTGTCGGCGGGCTGAATCCGGCTCAGCAACGTAGCTGGCTACACGCAGGAAGATCAGCAGGTGGGCGACTGCCCGGACGGCCAGCAGGGATGCGGGAATCCAATCGTTCATTCCGAGCCACCTTTCTTGAATCGGAAGGGCCAGAACTTAGAGACTACTCGGAACCACTTGGGTTCAGGGCCACCATTGAGCCACCCATGCAGGGAGGCGAAGATTCCGGAACCGGTGGCGGATACAGTGAACGCCACCACCGCGGCCGCCCACTGGGGCAGCTCGCTGGCTGGGTTCATGCAGGCCAGGCCGGCAATGTAGCCCAGGATGTAGGACCCGATGACGAAGAAGAACCGGCTCTGCAAAGACGTGGTGACCGAGACGGCCAAGAACATGGCTGCTCCGCCTGCCGATGCCATCGCCAAATTCTGGTCGAGAACCAACGCCGCGCCCGCCGTGGCAACACCTGCCGCCGTAGCTGCGATCACTTCACCGGACATTGGCTTTCTCCATGCGGGTCCCGTCCCTAAATGCACGTGAGTTTCGGGGAGTGTATCACAATGCCAGCCCTTTATAGGGACCGCTTGACCCCGGAAACGACCTGATCAAGGGCCTTGATCCGGCGTGAAATGGCCATGCCGGCGATGACAGTGACGGCCGACAATAGCAGCAGCCCACCCAGGATGATTTCGATCATGCGCGTTGCTCCTTCAGCTGTTTGACCTTCTGCCGGTACTCGGCCTTTATGGCCTGGAAGTCGGCGATGGTGTAGCGCTTTGGCTGGTGCGGACCTTCCAGCCAGTCCACCGCATCGGCGCCAATCTTCTCGATCAGACGAGGTCGGTAGTTGATGATGTTGCCAGATAGGTGGTTGTTACAGGGCGCGCACTGCTTGTGGATGTTCAGCGGCTCAAAGCGAAGCTCTGGCGCGCTGGCCACCGTTCTGAAGTGACCGGCATGATACTGGCCTTCGTGGTGCCGGCCGCAGCTGATGCATGGCTGGCCGTGGTCACGCAGCCGAACCCACTCGTTGAAGATGGCCTGGGCCTCTCGGGCGTGGGCACCCTTAGGCTTAACCCTTTCCTTGTCGGCTCGCAGCTTCTCGCGTTCCTGGCGCTCCAGGGCCTTCTGCGCCTTGTCACGGCCTGCCGGCGCCAGCGCCAGCGCACATTTCACGCTGCAGACCTTCTGCAGGGTCTGCGCGGGGCTGAACTTCTCCCCGCAGTGTCGGCACTTCTTTGGCTTTGGCGCGGATGCCTGCAGGGTCACTCTGCCTTCTCCTTGGTCAGGTTTTCGTCGATCACGCGAACCCAATCATCCCCGTAGATCTTGGACATTCCAGAGTCAGCATCCCTTTCGATGTATTGAAATCGCTCGGCATCCTTGCGCAACGATTC
>Ga0207620_1000009_pt1 | contig 19615 bp, 15 predicted proteins | sample NitcycUWRG05A512_FD_188169 | JGI IMG/M metagenome (GOLD analysis project Ga0207620, IMG submission 188169) | Soil microbial communities from Arlington Agricultural Research Station in Wisconsin, USA - Nitrogen cycling UWRJ-G05A5-12 (SPAdes) | ecosystem: Environmental > Terrestrial > Soil >...
TGTCAGCACCAGCTCTAGGGAGTCTTTTTACAGCCCCCCTTATTGGTCATCTATCAGATACATTTGGGCATAAAAAAGCACTGTTACTTTCCTTGGCTGGTTTCTGCATTTCTATACTTTTAATGGCGGGAGCACAGCATCTATTTGTGTTTATTTTTGCCCGTATTCTATTAGGATTTTGCGGTCTATCCGTGATTCTTTATGCCTATACCTCTTACTTGTCTAGCGAGCGACAACGAGGTCTTGCCTTTGGACAGCTCCAAAGCAGTGTCGCACTGGCCTGTCTATGTGGTCCGGTACTCGGGGGCATATTTATGGACCATTGGAAAGTTGAAACCTTACTCAATGCCACAGCATATATTGTCATCGTTTTAATCTTAGTTGCTGCCATTTTATTAAGCCAACCTGTACAGACATCTGTCACTGAACCCGATAAAAAACCATCAACACTGCAATCCTTTGATCGAACAATTTTTTCTTGGCTCAGTGCGGGAACCTTTGTTCAAGCTGGCGGGTTCGGTTTAGTGTCCTGTTTTATCTTATATATCAGTGAAATCAGTCGAAATATAACTACACCCTTATCTATTGCGAGTTTAACAGGAACAATCCACGCACTTTCATGGGGTGCTGCATTTTTTGCTGCAACCTATTGGGGGAAACGTAACGATGCAAGAGGCGATTCATTTCATAATTTTGTCAGTGCAACACTGATCTGTGGAATCACGGTTCTGGCTTTGACATGGACCACTAATATTTGGTTAGTGCTGCTCTTAAGACTCATACAAGGTTTCTGCTTCGCTGCACTTATTCCCTCTATTTTTCATACGATTTCTTTAAAAACTGATGCAAGAAATCAAGGAAAAGCGATTGGTATTTCAAACAGCGCCTTTGTTCTCGGTCAACTGTTTGGGCCGATTGCGGTCACCCTCACATACTCATTTTTCAATATCACTGCCGCGTTAATTTGCACTGCATTATTTTTTATTGGTGCTGGATTAATCGTGACTTTAAACAAATTTTTAACCAATACAATTTTAGAAGAGGTACAAGAATGAACCCGATCATTACCACCGATGCATGGTCTTACAAGCTTTTTGAACAATACTTGAATACTTTTTTTCGTGAACTTCAAGTTCAACTCGAACAGCATATTCTCTCAGAACAGGATTCACCTTTAACAATACATGACGCAAATAATTCATCCTATTTTTCATACCCATTTACTGCATCTAACTCAATCATCTATGGTGCGATACAGCATTTCTCAAGCACAGGTTATCATCGTTACCAGCGCTCTTTTTGTGTATTCAATACTGAGGATAAGACTGTCAAAAGTCTGACTGATCCTAAAGTGTTGGTTAAAATGATAACCGATGAGTTAAAGTTAAATCAGCGATTTAAAGATAAAAAGCAAAATCAGAATCTCTATGCAGAAATCGCAAACAGTATCGAAAATACCAAATTCTTTTTAGAAAACAGCGTAGATCAAATAAAGCCTAAACTGACCTCTAGTTTTCAATCTGCTGAACAAGGCATGTTATATGGACATCCATTTCATGTGACCTCAAAAGCCAATCTAGGCTTTTCTAAAGAGGATATGAAAAAGTATAGCCCAGAGCTAGGTGCGACGTTTCAGTTACACTACTTCGCAGTGCATTCATCCTTAATCCAAAAACTTGTCAGCGATAACAATGTTGATCAACTGATTGAAGAAGACGTTTTGAAGCATGCACGACACCGCCTTAAAGATGACTTCGAAAATTATGAACTTTTACCTACACATCCGTGGCAAGCAAACTTTTTACTCCTACATCCTTCCTTAAAACGCTATTTAGAAAATCATGAGGTTCGATATTTAGGTGCTTTAGGACAAACCGTTTGGCCTACATCTTCAGTACGAACCGTTTGGTTACCGCAATCTAATATTTTTTTAAAACTCTCCATTGATGTGCGTATTACCAGTTTTATTCGTAACAACCCTATGGATGAAATGGAAAGAGCGATTGATGCCAGTAAAATCATTCTTAAACATCAGATCAATCAACACTATAAAAATATGCTCATTCTTCCAGAGCTTACAGCCAAAACTGTCAAAATCCCTGAGTTAGAAAGTTCTTTTGGCATTATATATCGCGCAGGATTAGCTACGGAAACGCTTGAAAATACTCGGATGCTAGGTGGTTTAGTCGAAGAAAATGAGCATCATCAGATTTCATTAATGACGTTTATTGATCAGGCCGCACAAGCCCAAGGACTTCCAAATAGTCACTCAAAAGCCTTTCTTGCTGATTGGTGGAAACAATATATTCAAGTTTCCTTGGTTCCACTGATTGAATTGTTTGCAAATAAAGGGATTAGTGTTGAAGCCCATATGCAAAACAGTTTGATGGAATTTAAACAAGGCTTCCCTGCTCGACTGATTATTCGTGATATGGAAGGGATTAGTGTGGTTTCTGAGATGCTCAATGATCATTCCTCAGTCTCTGAAGATAGCACTGTTTGGTTTTCTCAAAAGGATGCATGGATTTTTCTGCAATATTATTTAGTCATCAATCATATTGCGCATCTAATTAGTGCGATATCAAGAGTAAGTATTATTGAAGAAAGTGAACTTTGGCAAACCACCAGACAAACCCTGATCGATGAAAACTTCTCAGATAAAGCACAGCACTACTGCAACCTTTTGCTTAACTCTCTCACTTTACCTATTAAGGCAAATATGATGAACACCTTATATCACAGTGGTGGTAACCCGATTTGGATTGATATTGAAAATCCGATTTATAAATACAGAGGCGCTCAAACACTAACCCCACTTCAAGCTACGCAACAAATTGATTATAAAGTCCAAGCGGAAAGACGTGTCATCGGGCAATTATTAGAAGCATTAATCTTTGAAAATGCCTTTAACTACGAAAAATCAAATGGGCAAATTAAATTCTTTATTTCAGATGATCTTTTTTATAGCTGCGACGCTAAACAACATTTTAGTTTTAACCGAATTAAATTATATCCATCGAGTTTAGTCCGTTATGATGCTGTTCAAAAGTCATCAAGCAGTCCAAATTTAAAAGCATTATTGGCTGATTTAAAACATATCATTGATGCAGATTCAATCAAATGGCAAAGCTTTAATGATGAGCTCAATCTTACCTATGTCAAACATGCACAAACACTGGGTCTATCACCGAATCAACCGTTAAGAACACTGTCATATATTGAGCAAGAAGCCCGTATAAACAATGCACATCTCTATCATCCAAGTTTTAAATCTAGAATAGGCTTTGATCTTAAGGAAAATCAAAAATACTCACCTGAATTATCCCAAGGATTCTCTGTTCAATGGGCTGCTACTCATAAAAGCTTATGCAAATTGGTTTTGAGTGAAACGATCAACTTAAATCAACTGTATAAACAGCATTTTTCAGACAAAGACCTTCACGCAATCCGTGAGGAATTGACAGCACATCAAGTTGATTTCAATGATTATATTCTTAGCCCCATTCATCCTTGGCAATGGGATAAAATTATTGAATTATATTATCAAGATGCAATCAGCAATCAACTGATCATTCCATTGAAAATCGCTGGACCTACTTATTTACCGCAACAATCAATCCGAACATTATCAAACATCACGGATATTTCAGCGTTATCACTAAAATTAGCGATGAATTTAGTTAACACGTCGACCTCTCGTGTTTTAGCACCACATACTGTGCAAAATGCTGCAAAAATGAGTGACTGGCTGTATAAAATCGTTGAGCAAGACCATATTTTAGAAAAACAACGTAAACCCGTTATTTTAAGAGAAATTGCTGGACTTTCTATCAATCAGCCGATCGCCTTAGCTGTTCAATATGGCGCACTGGCCTGTATTTGGCGTGAAAGTATTTATCATTATCTCAATGAAGGCGAATCAGCAACACCAGTTACAGGTCTAATGCAACTTGATACTGACCAAAAACCGCTGATAGACCACTGGATCAAACAATACGGGATCGAGTTTTGGTTAGAGAAATTATTAAAAAATGCCTACCTGCCAATTATGCATATTTTATGGTGTCACGGCTTAGCATTGGAATCTCATGCACAAAATATGGTGTTAATTCACAAAGATGGTCTACCTGTTAAAGCTGCTCTAAAAGATTTCCATGATGGTATTCGCTTTAGTCGTCATTTGTTAAGAAATCCAGAGCTATTACCCGAGTTACAAGACGCGCCTAAAGAACATGCTAAAATTAACCCGAATTCTTTTTTAGAAACACATGCAGCAAATGAGTTAAGAGATTTTACCCAAGATGCACTTTGGTTTGTCAATCTAGCGGAATTGGCCATATTTTTAAACACGCATTATGATTTTGATGAAATCAAATTTTGGACAATGTTAAGATCGATCATCAATCAACATAAAGAAAAGCATCCAGAATTTGCACAAAGATATGAATTGTTTAACTTTACAGATGACACCATCGATATTGAACAACTTGCAAGTCGTCGCTTCCTACCAGAAATCCGATTAAGAGTACAAACCACCCCAAATCCGTTGAGTTTAATTAAGGAAATTGAATATGAATAAAACTTCAGTTCCCTTTAAAAAACGCATGGAAAATGGTGAGTCACTTTATGGCATATTCTGTTCTATTGCCTCGCCAATTCATGTGGAGCAATTGGGGCTGGCTGGCTATGACTTTATTATTATTGACTTGGAACATACTTTATTTAGCACATCCCAAGTTGAAAGCATGATTTTAGCCGCTAGAACCATACAGCTTGATGTATTGGTTCGAGTCCCCTTAACCGCCAATCACTTGATCTTACCTTTACTCGATGCTGGCGTGACTGGAATTGTATTACCACGTATAGAAAATGCACAACAAGCCCAAGAAGCTGTGAATTATTGCCACTACATGCCCCTAGGGCAAAGGGGCTTAAATTCAACTCGGTTAAATCGCTATGGCATGCAGAGCTTAACTGATTTTGTGCAACACGCACACAAAGAAACAGTTGTCGTCGCAATGATTGAAAGTTTAGCTGGTGTAGCAAATATCGATGAAATTTTAGCTATTGATGGGATCGATATTATTCTTGAAGGTGCGGCAGATCTTTCTCAGTCTATGGGCGTTCCTTGGGAAACGCGCCATCCGCAAGTTCAAGCAAAGATCCAAGAGATATATAGCAAAACTCAACAACAGGGTAAATATTTCTGCGCAATTCCGCGCCAGCCTGAAGATATTGCATTGTGGAAACACCAGTCTGTGAAACTTTTTGTGCTCGGTGATGATCGCAGTATTACCCGTCGAGCACATCAGCTTCATATTGATTCATATAAAGAAATTATATAGATCTCTAAACCTTGAGTGGTATATCAGCTATTCCACTCAATTAAATTTAAGCTGAATATAAATGTTTTATTGTTTGTTTATTTGTTACTGTGAATTACAATCATTCTCAATTATACTTTCGTCAATTTAAAGCAATCTCAGGGTGAGATAAAAGGAAGCAAGATGAAAAGCAACAAAATTTTTAATAAGAAGTCTGATGTAAAAAAAATCATTCCACTTATATCAATTGGTGGGTTCATCTTTTTATCACAATCCTCTTTTGCTATTTCACCCACAGAGGCTACAGATACAGAAAACAAAGCTGCGGTGCTTCCAACCATTACTGTCAGCGCATCACGTTCAGATGAATTCTCCTCTTCTGCAAAACAAGTGACCAAATTAGATGAAAAACAAATTGAATTTCTAAAAAATGCGTCTTCTGGAAATATTGCCACTGTTTTAGCCAAAGTTGTGCCTGGCTTATCTGATTCAAGTCGTACAATTACCGATTATGGGCAAACTTTACGCGGACGTAATGCCTTGATCTTGGTTGACGGTGTACCCATGAATTTGACACGTGATACATCAAGAGGTCTTTCATCAATCGACCCGCAAAGTATTACAGGTATAGAAGTCATTCGTGGCAGTAATGCGATTTATGGAAGTGGTGCTGCTGGCGGAACGATTTCAATCACCACCAAAGCGGCCGGCGGTGAACCGACTGCAAAAACTGTGATTGGGCTACAAAGCGCTTTGACCAACTTTCGTACAGATGCTTTAAGTGGAGATATTCATCAATATTTTTCTGGAAGCTTAAATAACTTTGACTATGCATTTGATTTTGGCTATCAACGTATTGGTAGTCCATACGATGCCCGAGGCGATCGTGTTGCACCAGAACCAAGTCAAGGTGATTTATTTGATGCGGATGCATATAGCGTAGGCGGTAAACTTGGCTATCACATTGATGATAACCAATATCTACAATTTGCAGCAAATTACTATAACGCTGAACAAGATTCTGACTATGCCTCTGACCCAAGTGTAGCAAAACTTCCTGCAGGTAGCGTACCTGCGAAATCAATCAAAGGGCTTAAATTAAAAGACCAGAATAAAAATGAAAATCAAATCTACAATTTGACCTATAACAATAAAGATTTATTTGGCAGTAAAGTTGACGCGCAAATCTATTACCGAGACTTTTTTACTCGCTTCTCGCCATTCGATGCCCGTAAAGTCAGTACACGTGGTGGAAAAGTCGATCAGGTTTATCAAAACAATAATGTTCTCGGCAGTCGCCTAACCGTAAATACCCCATTAGAATTTTTAGGAGATACGTCAATTGTTTGGGGTGGCGATTTTAGTCGTGAAAAAAGCGAAATGCCTCTAGACACGTTTGATCCTACAATTTATGACCAATCTGGTGGTTTAGAATTTGTTAAAAATGGAAAACTGATCTATTTACCTGAATTAACCACACAAAGTATCGGCGGTTTTGCGCAATTAAAACATAATTTTAATGAACAATGGTCTGCTGAAGTTGGTACGCGTTATGAAGACAGTTATGCAAAAATTGATAGCTTTGTTCCATTATCACAATTAGGTAAACCAAAGCCTTATACCGTTAAGGGTGGTAAAGTGACGGCGGATGCATGGTTATATAATGCCAATATCACCTTTAAGCCAACAGATCAGCACTCAATTTACGCATCTTTTAATCAAGGTTTTCAATTGCCCGATGTAGGGGTGGTGATCCGTAATGCAACAGAAGGATTTAACTTAGCATCATCATTCCTTGAACCGGTTAAGGTGGATAATTACGAGCTCGGTTGGAATGGTCATTTTAATAATTTTAGCTCAAGCTTAGCGGTGTTTCAGTCAACGTCAGATCTGGGTGGTGTTCAATCCTTTAACAATGGCTTGATACTGACGCGTACCAAAGAAAAAGTGACCGGTGTAGAAGCGACTCTTGATTATCTTGATGATGCAAAAGTATGGGGAACTGGAGGAAGTGTTACATGGATGAAAGGCCGTGAAACGCCACAGAACACCAATACAGAACAAGACATGACGGGTTACCGTATTCCACCTTTAAAAGTAACAGGATACATTTCTTATAGCCCAACAGACACATGGACAAATCGTTTACAAGCGACATATTTTGGTTCAGAAGATTATCGCTTAAACGGTCTCAACAGTTTTGGTCGTTATGATGTGAAGTCATATACCACTGCAGATTTAATCAGTAGTTTTGCCCTCAACAAAAAAGATACTGTTACGATTGGATTAGAGAATATGTTTAACCGTAAATACTATCCTTTATACAGCCAACTTCTCCGTACCAGTAATAACACCAGCCATCTGCTTGCATCAGGTGCAACATTGAAAGTGACTTATAGTCATAAATGGTAAGATTTGATAATAAAGCCTTATAGAGATCTATAAGGCTTTGTTGTTTTTTATATTGTCTAGTCAAGAAATTGGCTGAATTTTGCATTTTTTACATTTTTGTATTAACATTTTTATACTAACAAAAAGCGATGCAGTGATGGAAATTGAATTTTCATGGGATGAGCATAAAGCAGAAATAAACTTAAAAAAGCATGGTGTAACTTTTGAAGACGCAGTACTGGTTTTCTATGATGCTTATGCCTTATACCATCAAGATCGCTTTGAAAATGGTGAATATCGCTGGCAAGCGATAGGTTTGGTATATGGGCAGGCTGTTTTACTGGTTGCCCATACTGTAAAGGATCATGATGGGATTGATCATATCCGTATCATTTCGGCACGTCAGGCAGAGAAAAAAGAGAGGAAACAGTATGAGCAAAACCGTTACTTACAAAGTGGATTTGAATAATCCACCTACCTTGTCAGATGAACAAAAAGCAAGGTTTGAAACTTTGGCTGAACGTCCAGACAGCAAGATAGATTTTTCAGATATTCCTCAACTTGATGAAAAATTTTGGAAAAATGCTGTGCAAAATCCCTTTTACAAGCCCACCAAGCAAGTGACTACTGTCCGTATTGATTCAGATGTTATGCAATGGCTAAAATCTCAAGGCAAGGGCTATCAGACCCGTATGAACAAAATTCTTCGAGATGCTATGCTTCAAGAATTAAAGAACAATCCTTGAAAATGCAAACGAGATTTTATTTTTAAACGATTCCGATAAAATCAAAATACGACCTAAACTCACATGACAAAGAACAGCAAAAAGCCGGCAGTATTGAAACGACCGGCTTTTTTAATTTTGAATCACAAACTATTTAGCTATTTATTACGGTAAACAATAAATTATGCGCTTAATTCAACTGCAAGTGCTGTAGCTTCACCACCACCAATACAAAGTGTTGCAATCCCTTTGGTTTTACCTAAGCGTTTTAAAGCATGGATCAAGGTCACAATGATTCGTGAACCTGATGAACCCAGTGGATGACCAAGTGCACAAGCGCCACCATTAATATTTACTTTTTCAGGATCAAGTTTAAATGCATCAATTGCAGCCATAGTGACCATGGCAAAAGCTTCGTTAATTTCCCAAAGTTCAACATCGTCTACGGACCAACCGAGATTTTTCAGTAGTTTTTCAATTGCGCCCACAGGTGCAATGGTAAATTCTTCAGGATGTTGGGAATTGGTTGTATAGCCTTTGATTTCAGCCAACACAGTCAAACCACGCTTTTGCGCTTCTGACGCCGACGTGATCAGTAGTGCAGATGCACCATCACTGATTGAACTAGAGTTTGCAGCAGTGATCGTACCGTCTTTAGCAAATGCAGGTTTTAAGCTTGGGATTTTATCAATCTTGGCATTTTCAGGATTTTCGTCCACATCTACAGTGATCTCACCCTGACGTAATGCCACTTTAACAGGCGTGATTTCGTCTTTAAAATAACCTTCTGCAATCGCTTTTTTTGCACGTGTCAGTGAGCGAATTGCAAATTCATCCATTTGCTCACGGCTATAGCCCTTTTTATCCGCCATTTCCTGTGCAAAACTTCCCATTGCACGCCCTGTACCCGCGTCTTCCAAACCATCAAGGAACATATGATCAATCACTTGACCATGCCCCATCCGATAACCTGAACGTGCTTTAGGTAATAAATACGGTGCATTGGTCATAGACTCCATCCCACCGACCACAATAATTTTGGCACTTCCTGCTTTAATGGCATCGCTGGCTTGCATTGCAGCTTTCATCCCAGAACCACAGACTTTATTGATTGTGGTTGCGCCAACATGATCTGGTAAACCCGCTTTTCGCATCGCTTGACGTGCTGGGCCTTGTTTTAAACCCGCAGGTAATACACAGCCCATGATCACTTCATCAATATCAGCAACAGGCACATTAGCTTGTTCAACAACTTTTTCAATAACGACTGCACCCAAATCCGGTGCAGATAAACTTGCAAAACTGCCTTGAAAACTTCCCATTGCAGTACGACCAGCAGCGACGATGACAATCTTTTCCATTCGAGTTCACCTTGTATTTTAAATGCGTATACTTTTGAAGCGGGTATTTTTGAAAATAGCATATCCATTGATAACATGTCTAAGCCGCCAAAGCGACTTAGCATTTAAACTTGGCTGGTTAAATTATAATTTTAAGCTTGCTTTGTCACAATCAAGCCACAGCGAGATTTGAGGTGATCAGCTCTACCCCTGTTGCCGCCTGAATTTGTTCTAGGCTTACATCTTTAGCCAATTCAATCAACTCAACACCTTGGGGAGTAATATCCATCACTCCTAGATCCGTAATTATACGGTTTACGACCAGTCTACCTGTAAGCGGTAATGAACATTCAGCGACAATTTTAGGACTGCCATCTTTAGCACAGTGTTCCATCAACACCACGACTTTTTGTACCCCAGCAACCAAATCCATTGCACCGCCCATGCCTTTTACTTTTTTCCCTGGGATCATCCAGTTGGCTAAATCTCCCTTTTCGGAAACTTCCATTGATCCTAAAATAGCAATATTGACCTTACCACCACGAATCATGGCAAAAGATTCAGCACTAGAGAAAAACGCAGCACCCTTACGTGCAGTTACGGTTTGTTTACCCGCATTAATTAAATCTGCATCGACAGTAGCTTGTGTTGGAAATTCATCAATTCCCAATAAGCCATTTTCAGATTGAAGCCAGACATTAATATTCTCAGGAATATAGTTGGCAACCAAGGTGGGTAAGCCAATACCTAGATTGACATAAAAGCCATCTTCAAGCTCTTGCGCTGCACGTTCAGCCATTTCATTACGCGTCCAAGCCATGATTAAATCTCCGTCTTCAATGTCAATTGTTCAATTCGTTTTTCAGGCTGCGCATTTAAAACAATACGACTTACATAAATGCCCGGTAAATGAATTGAATCTGGATCTAACTCACCAATTTCAACAATTTCTTCAACTTCGACAATGGTCAATTTGCCAGCCATTGCACACTCTGGGTTAAAGTTTCGTGCAGTCTTACGAAAAATTAAGTTGCCTGCTTTATCTGCCTTATAGGCTTTTACCAAAGCAATATCTGCAACCAATGCTTGTTCGAGTATGTAATCTTTACCATCAAATTCGCGAACTTCTTTGCCTTCGGCAATCAATGTCCCAACACCTGTTTGGGTAAAGAACGCTGGAATGCCTGCACCACCTGCACGTAACTTTTCAGCCAAAGTGCCTTGAGGTGTCAACTCAACTTCAAGCTCACCATTTAAATATTGACGTTCAAATTCTTTGTTTTCACCGACATAGGATGAAATCATTTTTTTAATTTGTTTGGTTTGTAAAAGCTTGCCTAGACCAAAATCATCCACACCTGCATTGTTAGAGATACAGGTTAGACCCGTTACGCCAATTTCTTTTAAGGCATCAATCAATGCTTCTGGAATACCACATAATCCAAAACCACCCACTGCAAAAGTCTGGTTGTTTGCAACCACATCAGCCAAAGCCTCATGTGCATTCGCGACAACTTTGTTCATCGTTTTAACTCTATGTCCTTTAGAATTATTATTATTAACATCGAGCAAATTATTTTAGAAATTGATTCTTTCAAATGTCTAATGAGTAAAACTCATTAATCTGATTTCATCCTGAAACAGTGGGCTTTATGATGGGATGAAATTCTTTTAAAACTGATGTGCCAATATCGTTTCAATAAATTGCGAAGAAATATTAGAAAGTTCAAAATCTTTTTTATAAATAATCCCAACCGAAAGATTGACATTGCCCTCTTCAATTTCGACCAAGACATTATTTTCTTTATCGATATAATTTTGAAAATGACGTGGAATCGCACTGACCCCCATACCAAAAGCCACGAAATGCGACAATGAACTAATCTGATGACACTCAAGTTTTAAATCTAAGATCATATTATTTTGTGAACATTTCTCTTCCACCACGTGTCGAATGATCGAAGGTTTCTGTAAAGTGATAAAAGGATAAGCATACAGCTCACACCATGTCACACTTTTACGCTGCGCCAACTGATGATCCTTGGGAAGTAGTGCTAAAAAATCTTCATTGAAAAATGGCTTAAAAATTAATTGATCATTGTGTTGCGGTTCAAAACAAATCCCAATTTCAAAAATGCCCTCTTGGACTTTTTCAATAATTTTTTCATTGGGAATATCATGGATTGAAAAATTGATATTGGGATGATTCGTATTAAATTCATGCAGTACAGCAGGTAAAACTGCATGTGTTGCGAAAGGCATCGAGGCAATATTCAATGTGCCACGATGTAATTTAAAACGCTGTTTGACATCTCTTTCCATGTCTTCCCAATTTGCCAAAAGTTTTTTAGCAAATGGAATCAACGAATTTCCCTCAGCAGTAAGATCCACACGGCGGGTATTGCGCTTAAACAGCTTGCCACCCAACTCATCCTCTAAACTTTTGATACTTAAGCTTAAAGCAGATTGACTTAGGCAAAGTTCATTGGCAGCATTGGCATAATTCAATGTCCGAGCAAGAACTAAAAAAGCTTTTAACTGTTTGAGTGTCATACGGCAACCTAACTGATTTATAGCTCTATAATACGCTAAACCAAGCGAGTTTTGATCCTAAAATGAGTCATTTGAGCTATCGATTTGCTTATAGAATAAGATATCAATCCATGCTAGCTGATCTCACTTTTGCTCAGATTGATGTCTTAATGAAAGTTTTTAATTTGTGTGATCTGTAAAAATATGTCTATGCATTTAAATCAAGGCAAAATCGATATACTGCGTATTTGAGGCAACATACTTGTCAATAAAACCACTGCTGTAAATAAAAATTAAAACGCTCAACACACACTCATTAATCAGCATTACCAATTTGGCTTTTTTCTTTTGCTTATCTATGACCTATTGCGCAAAAATCTTATGAAACTTGTTTCTATTCATTAGTTTTCCATATTGACTCATAAATATTTTCAAACAATGCCTCGAATAATTTGGATTATAGTTTTATCCATCATTTGGAAATGGATATTCCAATTTATAAGTCTGGACGATTTATAAAAGCTAAATTTATTGATCAATATTAATTTCTCTAGATATCCATTTTTATTGGTTTCACTCACTAATGCATTTTTATGATTGAGATAGCCTTGTCGTGATTTGAGATAAAAACAAGGTGGGTTTTGACATATATTCTTTAAGGACGGAGTAAAAATATGTGGGAACTGGGTATAATTTTACTTTCTCTTGGCTTGTTGATGTACACAGCCTACAGAGGATTTTCTGTAATTCTCATGGCACCGATTTGTGCCTTATTGGCCGTCTTGCTGATTAACCCTGCCAACGTTTTACCATTTTATTCTGGTGTGTTTATGCCAAAAATGGTGGGCTTTATTAAAGATTATTTCTTGGTGTTTTTGCTGGGTGCGATTTTTGGTAAAGTCGTTGAAATGTCAGGTATTGCTGAATCCATTGCCAAAACGATTGTTAAATTAATTGGCTCTAAAAATGCAATGCTTACCGTTGTTCTGCTAGGGGCAATTTTAACCTATAGCGGCGTCAGTTTATTTGTCGTGGTTTTTGCAGTCTATCCCTTTGCAAACCAATTATTTAGACAAGCAAATATCCCTAAACGTTTGATTCCTGGCACGATTGCACTGGGTGCTTTCTCCTTTACCATGGATGCCTTACCGGGTACGCCTCAGATTCAAAACGTTATTCCAACTACATTTTTTGGAACCAATATTTATGCAGCGCCATTTTTAGGGATTATCGGTGCAATCTTTGTTTTAGGTGTTGGTTTAACTTATCTGGAATGGCGTCGTCGTGTTGCTGCTCGCAATGGAGATGGCTTTGCATCTGGTATTACTTTAACAGAAGCCGAACTTCAACAATTCGAAAATCAATCTCAGCAACAAGATAATGGTTCTGGTCTACGTCAATTCATGGCATTTGTTCCCTTAATTTTAGTTGCAGTGATGAATAAATATTTATCTACAGCAATTAAAACATGGTATCCAAATGGCTTTGATTTTAATGCGCTTGGACTAGCAAACTACACTGTCGATGTCGCAAAAACATCAGCGATTTGGGCAGTTGGTTTGGCCTTAATCGTTGGGATTGTCACTGCGATTATGTTCGATTATCGTCGTGTTTCAACCAGCTTTAAAGAAGGTGTAAATGCAAGCATTGGTGGTTCTTTACTCGCTGTGATGAACACTGCATCTGAGTATGGTTTTGGTGCAATCATTGCCGCTTTACCAGGCTTTGCTGTAATCAGTCATGCTTTGGGTCATACATTTACCAATCCATTGGTCAATGGTGCAGTCACCACAACCGTTTTGGCAGGGATTACAGGTTCAGCATCTGGCGGTATGAGTATTGCTCTCAGTGCCATGGCTGACCAATATAATACAGCTATTGCTGCAATGGGCATTCCTGCTGAAGTCATGCATCGTATTGTTGCAATGGCATCTGGCGGTATGGACACCTTACCGCATAACGGTGCCGTGATTACCCTACTTGCTGTCACTGGACTTACACATAAACAATCTTATAAAGACATTTTTGCCATTACCATCATTAAAACAGTTGCAGTATTTGTCGCAATTGCTGCATTTACATGGTTTGGTATCGTCTAAGTTTATCTTCAAAATGAACACAGGGAGTCAATAATGAGTCAACTTCTCAAAGATAAAGTTGCATTTATCACAGGTTCAGCAAGTGGTATTGGACTTGAAATTGCCAAAAAATTTGCCCTTGAAGGTGCAAAAGTGGTGATTTCGGATATGAATGCGGACAAATGTAATGAAGCAGTTTTAGCCTTAACAACTGATGGATTTGAAGCCTTATCTGCACCTTGTGATGTTTCAGATGAAGAGGCTTATGCTGCTGCTATTGGTCTAGCACATAGCACCTTTGGTCATTTGGATATTTTGATCAATAATGCTGGTTTTCAGCATGTTGCTGCCATCGAAGAGTTTCCAACTGCCATTTATCAAAAACTACTGAATGTCATGCTGGTGGGTTCTTTTATTGGAATTAAACATGCATTTCCAATCATGAAGGCACAAAACTATGGCCGTATTATCAATATGGCTTCGATCAATGGTTTAATCGGCTTTGCTGGAAAAGCGGGTTATAACAGTGCCAAACATGGGGTGATCGGTTTAACTAAAGTTGCAGCGTTAGAATCTGCTCGTGATGGAATCACGGTCAATGCATTATGCCCAGGTTATGTCGATACACCTTTGGTACGTGGTCAAATTAAAGATTTAGCCAAAACCCGTAATGTCAGCGAAACAAGTGCACTTGAAGATGTCATTTTAGCTATGGTGCCACAAAAGCGCTTACTCAATGTTGAAGAAATTGCAGATTATGCCGTTTTCTTGGCGAGTGAAAAAGCGGCGGGCGTGACGGGTCAGGCAGTGGTTATGGATGGTGGTTATACCGCTCAATAATACAGTTGATGATTGCAATGATCATGAATTTATCTCTATGTAAATCAGCTAACCAGATGTAATACATATTCATTTGTAGGGGGGAATCCTCCCCTACTGTTTTTTAGTTTTTCTATCTTTAGTTTTTATCAAAGTGAAAGGCTCACTTTGTCATGTGTCATAACGAGACAATCCAACGTTCTCAGGTTATTCAAGGAAAATGAATATATGAAACCCATAAATAAAGTTGCCATTATTGGTACTGGTGTTATTGGTGCAAGTTGGGCAGCATTCTATTTAAGTAAAGGATTTCAGGTGAGTGCTTTTGATCCTGCAGCTGATGCAGAATTAAATTTAAAAAATAGAGTTCAGACCTATTTACTTGATCTATTCGAATTGGCTGAAGAGCAAACCACCTCTTCTGATCATTATGTTTTAGACACTTTAAAAAATCTCACTTTTTATCAAAATCTAGCAGATGCGGTAAAAGATGCCGATTTTATTCAAGAAAATGGTCCTGAGCGAATTGATCTAAAAAAAGACTTATATGCACAGCTCACTCAAAACTGCCCCAAAGATAGCATTATTGCCTCAAGTTCATCTGGCTTAAAAATCTCAGATATTCAACATGATTGTCTATATCCTGAAAGAATCGTACTGGGTCATCCTTTTAATCCGCCACACTTATTACCTTTGGTTGAGATTATTGGTGGAGAAAAAACCCAAGCCAACTATATCCATGATGCTTTTGAATTTTATAGATTATTGGGGAAAAAACCGATTTTAATTCAAAAAGAAGTCAAAGGGCATGTCGCCAATCGTTTACAGTCTGCAATTTGGAGAGAAGCATTTTATCTGGTTTCTGAAGGTGTATGTAGCGCAGAAGATATTGATATCGCCATCACCAATGGCCCCGGATTACGTTGGGCAATATTTGGTCCTTATTTAAATATGCAGTTGGCCAATCAACATGGATTTAAAGCCGCTATGCATCATTTAGGTGAACCAATGTCTGAATGGTGGGCAGATATGCACCCTTATACTTTATCTGAAGAAAAAATTGAGATGCTGAATGAAGAAACTCAGCAGTTTGTTAAAAAGCTAGGCGATAAAAATCTTCAATTACTTCGTGATCAGGCATTACTGCGATCTTTAAAGATGCGTAAAGAATTAGATTTGCCTTAATAGGGTTTTACAAAAGTGAGCTTCATTGATTCTCCAGAATTCTCATCTGGAGAATTTAGTCTTCAAAAATTTAGCCAAGGGAAACAGGATCATTGACCTTCCCGCTCCAAAATTGAATCAACATTTCAAAGCATCCCAAGCAACAATTTCAGACTGAACCTTGTTGCTTATTTTTGAATTACATCAAAAATGCCCAATAGCTTTTAGATTGTTCGAAAATTCGAATAGACATGCCAAGTTTCATATCATTATTCTTCTACTAAAAACAGCTATCGTTCTCTTATTCGCTACTTTAATCATTAAGTTGCCAAAATAAGGGAAGTATTATGCTAAGCAATAAAAATAAAGTTGTACTCATTACAGGTGCATCAGGTGGTATCGGTGCAGCATTGTCAGAACGATTAGCCAATGATGGATTTACTATCATTATAAACTATGCAGGTTCGGCTGAGCCTGCTGAAGCATTGGTCACTAAAATTGAAAACAATGCTGGCAGAGCAATTTCAATACAAGCAGATATTGCCGATCCGATTGCAGTCACCCGTCTATTTGATGTTGCAGAATCTACATTTGGCGGAGTCGCTATTCTGATAAATAACGCCGGTATCATGCAACTGGCCACTATTTCTGAAACGACAGATGATTTATTTGATCGTCAAATAGCAGTCAACCTTAAAGGCACATTTAATACGCTACGTGAAGCCTCTAAAAGACTGCGTGATGGTGGTCGAATCATTAACTTTTCTTCAAGCGTAACATCCATGTTACAGCCAACTTATGGTGTTTATGCAGCCACTAAAGCTGCGGTCGAAGCAATGACGTGCATTCTCGCCAAGGAACTACGAGGACGAAATATTACGGTCAATGCTGTTAACCCTGGACCGACAGCCACGAAGTTATTTTTAAATGGAAAATCAGAAGAAATGATTCATCAATTATCAAAAATGGCCCCATTAGAACGTTTAGGACAACCAGAAGACATTGCAGCTGTTGTTGCCTTTTTAGCGGGATCGGATGGCGCTTGGATCAATGGACAGATCCTACGAGCAAATGGTGGAATTATCTAAAAAGCTGAGGGTCTTTTGACAATTCATCCCATGTAAGCATTTTATTATTTATAAGGAATATCACAATGTCTAAACAAGTGATCTTAGTTACTGGCGCGTCATCAGGTTTTGGTTTAATGACTGCTAAATTATTGGCTCAAGCAGGTCATATAGTGTATGCCTCAATGCGTGAAACTTTAGCACGAAATGCACTTCGAGTTCGTGAAGTTAAAGATTGGGCCAAAGCAGAAAATGTTGATCTTCGAACTCTTGAGCTGGATGTTCAATCTGATGTTTCAGCTGAAACCGCTATTGCAAATATTTTAGCTGAGGCAGGGACTTTGGATATTATTATTCATAATGCAGGCCATATGGTTTTTGGCCCTGCTGAAGCATTTAGCCCTGAACAATTTATTCAGCAATATGACGTGAATGTTTTAGGGGCACAACGTGTTAATCGAGCAGCTTTACCTCATTTAAGAAAAATCGGTAAGGGCTTATTGATTTGGGTAGGTTCTACATCAACACGAGGTGGAACACCTCCCTTCCTCGCGCCATATTTTGCTGCCAAAGCAGCTATGGATGCTTTAGCAGTCTCTTATTCCACTGAGTTGGCATTATGGGGTATTGAAACCACCATTATGGTTCCCGGTGCATTCACAAAAGGAACCAATCATTTTGCTCACTCCGGAAAGCCATCCGACAATACACGTGTAGCCGAATATGAGGCTGGCCCATATGCAGGTATTGCCGAAAAAGCATTACAAGGTTTAGCGAGTTTAGAACCCGCCGATGCGGATCCTGCTGAGGTGGCAAGGGAAATTGTACATATCGTTAATATGCCCTTTGGAAAACGCCCATTCCGCGTGCATGTTGACCCTTCGCAAGATGGCGCAGAGATAGTAAATGGCGTTGCAGATCGTATGCGACGTGAGATGTACCGTAATATAGGACTTGAAAACCTACTCAGCCCTGCAACAAAATAGTCGTCATATGTTCACGAGAATTATTAAAAAGCTCGTGAACAAAAAAACTAAATGAAAAATACAAACAATTCCTAATTCAAATGGTGACCCAATATGCGAACTTTCTATACGATTCTCATCGGTATAATGCTACTCCTTGCAATTCTTTTTATAAGTCGAATATTACGTGGTCGCTTTAGTCCAACATTATTTTTTATTCTGTTCATCTTGATGTGGTTTGCAGCAATGAGCTGGAATATGTATATGGGCATACAAGCAGGATATGCGGTTAAAGAAGAATTCTTAATATTTTTACTTAATTTTGGTATTCCTTCTCTTCTCGCAACTTACTTCATATATAAAAATAAAAGCTCTATTTAGCTTGCTAAGGTTAAAAAACCAGCATGTAAACAACTATAAAAACTAGTGATTACTTATTGTAAAGCACTCTCTAAAGAGAGTGCTTTTTGAGTTAATTTTTACTGGTTAAACATGATTAGGTATAGATTTAATCAAGTAAAATTAGCTTTCCTTTTTTCGATAAAGGCCGCAACACCCTCTTTATAATTGCCTGATTGTCCAGCAATACGTTGTAACTCTCGTTCCAACTGTAACTGTTCAGCCAAAGTATTTTGCGAGGCAGTATTTAAGGCCTTTTTAATTAGCGAAATCGAACTGCTTGGTTGCTCTGCCAAACGTTCCGCCAATTCAATCACGCTTTGGTCAAAAGCATCATCTTCATAGACCTCCCAAATAAGCCCCCAACTCAAGGCTTTCTGGGCAGATAACTTATCCCCGAACATGGTCAAACCTTTGGCTCGAGCAAGCCCCACCAGATGTGGCAAATTCCACGTCCCACCTGCATCTGGGATTAAACCGACTTTGCAAAAAGATTGTATAAACGTAGCAGATTGCTTGGCCACAACAATATCGCAAGCCAAAGCCAAGTTCGCCCCTGCACCAGCCGCTACGCCATTGACCGCAGCCACAACAGGTTTAGCCATATTGGAAATTTTAACGACTAACGGATTATAAAATTTTTCTAAGGCAGCACCTGCATCATAATCAGCCGCACTTATCACCTCTTTATTTCTGGCTCTTAAATCCTGACCCGCACAGAAACCCTTGCCTGAACCAGAGATTACAATGGCTTTAATCTCAGTAGAAACCGCCCACAGGTCTAAAATTGCAGCAATTTCACGATGCATTT
>Ga0207620_1000014_pt1 | contig 16696 bp, 11 predicted proteins | sample NitcycUWRG05A512_FD_188169 | JGI IMG/M metagenome (GOLD analysis project Ga0207620, IMG submission 188169) | Soil microbial communities from Arlington Agricultural Research Station in Wisconsin, USA - Nitrogen cycling UWRJ-G05A5-12 (SPAdes) | ecosystem: Environmental > Terrestrial > Soil >...
ACCATCTATAACTAGATCCCCATCTGTCGATACGATAGATATATCTTTTGCTGCATTTAATTGTGTTCCTTGTAATTTAACATTCTTTCCTTCTAAGCTAATGCCTCCAGTTTCTGTACTTAACTTCACAACTTGTTCAGATCCATTCCCCATACCTCCACCAATACCCGTAAAGATTAAATCTCCACCTTTGGCACGCAGATCGATGTCCCCATAAGCGTTTAATTTATGGATTTTTGAATCTAACATTAAAGTATTTTTAGTTTGTATTGTGAGGTCACCATCTGTGCTATTGAGTTTTGGATCATTTCTCAATAAGTCATTCCCCGTTGCATTAAGTTCTATCGATTGAGGGGTATTGAATGATTCACCAGCTTCAATTAAAACTGCACCACCTTTTAGTTTTAAATTTTGTGCATGAATATTTTTGTCTGCTTTAACTGATAGGATACCATTAGAGTCCATTTGACTCGTATTACTTGCATCAAAAATAGCATTGTCATTGTCACTCGCTTGACCATTAAAAATAATGTTCTTTTTTGAATTCAAAGCTGTGTGTTGGGTAGATGTAAGATTAGTTTTGTTTAAAACCAAATTTTCTTTTGTAAATAACTCAATATTCCCTAAAGCATTTAAGCTAATACTTGTTGTGTCTATCCCACCTTCACTTTGAAGGTGTATACCGCCTAGAGTTGTTTTAAGTCCCAAATTCTCAAGTGAAATGTTATTTTTTTGATTGTTTATGACGATTGATTGTGCTTCTAAAGATGTTGGAATATTAATTTCGCTTACTTCATCTGCATGTGCTCGTTGATCAAGGTGCCCTGAAATACTCACACCATTTCCAGCAACAAGGTTAATCCCTCCTTGTGTAGATTTTATATCTGCTGCACCAATCGTTAATAAGCCATCATTTTGTGAGCCTATTGTGATGGTACGATTTGCTGCGATATTTGTTTTTGTTGTCGTTTTATTTTCATTTGACCCATATGGAGTGATCAATTGCTCAGATGCTAATTTTACATCTTTACTGGCCAATATTGAAATTTCACCATTTACTGATTCTGCATTTAGGCTCAATGCGTCAATAGCACCTTGATTTGAATGAATATTGATATTGTTGTTAGTTTTTAATATTGCGCCTTTACTAATATCAATATTTTTATTAGCGTAGATATTAATATCTTTTGCTGTATTTTGATTGATAGAACTATTTAACTTAATGTTATTCGCACTATTCAAGTTAAAATTATTATCACTATATAGTCTAGCATTATTAATATTCAATAATGAAAGATCACTTAGACCTAAACTAATTAAATTTAAATCCCCATTATTTGCTGATAAAGTTGAATTCTCTATGTTTAAATTATTTTTTGCTTCAACCCCTAAGTTACCAATACTTGAGACATTACTCGAATTCTGTATATTGAGATCATTTCTAGAAATCAGTGAAATTTCGCCACTTCCACTGATATTTGTATTTCCTCCAATCAACAAGTTCTGAGCGCCTAAATATACTCCTGCACCTTCACCAAAGTTTTGAACATTGGTACTGTTCTGTAAACTCACATCACCCTTAGCACTCACAGAAATAATATTCTGGTTATCCGCACCATGCTTTTCCAAGCGGGCCTTATCCAAAGTAATGTTCTGACCAGATTCTAAGAATAAATTGCCATTGGTAATCATTGAGCCACTGCTGACAATATCTGCACCTTCACCCGTACTAATACTGAGTAAACTATCCTGTGGATTGGTATTTTGTATTGCACCTGAATTTTCAATTTTACCCGCACTGGTAATGACTAAACTTTGCGGAGCTTGCAGTGTTCCTGCATTACTCACCCCTAAACCTTTATCCGTACCGATGATATAAATATTATTGGCATACATCCCACCGAGTGCTTTCACATCAAGTGCAAAGGTTGGGGTAGTACTATTTTCTTGATTCGGTGTGATTGTACTAAGATCTTCACTGATATTATTTGATCCTGTAACCACCTGTAATGCCTGATTGGCATGCACTTGAGCATTCAGCTCGACTGCTTTGGCATAAATATCCACATAGTCTGCATTATTGTTATTACCGCCCAATCCTAAGTTGTTTTCAGTTGGATTAACATTAATTTTACCTTGGTCAACCACAAACTGTTGAATACTTCCATCTTCATTGAATTGTGGCTTCCCTGTCGTAAATATCGCCTTATTGGCATTGATGAAACCACCTCCTTGAATATTGATTCCTGATGGATTGGCAATAATCACATCTGCTCGTTGACCAGCGACCTCAAGATTTCCCTCAAAGCGTGAGGCTGAGGCAGAATTTACTTCGTTTAAAATAACTCTTGCCTCACCTGTTTGTAGATAAGGATTAGCGCCGACTTGTCCCACAATCACTGAGCCTGCACCATTACGGCTGTTATTTAATACAACACCAGGTTGCAATACATCAAATTGATTATAGACGTTATGCGACACTCCATTTTTTGGTGTCTGAATATTGACCACAGGTATATTTTGACCTTGTTGGTTTTGCCCTACACCTATACTGGCTTGTTGATGAGGCCCAGCAGCAGGATCTGCCTGCATCTGCGCATAAACTGGAGAAAATGCCATAAATAAACTCATCGATGCGACAATACTTTTAACTTGCCACAATTGATGAAATGATTTTGAATCCTGCGTACTCACAGACTTAATGATCGCAGTCGACTGTGTACTCTGTCCTGCGGCTTTTGTTTGGCTTTTTATATTTTCTGCAACAGCAACAAACATATTTTTTGCTTTGCTAAAAATAATACGATAACAATTTTTATTCATTTTTTAGATTCCTAAAAAGTTTTTTGATTAATATGAAAAATTTAAACTAAAGCCAGTAATCCATTCTTTTTTAATGACTTTAGGTGCTTTAATACCATGCCCAATAAAGGCATCTAAATAGATACCGTTAAAATAACTACGTGTACCCAATACGCTTCCAATCAGATGACGTTGCCCAGAATAGCTATTCCGTCCATTGACCCATCCCTGATCTATACCTGCATAAAATTGTGTCGCAGGAATAGGTGAATTCCAGCTAAATTCTTGTTGTAGATAGTGACCATTATCTCCTGACAGCATTACATCTCCATCAAAGCCTCTGACGCTATAACGTCCACCAATATAAAAACGGTCTTGAGGAACTAAAATTTTAGGAGCAAACTGTCCACGCCAATTTAAGCGGTATTGAACTGGCTGATTTAAAATCGTAAAAGGTTGAGAATAACGAATATCAGCACTCCAAATTGGAGCACGGGCATATCCTTCAGCAGGGAGTAGGATCTGCTTTTTTGTAACAGGATCATAAGCAGTAATTCTTTCTTCTGGTGCTGATTGTGCATTCAATGCCCCAGTACCGCGTCGATAATCAAGATTCAAATCTAATAATGCATTGCCAATATATTGCCGATGCTGAATACCCGCATTCCAGCCTGAAGTTTGTCTGTGCATGACACCAACTTCAGTATTTTCAATAAAAGTATGATTTTCTCTATAATAGCCTTTGGTATAAATACTGGTTTTATGCTGTGCACCACGACTGATCATACGTGAGAGCATGAGATTACTTTGCTTAGTTTTTCCACTATATAAAATTGGTTTATAAAACCCAGCTACATATTGTTCATATCTATATTCATTATGGGTTGCTGATAACTCATAATTTCGAAATGGAATTGAATAATTGATATAAAAACTTCGATTAAAATCTTTTTTCCAATCATCGAGTGAATGACTCAAATTAATATTAAGAGAATCATTTAAATTCAATGGATTGTTGAAGCTAATCCCTAAGCTACCGATATATTTACCAGTATCTTTTGATCCTGAATTATCAATATTTAAGTTCAATCCTAGTTTTTTATAAGGTCTAGATGTCACAATAAGATCACTATAGCCAACCAATTCTGTACCATCTTGGGCTACGGCTGGTTCTATCTTGATATCCACATCGCGATTCGAAGTTCGTTTTAGATTTTCTAAACCCTGATCAATCTTTTTAAGGTTTAATATTTCATTATTTTTTAACGGTAAAGCAGAGAAAATTTCTATCTTATTTACTGATTTATTCTTTGAAAGAATTTGATGTACTCGTCCTACATGAACATTTAAAACCAAACTTCCTTGAGTCAAATCTTGTGGATTGACTACAATCTGAGTAGTAATCAATCCTTGTTTGATCAGCTCATTCTGGGCATATTTCACCAAATTTTGTAAGCTTTGAGTGCCAATACATTGTCCGATAACAAAGTTTGGCTGATTTAAGTCATACAACAAGCGATTGAAAATATTCTGGTTTTCACTTTGCAAAGGATCATTTATAACGAAACGGAGTTGGTTTATTTCAAAACATGGTTCTTCAGGAACTATGACATTATCACGACCCAGTTTTTCACTTTTTTGTTGTGGTGCTAACAGTATATTTTCATCAATTAATTTTTTTTCTAATTCATTGATACGTTGGTCTTGACGTACATTCTCTTGGATGGATTTATCTTCTAATGCAGAAAAACTAGATGTTGTAATAAAAGCACAACTGCTAAATAAAATAAATTTGTACATCTTTTTAAAAGTATATTTTACAAAACTTAACAGAAGGTAAAGATTTACTTCATAATTTGCAATTTTTTTAATCAAAATTTAATAGTTGTATCAAAAATGAAATATTTTTGATTTATATTCTTAGGCTCAAAATACTCATCATGTGAAGTTATAAAATGCAAATTAAACTTTGGCTACCACTCATAATTGCAAGCACTTTTATTGGGTGTGCTTCTGTACCTAAAGCAGATTTAGCATCAGCTTCTCAGGCAAAACAATTAACAGCACCCACGGACGGAAATGCAAGAATCTATGTCTACAGATCAAACAGTATCGTGGGTGGAGCAATAAAAAAAGACATTTGGGTTGATGGTGAATGTTTAGGAGAAAGCGCACGTGGTGTTTTCTTTTATAAAGATGTTCAGGGAAATAAAGAGCATGTTATTTCCACCGAATCTGAATTTTCACCCAACCATTTAAAACTGCAAACCGAAGCTGGGCAGCAATATTATATTCAACAATATATAAAACCGGGCGTTTTAGTCGGTGGTGCAAATTTAAAACAAGTGGACCGTTCAGTTGGTGAAAAAGCTGTGACTGAGTATCAACTTGCACAAAGTGGTAAATGTAGCAAACCCAATATTTCGCTTAGTGATGAAAAATAGTTAAGCAAATAGAATCAGCATAAAGTGCTGATTCTAATTTTTAAATAAATTTATTTTGGTTGTCTAAAGTTGACTACAATCCTGTTGCTTTAATCAAGCTGTTGTATAGCCTTAGTAATCGGATGAATTTAATAAATTCTGAAATCTAAGGTATTAAGATAGAGGAAATATGATGTTTTTTCTCTAAAATGGACTATTAAATAAGATATTCGATTGAGAAAATTTCACTTCTCGATGGACTTAGTTGTAACTAAATATTTTCATACTAAAAATTTACTGTTCATTTTTTTATAAAAAACGATGGACTATAAAAAAAGAATAAAGTACGTAAGTTATTCATATATCTATGTCCATTTTTTATAACTTATAAGTAAGTTATCCCATATTTATCAATATCAGCGTCATGAAAATGTATTACTGAAGGGGGCGATTTTACAGTCCGCACTTTACCTGAGTTTTGGTAAATATAACCCTTATCGCTACACCCTCATTCAAGGAAAAGCTTATTTCGATTACAATATTGAGCAACAAGGCGATATTGCCAAAGATATTTATTTAAATCGAATTGAAAATATTATTCTGGATAAAAATGCAGTCAATCATTCTATTTAAGTCCCTTGTTTTGATGCTAATTTAAACAATTTAAGTGATGTATTTCACAAAAATAAATTAAAGCTAATCCTTTCCAATATAAAATTCAAAAAATAATGAAAAATCACTAGTTTCTATAAAAAAAATACACTAAATTCATGAGGTCATTGATGGTGTATTGAATAAACTTGATGAATTACTAGCTTCTGACGTTTTTTTAGTTAAAATACTCAATGTCTGAAATTTTTGCCTTGCAAGAAAATAAAGATTTTGATGATTTTTTAATGATTTTATAGTTTCGCCCTTTGGCAATTTCTGTGATATCTATACACATATGTTGAATAACTACATTTTAAAAATCAACAACTTGTGTATAAATTACCCTATTGGAATAGGATTTGGTTTAAATGAAAAGTTTTAAAATTGCTCTCGCGCAATTCTCTCCATTCATTGGTGATATTGAGTCGAACGTTCAAAAAATGATTGAACAAGCCAATGATGCAAAAAAACAGAATGCTGAAATTGTTGTTTTCCCTGAACTTTCTATAATCGGTTACCCTGCCGAAGATTTGCTTTTACGCCCAAGCCTAGCAAAGCGTACTGCACAAGCTTTCGAGAAACTGTCTACTGTTAAAGACATCGTGATGGTATTTGGTTTTGCCAATCTTACAGACGATGGTCAACGCTACAATGCTGCTGCAGTGATGAAAGATGGACAAGTTTTAGGGGTCTACAACAAACAAAATCTTCCTAATTACAGCGTTTTTGATGAAAAGCGTTATTTTAATGAAGGACATCAACATCTTGTATTTGAGTACTTAGGTCATAAGTTCGGGGTCCTGATTTGCGAAGATGTATGGTCTTTAAATACAGTTCAACAGCTTGCTCAACTCAATGTGGAAAGTGTTTTGGTCTTGAATGCTTCACCTTATGAAGTCGGCAAACCGCAACATCGTATCGAAACATTAAAAGAGTTGGCAAAACAGCTCCATCTCAATGTGGTTTATATCAACCAAGTGGGTGGTCAAGATGATCTCATTTTTGATGGGACCAGTTTTGTTATTAACCATTCAGGTGAAGTTGCACTACAAGCACCAAGCTTTAAAGAAGATCTCTACTTTGCTGACTATCAAATAGAAAATAAAGCCTATCAAGTGGTTGAAGCTGCGCCAGCATTAAACACTATGGCTGAGATCTATCAAGCTTTGGTTTTAGCAACACGCGACTATGTACAACGCTCTGGTTTCCCTGGTGTGATTTTAGGACTATCGGGCGGTATCGACTCAGCTTTAACCTTGGCAATTGCAGTTGATGCGATTGGTGCAGATAAAGTTCAAGCCGTGATGATGCCTTATACCTACACATCACAAATTAGTGTGGAAGATGCAACTGAACAAGCAAAACGCATGGGCGTTACTTTTGGTATTGCCGAAATTCATCCTATCGTAAATAGCTTTATGCAAACCTTATTCCCATTCTTTGGTAACTCACCTGCGGATACAACTGAAGAAAACCTTCAAGCGCGTGCACGTGGTACATTGCTTATGGGCTTATCTAATAAGTTTGGTAACCTTGTGCTTGCAACAGGCAATAAGTCTGAACTTTCTGTAGGTTACTGCACACTGTATGGCGATATGGTAGGTGGTTTTGCTGTACTCAAAGATGTTTATAAAACTATTGTTTTTGAATTGGCTAAGTACCGTAACAGTATTTCTGAAACGCCTGTGATTCCTGAACGGGTTATTTCTCGTCCACCATCAGCAGAACTTCGTCCTGATCAAAAAGACCAAGACTCTTTACCTGCTTATGATGTACTTGATGCCATTCTATATGCATATATTGAGGAAGAACAAAGCCAAGAAGACATCATTGCCAAAGGTTTTGAACGTGCAATCGTGGAAAAAGTCATTCAGCTTGTCGACCGCAATGAATACAAACGTCGTCAAGGTTCAATTGGACCACGTATCAGCTCACGCGCATTTAGCCGTGAACGCCGTTATCCGATTGTAAATGGCTGGAAAGCAGGTGTATAAGCCTCGTGAATGTGAATAATTCACCTCCACCTTCGAGCTTTGCTCAGGAACTTGCTCAAGCATTATTGCTTGAGCAAGTTCGCTTTATTAAAAAACAACTCTTAGATCAAAAAAATCCGCAATTTATTCAAAATTTTATTTCCCAAACCTATCAAAATGCAGACAAAATCCTTTTAAAAAATGTGATTCAACTTGAGCAACTCCAGTCTGTAGTGCAAAAATATGCTTTTGAATTGAATTTAGGCGCAGATATTCTTGAATTTATCGGTGTCGTCGCTCAAAAAATTCATCAATATGCCATTCATAGTCAAACCATTTTCAATGATCTACTCTCAGATGAATCTTTTGAACTGTGGATGTTTAAAATCTTAGAATTAGAACAATTAAGAGACTATATTCAAGAAAACTTACAGCACAACCCGCAGATTCAACAGGTTAGCCTACAGCTTGCCAATCAGATTTTAGAAAGCAACACCCCTTGGCTCAACCAGCTACGTCAATACACAGTGAAACATAACCGTATTGGCGCTAAAGTCATCAGCTTTATTCAAGATCAACAACACAATATTGAGCTTAAATTAGAACAACAACTCGCAACTGCTATCCGTAACCAACTCAGCAATATCATTCTACTGCCTAATGAAGACCTGGCAGATATCGCTACACATGTTTGGAATGAAGTTAAGCAACGCTCATTAAAAGAGGCTTTCTCTCAAGTTCAATCCATTGATTTTGAAGAATTCTTTATTCTTGTTTATGAAACTTGGAAAGAATTACGTCAAACAGAATATATGCAACAGGTTATTTTAAATGTTGTCGAAGCATTTTATGAATACTTTGGCGAATATAGCTTACAAGAATTACTACACTCGGTTGGGTTAGATCAAAACGATTTATTTATCGAAGCAGATCGCTTTGTTCCACATACACTAGGTGCTTTAGATCAGCATGGCTTATTGGATGAGATCATTCAATCCTTGATTGCGCCATTCTACCTTGACACGCAAACACAAAGATTTATAGAAAATTATTTAGCAGAAAAAGCTTAGTGTCTGTTGACATTTCATAAATGGCTTGCGTTGTAGGTTAAAATTGAGCAGGCAAGGCATGAAACGAAGAGAATAGCGAGACTATTTTCGAGTTTCATAACGAAGGCTGAGATAATTTTAACCACAACCCTGAGCAAGAACAAAGCACTGCTTTGTTTGCAGCGCAAGGCGCAGCGGGGGGACTAGCGTGTTTTTTGTCGCTACGTGTTACCTTGCGAAACGATGTTTCTCATCATTTAGAATGACTAAATTTCGTATTTCGTGCCTAGTATCGCCTAAAAAACACACGTAGTCGCAAACGTAGACGAATTGTCAACAGACCCCAATAAACATTCAACTGGATTTTTTCAGTGTTCTAAATATTCATACGTGATGATAATTTTTATCTGTATCTACTGATCTTTTGATGATGCACAAAAAAAGAGACCATGCAGTGAGCATGGTCTATAAAAATGGTGGCTATGACGGGACTTGAACCTGTGACCCCCGCATTATGAGTGCGGTGCTCTAACCAACTGAGCTACATAGCCATAAACTGTGTGCGCATTATCTAAAGTTATCTACCCTACGTCAAGCATTGAAACACACCAATGATCATACTTTAAGCAATTGATATTTAAATGTTTAAAATTAATACATATTTATGTTTTTATCGAAAAAATCAGCTTAATAAGTATCGTAAATAAGTAAGGAATTAAGCTCTCTCCCCTATTTATCTCTAAAAATCGATAGCAAAAAAAGAGAGTGGCTTACCACTCTCTATTTGCAACAAGCTCTTCCATTTCAATATCAAGATACCCTTGGTCTTGTACCACCATCATCATTGCTTCAGCAATATAATCAGCTGCAGTACCATCCAAAGAAGAATCAAGATCCTCAAACTGTGGCTTCATTTCATTAATTTCAGTCACAGTCAGTTTTGCCATAGAATAAATTTCTGCATCACTGAAGCTGGTTTTTGCCACTTTTTTAGCAAAATTTTCAATAAGTTGCTTAACCTCAGCAACTAGAATATCTGGATAATATTCATCATCGAACATTGGGAGAAGTAGATCGTTAAACATTGCAACCTAAAATAAAACAGCAATTCACGCGCTTATATAACACAAACCATACAATTCACCAAATTGATCAGGCAATTTAACTGATTAATTTTTCAGATGTAGATGATCTAAATTTAAAAAAAAGATCAAACAATATTAGAGGCTATTGATCATTCATCATTAAATTGCAGAGCGCATGGCTTGCCATACTTTAATTGCATCCGACATTGCTTTTACATCATGTGCACGCACCATACACGCGCCTTGTTGAATACTGAGCAAGTGTGCAGCAACACTACCTACAGCACGATGATTGGCATCTGCACCATCTAAAGCTTCACCAATGAAGCGCTTACGTGATAAGGCTGATAAAATTGGATAACCCATGTTGTTCAGTTGATAAAACTCATTGAGAAGCTTTAAATTTTGTTGCGCATTTTTAGCAAAACCAAAACCAGGATCTATCATGATATTTTTAGGGTGAATTCCTGCCTGTAGTGCATCATCTACGCGTTGCTGTAATTCAGCAATTACCTCTTGAGTAACATCTTCATACTGGTCAAGATGATTCATTGTGGTTGGCTCGCCTCGCATATGCATAATAATCACAGGGATATTGAGCTCTGCAGCAGTCTCTAAGGCATGTGGACGAGTTAAGGCACGGACATCATTCCAAATATGTGCACCAGCCTTAACCGCCTCACGAATGACTTCGGGCTGTGAGGTATCTATTGAAATAATGACATCCAATTTGGCTAATTCAGCAACCACAGGAACAACACGACGTATTTCTTCGGCAATCTCGACTACAGATGCACCCGGGCGTGTAGATTCACCGCCAACATCAATCACTGTCGCACCATCAGCAATCATTTGCTTGGCATAAGCAACAGCTTGATCTTTTTGATCATGCTTCCCACCATCGCTAAATGAATCAGGAGTGACATTCAAGATACCCATGACATGTGCTTGTGATAAATCCAGACTTAAACGCCCACATTGCAAAATTTGCTTGGGTAGTGGCATCAGTTGCATGTCAATTCTCCGTATTCAATTCAGGCTAGTTTAACAATTCAAATCAATAGCACAGTGATTTTTTTTTCATCTGTGAATTTTTTCGTATAAAAAAAGAGCCTCGATTGAGGCTCTTTTTTATTCACTGACTGATCAGGTTGCTGGTAATGGTGGTGGTGTTGATGGACCATCTGTAGGTGTTACATCAAGCACTGGATTTTCAGCCACATAAACCTTAGGTGGCTGAGGATCACGACCTTCCATGATGTCACGGATTTGATCACGATCAATCGTTTCCCATTCCATCAAGGCTTTTACCATTGCATGTGCAATATCTTTGTTATTTTCAAGGATATCACGCGCAACACGATACTGTTCATCCAAGATACGACGTACTTCTTGGTCAACCTGTTGTTGTGTTGCTTCAGAAATCGTACGGCTACCGACATTTCCGAAGAAACCATTCTGGTTTTCATCTTCATAGACCATCACGCCCATTTTGTCTGACATACCATACTTGGTCACCATCGCACGTGCCATTTTGGTTGCACGCTCAAAGTCGTTAGACGCACCCGTTGACATTTGATCAATGAAAACTTCTTCAGCAATACGACCACCGAATAAGATTGAAAGTTCATTCAACATCTTAGACTTGTAATGGCTAGTTTGATCATGTTCTGGCAACTGCCAAGTTACACCCAAAGCCCAACCACGTGGCATAATTGTTACTTTATGCACAGGGTCAGTCCCTGGAAGAATTTCTGCAACAATGGCATGACCTGCTTCATGATATGCAGTCGCACGACGTTCTTCTTCACGGATCACCATCGACTTTCGCTCAGGACCCATGTAGATCTTATCTTTTGCATCTTCAAAGTCATGCATATCGACGGTGTTCTTGTTACGACGAGCAGCAAACAATGCAGCTTCATTCACAAGATTCGCCAATTGCGCACCAGAGAAACCAGGTGTACCACGTGCCAATACTTTAAGATCAACACCTGTTACCGAAGGAAGTTTCTTCAAATGCACTGCCAAGATCTGTTCACGACCTTTTATATCTGGCAGACCCACCATCACTTGACGGTCGAAACGCCCCGGACGAAGTAATGCTTTATCCAGTACATCCGCACGGTTTGTTGCAGCAATGACGATAATCCCTTCATTACCTTCGAAACCATCCATTTCAACAAGCATTTGGTTGAGTGTTTGTTCACGTTCATCATGACCACCACCTGTACCTGAACCACGATGACGACCAACTGCATCAATCTCATCAATAAAGATGATACATGGTGCATGGCGTTTCGCCTGTTCGAACATGTCACGCACACGAGATGCACCAACACCAACGAACATTTCAACGAAGTCAGAACCTGAAATACTAAAGAATGGAACTTTGGCTTCACCAGCAATCGCTTTCGCAAGTAAAGTTTTACCTGTACCTGGAGGACCAACCATCAATACGCCTTTAGGAATTGTTGCCCCTAAGCGTTTGAATTTTGCAGGGTCTTTCAAGAAATCAACGATTTCCACAACTTCTTGTTTTGCTTCATCACAACCAGCAACATCGGTAAAGGTCACTTTGATTTGGTCTTCTGAAAGCATTTTTGCTTTAGATTTACCAAAACTCATTGGACCATTTTTACCGCCTGCACCACCACCCATGTTACGCATAAAGAACATGAACAATAAAATAATTAAAAGCACAGGAAAGCTTGCGATGAGAAGTTGCATCAATAAACCTTGACGTTGAGGTGCAGTACCTTCAACAACAACGTTATTTTTGATGAGTGTAGGCATCAATTCAGGATCTTGAACTGCTGGGCGAATACTTTCAAAGTTCGAACCGTTCTTTTTTTCGCCGCTTATTCTTTCACCATCAATTGTGACTTTACTAATTTGACCAGCATTCACCGCTGTGACGAATTCTGAATAATTCATCGCAGAAGGCTTACTGCGGTCACTGAGATTGCTGAAGATTAAGATCAGCACACCCAGTATGACCAGCCACAATACGGCATTTTTGAAGTAATCGCTCAAAGCTTTATTCCCATATATAACTATTTTGATCAGGCTCAATCTTGCTTGATCGTAACAAAAAGCGAGTAATGAATTTCGCAATAAAGGTTAAAAAGGTACAAAATGCACAATTTTTAACAACTTGGCAAGCATTTGTTGGCAATTCATTACGAAGAATGAACATACCTCAAAAACACCACCTATTGCGAAACTTTTTTACGGCCCTGTCCAATTAAAAAAACTTCTTTTGAACGTGCACGTGAAGCAGCTGGTTTTGCTGTTTTTAACACATCAAAACTATCCACGACTTGCTTTCGGAACTCATCAAAACCAGTTCCTTGGAAAACTTTAACTAAAAACTGCCCTTTTGGTCCAAGAACCTTATTGGCAAAATCTAATGCAAGTTCACACAAGTAAATCTGGCGAGGTTGATCTACAGCCCTATTACCTGATGTATTGGGGGCCATATCTGAAATTACAACGTCTACAGTGCGTCCATTTAAAATATTTAACAATTTTTCGAAAACTTCTTCTTCTCTAAAGTCACCTTGTAAGAAAGTAACATCAGGTAAAGCATCCATTTCTAAAATATCTGAAGCAATCACTAAACCTTTATCACCGACCAGTTTACCTGCGATTTGCGACCAACTTCCTGGCGCAGCACCCAAGTCAACCACGGTCATCCCTGGTTTAATCATTTTGTGTTTTTCTTGAATTTCAAGAAGTTTATATGCAGCACGAGCGCGGTAACCTTCTTTTTGTGCTTTTTTCACAAAAGGATCATCTAAATGCTCTCTCATCCACGCACGACTACTTTTGGATAACTTCTGGTTGGTAATGCGTGTAGCCATAACTCTCTTGATCTAAACCGATAACTAACTTCTGATTGTACGTGAAAAAAATTCTCATTGCAGTATTCATATTGATTTAAATCGACAGATATTGATATGTTTTTTTGAATAAGCTTCATCGATTATTTCTACAGAATTTACAGCGTAGTGATATGGCTTTTGTTATACTAAGTCGTTTCTAAAATTAGGTTATCTTTTATGGCGGCTCTATCTATCCAAGAACGTAAACGTTTACGTCAAATCGGACATGCGTTAAACCCTGTTGTAATGCTTGGCGATAAAGGCTTGACTGAAAGTGTCGTTGAAGAATTAAACCGTGCTTTAAATGATCACGAGTTAATTAAAGTCAAGGTTACAGGTGAAGACCGCGAAGCACGTGCTGCAACGATTACTGAAATTGCCAATGTCACTGGTGCGGAAGTTGTTCAAACAATTGGTAAAATTGCATTGCTTTATAAAAAAGCTGCGAAACAAAATCCAAAATTGTCTAATTTAGTTCGCCACGCTCATCTTTCAAATTAAGATTTATTTTCATGGCAAGTTTCGAACTGAATGCATTTGATCGTCGTTTTCAAAGTATCTCCCTAGTTGGTGCGATTGAACAAATTAGCCCATATACACTCAATGTCGGTTATTGGTTAAGAGATCCCAATCAATTCATAATTTATCCTGAACTGGTTACAGCAAATCCACGTCAGGATTTCCTTTGGGAAAATACCTGTTTTGAGATTTTTATTGGTGTGCAAGGTGAAGATTATTATCGTGAAATTAATCTATCCCCTTCTCAAGCTTGGCAAGCTTACCAATTTGAAGAATATCGTTATCCTGAAAATATGCCACCAGTCGCTGCTTATGACATTGAATTAAATCAGTTAAAGCGCACGCATTATGGATTAAATGTCAGCATAGATCTTAGCGAGTTCATGCTTGCCAATAAATTAAAATGGTCAGACTTATTTTTGGGTTTAAGCGCTGTTTTAAATACCACGCAAGGTCAACATTTCTTTGCCATGCAACACAGTGGCCAACAAGCCGACTTTCACAATAAACGTGATTGGTTACATACATTTTAAAATACGCTTATGTAAACTGTGCTTGAAAATAAAAAAGTGAGGCAACTAGCCTCACTTTTTTATTGCCATTTCTCTTAAAAATGGCCTTCATCAAAACATAAGCTTTACATATCTTATTGTTTTGTAGTTACTTTATTCCAAACTTCTAAAGTATGATCTTTTGAACGCTTTAAAGTTTCAGTTAACTGTACTTTATGTTTGCTCGAAATTTGTGAAACATCTTCACGAATTTCTTTACCAACTTCAGTTAACTCTTTCACTAAAATGCTTAATTCTGCTTTTAAGAAATCAGCCAATTCAACCAAATCTTTTTGTGAAGTTGAAAATTGTGATTTGATCACATCAAGACGTTGTACCAAATCTTGTTTAAAGTTTTGTACTTGATCTTGAACTTGCTCAGTTAATTGCTCTGATTCTGCTTCAAGTTTAGTTTTAGTTTCGGTAACCGCTTCAGCAACTTTTTGCTGTGCTTCTTTACCTAACTTCTCTAAACTTTCTGTAGATTCAGTTACAACTTCTTTCAAAGCCGCAGTCTCTTTTGTTACTTTATTTGTAACAGTTTCTTTAGATATAGTCATATTGATTCCCCCTGGAATGTGAGTCAATAAGGTACATTGAAAGGATAAATTTTAGATTTTGATTTGTCTGACAATATTTAAATACTTACAATTTCAAACAATTCACTTTAAAAGCAGAATTAATGCTAAATAGCAAGGTATTTATCTTAGATTATCCCTCGAAATAAAATAGACTTTCGAGAGGCTCATGCGTATAATGCGCTGTTAAGTTACAAGCGAGCAGACAAGAGGAGGGTAGGATTTAGTAAGCCTTCCTTTTTTTTCGTCTACTCGCTTTTTTACAGCCCTATTTTTGTGGTTTTAGTTCAGGAGCTATGGTTTGAGCACCCCCGCCATTTTAGCCCTTGCTGACGGTACTGTTTTTAAAGGTACATCGATCGGCGCTACGGGAAGTACGACTGGTGAAGTCGTTTTTAACACTGCCATGACTGGTTATCAAGAAATTTTGACCGACCCTAGTTATGCACAGCAACTTGTAACTTTAACTTATCCTCATATCGGTAATACTGGTTGTAATGAAGAAGACGCTGAATCAGGTCGAATTCATAAAGTTTGGGCGAATGGTTTAATCATTCGTGACCTACCGTTATTACACAGCAATTTCCGAGCTACTCAGTCTCTTGGCGAATATTTACAACAACATAATGTCGTTGCCATTGCAGATATCGATACTCGTAAATTGACACGTATTTTACGTGACAAAGGCGCACAAAACGGATGCATTCTTGCCGGCGATAATATTACTGAAGAAGAAGCTATTGCAAAAGCACGTGCCTTTGGTGGTCTAGATGGTTTAGACCTTGCGAAAGAATGTTGTGACCCAGAAGGTTTTGAATGGACCGAAGGCTCATGGACATTGGGCCAAGGCTTTTCTCAACCAGAAGCAAAATTTCATGTTGTTGCATACGATTACGGTGTCAAAACCAACATCTTACGTATGCTTGCAGACCGCGGATGTAAATTAACTGTTGTTCCTGCACAAACACCTGCTGAAAAAGTATTGGCTTTAAACCCAGATGGCGTATTTTTGTCAAATGGACCTGGCGATCCAGCAGCATGTGATTATGCAATTGCAGCAGTAAAAACCATTGTTGAAACTACAAACCTACCTGTTTTCGGTATTTGTTTGGGTCATCAAATTCTAGCTTTAGCTTCTGGCGCTAGAACTGTGAAAATGCCACATGGTCACCACGGTG
>Ga0207620_1000015_pt1 | contig 16654 bp, 13 predicted proteins | sample NitcycUWRG05A512_FD_188169 | JGI IMG/M metagenome (GOLD analysis project Ga0207620, IMG submission 188169) | Soil microbial communities from Arlington Agricultural Research Station in Wisconsin, USA - Nitrogen cycling UWRJ-G05A5-12 (SPAdes) | ecosystem: Environmental > Terrestrial > Soil >...
TTTGATACCAGCGCATCACAAAATATAAGCTTCCAGAGTTCACTAACTTTAGAAAAGTTTTTTGTTCCCAGCATTAACTTTAAAACCAGCTATCTCCTTACAGATCCTAAAGGTCAGCAAATAAAAATAAATCCTGCTGCCGAATTAAAACGCTTTAATGTTGCTGAGTTTGATCTTCCAAGTGAAGGGACTTACCGTATCCGTACAGATAATGCTTTAGGGAATAGTAGTAAATACGCCCTTATAGATGGTCGTTGGTTACGTATCCGCCCTGTACGTCCGCAAAATGCAAATGCTCAAGCGCCTAAATCTGAACAACAAAAAGCCGATGCTGAAAAAAAACCAGTAACACCACCACAACCGCCACGTTCAGTTTCAGCAGACCAAGTCCCTGCAAACGCACAAATCTTAGAAGTTAAAAACAATATTATTGCTGAAAGCTTTGTCACCAAAGGCAAACCAAGTCCTGTCCCAGCAGTCAGCAATAAAGGATTTGAAGTTAAGTTTTTAACCCATCCAAATGAATTGTTTGCTGGTGAATCATTAAAAGCGCAGATTTTACTCAATGGCAAAGCTGTACCAAACCTTGAGGTTGATGTGTTTAAAGGCGCCAGCAGCTATGAAACCAGTGCACAACGTGAACAACCACATGTAAAAACCAATGCAAAAGGTGAAGTAGAAGTTAAATTTGAAAAACCTGGAATTTATTTGATTACGACTTCTTACCCAGAGGCTAATCCTGACAATAGCAAAAAGCCAGAAAGTGAAATTTTTACTTATGGTCTAACCGTTGAGGTTGCTGAGTAAATCCTATTAAGATCTTAATTTTTATTTAATAGATCTTGCGAAAGTTAGTCAAAAAAATGAGCATTAAGCACCCATCCATATTTTAGACTGGATATGCAATGAGTTGTTCTTATATTAACGAATTATACATGGTCGTTCTATCGCGTGGCGACATGGATGTCGCCGTTGGGCGGGGGTACAGGACGTACCCCTCGCCCAACGGAAGATTTTTGTCACCTTTTCATCTCTGAAAAGTGAGGCATCGCCTACGCAAACCTATTTAAACTTCAATTGTAAAGTGTGACATTGTAAGCTTTTCAATCATACATATTCATTTCTATGGAAAAGTATAAGTTCCAAGTTATAAAGTTTACTTTCGTAAGAAAAGCCAAATAATTAGCATATTTATTAGCTTTCTTTCACAAGTCTTTTTAAAAGCATAAATCGACATAAAAGCACCCTCATCCTAGCCTTCTCCCAGAGGGAGAAGGAACTTTCAATACAAATATGATTCAATTCAAATGATCATTTTTCAATCCATCAAAGAGACCGAATCAAAATTTAGAATAATAATCAATTAGATAGATATAAAAACCTGCATTATGCTAAAGTTAAAAGACTTTAGCATTTTTTTGCATAAGCAAATCAACAATCAAGACAACCACTTATACAAAAAAGTCATAAGATATGCCTGTTTTTTGATATCTGGCAATATAAGTCATGTTTGGTCCTGTTGAGTTTATTCTAGCTGGCGTTTTAGTCGGCTTCTGTGTAGGTATTACTGGTGTAGGCGGTGGTTCACTTATGACCCCCATCCTGATTAGTTTATTTCGAATAGAACCCCACATCGCAATCGGAACAGACCTACTCTATGCGGCTATTTCTAAGTTTTGTGGCTCAATGGTCCATGCTAAAAAACTGAATATCGTTTGGCCGATTGTTCTCTGGTTAGCCTTGGGCAGCGTCCCTGCTTCATTTATCACCCATTGGGTTTTAGACAATTACCTCAGCAGTTCAACACACTACAAAGCCATTTTAACCATGGTGTTAGGCTTTATGCTGACCATAACAGGCTTGTCTATTGTGTTCCGTTCTAGAATTGAAAAATTCTTTGCTAAATTTCGTGCAGAAAAGCAAGATTTTCATGAGGCCAATAATTTCAACATTGAAGGCAAACGTACTTATGTTGTGATTATGGGGATTGTACTGGGTGTATTCGTGACCCTTTCTTCTGTAGGTGCTGGCGCATTTGGTATCATGGCGCTGATCCTCATGTTTCCCAATTTACCGATGATTCGTATCATTGGTTCTGATGTTGTACATGCTGTTTTATTAACCTCTGTTGCTGGGTTTGCACATATGACATCTGGCAATGTAGATTTTCATCTGCTTGGATGGTTGCTGGTGGGCTCAATTCCTGCAATTGTGGTGGGAACCTTAATCAGTTCTAAAATGCCAGAAAAAATGATTCGCAAGGTTTTGGGGATCACCCTATTTGCCTTGGGTATTAACTTTATCTTAAACCCAGTTAAATCCAAACCTGTAGAAAAACCACAGGCTGCAATGGTGACACAATCCGTCCAACAACCACAGGTTTAAAATTAAGCTTTTATTGATAACTAATAATTATGAATTGACCGTAAAGTTTTAATGATTTATTTATGACAAAACTTCGGCCAATTCGTGTTATATTCTGACCACTAAAAATACTTTCTGTATGTTTCTAATACCCAGTGACGGCAATGAATACATTAAATTCAAATCCAATTACTCAATCAGATATTGATGACGTGAATGTCCAAAGCATTCAAACGCTGGTAACCCCAGCGGAACTTAAAGCTGAATTACCATTAAATGAAAATGCCTACCAAACTGTACTTCATGGTCGGGAAACTGTTCGTAATATTTTAGATGGTAAAGATAAACGTCTATTTGTTGTGATTGGCCCTTGTTCTATTCATGACCCTGTTGCAGCACATGATTATGCAAATCGTTTAAAAGTATTAAGTGAAAAAGTAAAAGATACTTTATATATCATCATGCGTGTTTATTTTGAAAAACCTCGTACAACCGTTGGTTGGAAAGGTTTGATCAATGATCCAGATATGAATGATTCTTTTAATATTGAAAAAGGTCTACGTTTAGGTCGCAAATTATTGCTTGAGTTAAACGATAAAGGCTTACCTTGTGCGACTGAAGCGCTTGATCCGAACTCACCACAATATTACCAAGATCTTATTTCATGGTCTGCGATTGGTGCACGTACAACGGAAAGCCAAACGCATCGTGAAATGTCTTCTGGTCTTTCGTCACCTGTAGGCTTTAAAAATGGTACAGATGGTGGTTTAACCGTTGCAACCAATGCCATGCAGTCTGTTAAACATGGTCATAGTTTCTTGGGTTTAAATAACGAAGGTCAAGTTTCAGTGATTCGTACCAGTGGTAACCCTTATGCACACGTTGTATTACGTGGCGGTAATGGTAAACCGAACTATGATGCGGGTTCTGTTGCTGAAGCGGAAAATGCGTTAGCAAAAGCCAAAGTAAGCAATAAAATCATGATTGATACCAGTCATGCTAACTCAAATAAAGATCCGTATTTACAACCGCTTGTGTTGAAAAATATCACCGAACAGATTTTAGATGGCAATAAATCTATTGTCGGCATCATGGTTGAAAGCCACATTAAAGGTGGACGCCAAGATATTCCTGAAAATCTGGCTGATTTAGAATATGGTAAATCTGTGACTGATGGTTGTATCGATTGGGAAACCACTGAAAAAGCGCTTCTGGGAATGGATGCAGCTTTAAAAGAAATTTTACCAAATCGTTAATTAATATAAAAACGCCATCTACATAGATGGCGTTTTTGTTTATGATGTTATTAAACATTTTCTGTAAGAATGCTATGAACGAACTTGAACAAGAACTCTGTCAAATCGCAAACTTCCAGTTTGTCCACGAACATTTACTGACTTCAGGTCAGCCGAGTGCTGAACAACTGAAACAGATTAAAGAATACGGCGTAGATACAATCATCAATCTGGCATTTACAGATGCCAGCTTACACCTTGAACATGAAGATAAAATCTGTGCTGAGTTTGGGCTCAACTACATTCAAATTCCAATCCATTGGGATACACCAGCAGATGATCAATGCTTATTTGTGTTAGATTTGATCGCGCATCTGGTACAGGAAAAAATCGTTTGGGTACATTGTGCAAAAAATATTCGGGTGAGTTGTTTGATGTATTTATATCGCCAATATTATATGGATATCGATATGCCAGCCGCACAAGAGTTGATGCATCAAATTTGGGAACCCAATGAAACTTGGACAGGCTTAATACATGCTGTTGCCTTACAACTGCAAGGGCGTAAAGCCACTGAAGATTTACAACACTCTTTGATGAATGCGGATCAGTTTTCTTAAACCAGCATAACAACAGTTCAATCATTGATGTATTTAAGTAAAATCATCAACATGAACAAAAATAAGCGCCTTATAGCGCTTATTTTATTGTGATAAATTAATTTTTGATTTGCTTACTTGATCAATGGTTACTTGATTAGAAGCTGCTTGATCAAAGCTAAATTTTCAGCACGGGTTGCAGCCAAAATCAAACTGTTATTGGCAGTGAGATTTGTCCATTTTTGATTCCCACCAGTACCGCAATTATAACCAATCAATCGCGCTCGGTTATTGCTTAAATAGCCATATTCCAAATCAAAACATTTTGAACCTTGCTCGATACGTTGCAGTGTGGCATTCATCGCCCATACTTGGCTTGCTGCATCATGGTTACATGAACTTAGGTTAATCACTCCACCCTGATTGGCTAAACACTGATCCATATATTTTTTGCTGTGGATTTTACCCATTGCATCGTAGATCCACTGTTCAGTGTCATCACCCGTGCAGCCGCTCTTACCACTGATATAAGCATTCAATTTGCCATTAGCCAGTGTTTCAACTTTTAGACAATTTGTCCCGTTTTTAATGCTGGAAACATGGTTTAAATTGAAATCAGTACTTAGTTCCAACTTTGCCACAAACTGATTAAATGCCTCAATTGCTTCAACATTGCCACTTTCGAGATCAGTTCGATATGCATTTATCCAGCGATTTAAACGATAAAGTTTAATTTGCTGTTGGGTATAACGGACCATTTCTGTTTGCGCGTCCGCTGACAATTCAGTTTTAAATTGACGATAAGAGTCAAATAATAAGCGTGAATCCGCATCTAGGCTGACCACCTCTTTACCTTTATTATTCAGCAAAGCTTGTTCGAGCTGTGGCATTTCAAGTGTTCTTAATGCCGAATACTCTGCTTCTTTACCAATAGAAACAAAAGGTGCCATTGCTTGTGTAGTGACTGGAATATTGATATTCGACAATTTCACTGCTTGCTGACCTGCTTTTTGGCAGTAAAGATCAACATTTTGAGGCGTATCACTTTGCGCAAGGTTGATATGGAACTTATTGGCATTGCTACCTGAGTTTACTCGTTGTGGTGCAAGTGCAATATTTTCTACTTTGTTGGCATACTGCACATTTAACCAACAACTTGCAGCTGTGCCAGCCGTGTTGGCTTGAGGTAGATTAAAGACATTGCCCCAATTGCCTCGTGCCGCAGGATAAATAATCCCGACCTGATTAACTGGATCATAGCCACCTAAAATCGTATAAACAGGCACACTAAACAACCGTGGTTTTAAAAAGTTACCATCGGCACTGTTATACCAAACATTGCCTGAGTTTGGTATTTTGGGTTGTGCATCTACCATTTCGCGTGTTGCGTTATTCCATTTTTTATAGCCTGTTGTAGAGTTTGGATCCCACACGTATTTATCAAAAGCAGGTTGAATTTTTAACCACATACTATAACCAGTATAGTGGGTATATTTGGAAATCGAGCTGGCGCTGGATCCACCACTCATGGCATCCCAACCATAGGCATAGAGATTTTGGAAGTTTGGTACACCATTACTGCCATCACCTAAATTGGTATTGCCCCAATTTAAATTGCCACGCATTTTATTTCGAAATGCAATGTATCCCCAACCGCTGTCCGCATGGTGTGCAGACCAGAAATAATTTGTAGGACTTCCACTTGTTTCGACTGAGCCAGGATAATGCCCTAAACCATAGTGATGCCCGATTTCATGGCTAAATTCATTCCCCACAGAATCGATCAATGTCAAAATACCATTTCCACCACTTAAGCCATGATTGGACTCGCCATTGGCATATTTACCTCTGGCATGATGAATCACCACACTTTGAGTCACTTGTGGTTGCTCTTGGCTTTGCATCGATGAACTGGTGACACCCCAGTTCGCTAAGTTAATTCCAACACTAAATGTCGATTTAGCGGTGTTTTCACGCATATCTCCATCATAGACACCACCATTTGTTGCACTGACAGAATCGTAAATGACACCACTTGCAACCATAACCCGATTAAGCTTCATTTCATCGTATTTGCTGACAATCATTTTTGCAGCAGGGATGGTTTGGAAATAATCGGTTCCTGCTTTTTCAGGTTCCAACAGCATATAGTGACCATTGGATTTAGGTGCATCAGTCAATAAGCCTAAACGAATACTTTGCACCACCAACTCGCCTGGTGCGGCAAAATCAATATCTGTCCCAGCTAAAGAACCACTGCGATTGTTTACAGAGTCTATAATACGGATGGTTAATCCTGAACGTACCTCATCCCACTTTAATGCTACTGACCATGCCTGTTTAGAATACATTACCCGCGCTCGATCATCCTGATTAGATTGATCTGAAGCAGCAAGACGTGAAGGCTCTTTTAGATTTACGGTACGTATCAGTTGGTTACCTTGATAGATTTCCGCTTGTAATTTATCAACATCTCCCATCGAAACCAAAGGTGTAACCAATAACAATGCATCTTTTTGCGTTGTCAAACGCGGCATTTTATTCTGTTCATTATTCTTCGGATTCACCACATGGCTTTGGGCAAACTGTAGCATTGCAGCAAAGTCACCATTTAAATCATTGCGCAATAAGCGATTTCCACCCTGTGCATTAAAATCATAAAAGCCTAATACACTGCTTGAGATTTTATTTTTAACTGGTTCTGGATATTTTTCTACTACAGGTGGTGTTGTGCCTGTACCACCATTTGAGCCACCCAAACCGCTCTCAGGAGGCTGAGTCGTACCACCGTTTGAACCGCCCGAACCATTCTCAGGAGGTTGAGTCGTACCACCATTTGAACCCCCTGAACCAGTTTCAGGAGGTTGAGTCGTACCACCATTTGAGCCACCTGAACCACTCTCAGGAGGAGTCTCAGTTGATCCACCATTTGAACCACCCGAACCATTCTCTGGAGGTAAAGTCGTACCGCCATTTGAACCCCCTGAACCGTTGTCTGGGGTTTCTGGTGTACCATCTCCAGGTAACTCATTTGTACCATCGCCAGGGTTTTGCGGTATATTCGATGGCTGATCATTTGTAGAATGGCTATCACTACCGCCCCCACATGCGATAAGCATTGCTGAAAGCGTACAAATTGTTAAATATTTAAACCGTAATTGCATCACATATCTTCCCCATATTTATAACGACTTATCTCTATCCTTAATTTTTGAGATTAAATTAAAATAATTATATATTTCAATTATTTAAATATATCATATTGTTTGTAATCATGTGATTTTTATTTGAAAATATAAAAAGGACATATTGCTCTAAATTTTACTTTTATGGATTTATTGAGTTTTAGGTTGTTATTTATCGGCACCGTGGTGCTATCGCGTGGCGACAAGGATGTCGCCCATTGTGTGTGGGTATGCAGGGATACAGATTTAGTAGCACAAGATGAGGCATCGCCTACACAAAGGGAGAAGGAGCTTTCAATATCAATATGATTCGCTCAACATAATTATTTTTTAATTTAAAAAGCAACTATTGCTGAAACTCTCGTATCGACAATTCACCACGTTCGCCTCGCCAAATCCATTTTAAATGACTATCTGCAAAACGCTCGCCTTCAAACCAAACAAATAGGCCTTCCATCATCTCTGGCCAGTCACTTTGACTGATTTCAGTACGTTTTGAAATCACCGCAATAATCGCAGCAAGAATCGTATCGTGGCTCACAGCCAAACTAATACCGTTGTTTAGCGTAGGATGTGTTTCATAGATTAATTCAAGCACATCCACCACACCCGTAATCGGATGTTTCATACCAGGTAAGGCATTATTTACAAAACTATTGATAAAACCTAAAGCACCTTGTGCTCTAAAATAGGGAGCAGCCTGTTTAATATCCAGCACAAAGCTTCCTGGCTCAACCAATAAGCCCTTTTCTACAATTTCAATATGATGGGTATTGGGATAAGGAGAAATTCCGTCAGCACCTTGAATCATCAAAGCCGCGGTATCGACACAACGCTGAATGGGGCTTGAAATACAATGTTGGATCACTCGATCCGTATTTTCAATCAAATAACAACCCCAAGCTTGGGCTAAATCACGACCTTGGGAAGTTAATTGCAGATCATAACCTGCCAGCCCCTGCCCATTCACAACCTCACGAATTGAATGACGCGTGAATAAGGTTACAGGTGTTTTCGCATCGGGCAATAAATCTATTGCTTTTAGCATACTGTTCGGCAATAAATCTAAGGCCATATCAACTTAAAACTCATTTTTATACAAGCTTACTATAACATATGCAGCCAAGCGCTCAATCTAATCTCAAAGTGTTAAATTATCTATAAAATGCATATGTATATCAGATTAAAAGCTCACATTGCTTAATGCTTCTAAAGCAATTTCTTTATTTTCGACATTCCGAAATGCGATAAATCCATCATTTAACACGGTATCACGTTGATTATAGGTAAATGGTACCGCAGCTAAACTCAGTAATCCGCCACCAATACTTTCCAATAATCCTTGTCCTGCACTGGTATCCCACTCAGAGGTAGGATGAAATCTTGGATAAATATCAATTTCGCCTTCAAGCATCATACAAAACTTATAGGCACTGCCCGCCTCGCGTCTAATGACAGGTGACTCTTGTTCAATATAATCAATATATTGCTGATACTTTGGATTTTTACTGCTATGGCTTAGTCCAATTTGAATTGCATCTTCTTCTACAGCTTTAAACTTGCAATAACGTTCCCAAGTACGATGAATAAAGCAATATTTATAGGGCAATTCTGTTAAATATCCCAAATACATCACTTGCTCTGTCGGTACAGCAATGATTGAAAATATGGTTTGGTGGTTGTGAATTAGACTTAAATTAATCGTAAATTCATCACGTTCATGAATAAATTCTTTGGTTCCATCCAAAGGATCCAACATCCAGCAGATATTCCATGTATGTCGTTGAGAATAATCGCTCTCTTCTGATAGCACTGGAATTTCAGGAGTGATTTTCGCCAATTGTTCAATTAAATAGGCATTCACTTTTAAGTCAGCTTGGGTAACAGGTGACTGATCATCCTTTTTATCAATATTAAACGCATTTCCAGCACAATAATTTTGGTATTCCTCGAGCAAGATTTGACTTGCAGATGCCAAAACTGGAACTAATTTTAAAATTTGTTCATCTTGTGGTGCTTGAGTGGTAATAAACATTGATCCGACCTGTAGGATGTCTGATTTTTGTCCACAAGCCTACCATTTTTTTATGTTGAGTGCATGAAAACAATAGCTTTTAATTAATAAATATCCTGAGATTAGATATGCTTTTTGAACACTATATAGACTTATAAATTTTCATTCGATTTAGCTTAGTCCAAGTCTATTCAACCTATTTGAAATTTTATTTAATGAAATTCATTTTTAATATGGATGAATTAACCAATAACATATTGTTTTCATTAATTGTATTTATAGAATTAATCACAACTTTAAAACTCAGACTTCAGATGCTTTGAATTTTAATCGTTGTTTTGTTTATGAATATTTTTTAAATCAGGTCTATGTTCATGTATATTTTTTTGCAGTTCAAAAATATGACTGAGCGCTTTGCCGATAAGCAAAATATTTTGCCGATTTTCTAATTCTGGTGCTTCTTGGATTTTTACTGAAATATTATCTAATAGCATCGCTGCTTGATGTAATTCAGAATTTATCGTATCTAATACGTTCATTTAAGCCTCATTCATATCGTTTGGATCTAAGTGTTATAGCATTTAGATTTAATGCTTTAAATTATAATATATGTAGTTGGATCAAATTTTGAGAGCAGAGCTAAGCGATTAGTGATGAATAAAAGAAATCCGTAAATGGCAAGTTTTCCAGCCCATCATCTCACATTTATTTTATTAAAATTTACACACTCATAGAGTCTTTGTTAAACTTTAAAAAACTTTGGAGTTCCTTGAATGCAAAAACCGATCATCTTTTTTGACATGGACGGTACACTCCTTGATTTAGCTTTTGATGATCTGATCTGGAACACAAAACTCCCTGAACGGCATGCAGAAACCCATCAATGTAGTTTAGAGCACAGTCAAAACATTCTAAATGCATTTTATCAACAACATAATCATACACTCTGCTGGTATTCTTCAAAATATTGGTCTGAAAAAGTTGGGGTTGATGTCCTACAGTTACAATATGATTTTAAAGATAAAATCACCCCAAGAACGGGCTGTTTTGAATTATTAAAACAATTAAAAGTACAAGGTTATTGTTGTTGGTTACTGACCAATGCAGATTGTGCTGGCTTAAAACTTAAACTTGAAAATGTTGATCTCAGCCCTTATTTTGAAGTAATGATCAGTAGTGAAGAAATTGGCTATTCCAAAGAGTTTATTGAGTTTTGGCAAATCCTTCAGCAAAAGCATCCATTTGATCCACAAAATGCATGTTTTGTGGATGACACCATTCCTGTATTAAAAGGTGCTGAAAAGTTTGGTATAGCGCACTTAATCACGATTACCCAGCCTTCCAGTGGTCGTGCTGCGCGTCATCAATTAGAATTGGAATACCCTGCAATCAATCATTTAACTGAACTTTTACCATTACTGAAAAACGTAGCGTTAACAAATTTACAGTCAACAGATTTAGAACATAAGGATGTCGATGTCAAAACAGCCTGAGAAACAACAACTTGAAACAATGCGTGTAGACAAATGGCTTTGGGCTGCACGTTTTTTTAAAACACGCTCTATTGCCAAAGATGCAATCGAGGGTGGTAAAGTTCATCACAATAATGAACGTGTTAAAGTCTCAAAAGAGATTCGTGTTGGAATGGAGCTCACCATACAACAAGGTTTTGATCGTAAAACGGTAGTGATTAAAGCACTCTCCGTTGTTCGTGGCGGCGCACCGATCGCCCAACAACTTTATGAAGAAACTGAGGTGAGTGTGGCACGTAGAGAGTTGATTTCATCCCAAAGAAAATTGCATAATCTAGCGCGCCCTGATCATCGACCAAGTAAAAAAGATCGACGACAAATTAGCAAATTTAAACAAGAAAATGATCAACAATTTGACCAATCTTGGTCCTATGATGATGACTGAATTCGTTTAGGTTGGGTACGACATCTTATGTCGTACTAATGTTTTTTAATATAGAACCATTTTTTATTTTCTGTCACTATTACTGCCGTGGACGAAAGATCAAATTTAATGACATCCACTTAAGATATTAGTGATATTACATCGTTTGAGGTTTACGAGATGGATGATAACAAAAGCAAGGCACTGAATGCGGCACTGAGCCAAATTGAGAAACAATTTGGTAAAAACACAGTGATGCGCTTAGGTGATAACACTGTTCAAGCGGTTGAAGCGGTTTCTACAGGCTCTTTAACACTTGATATTGCATTGGGTATTGGGGGCTTACCAAAAGGTCGTATCGTTGAAATTTACGGTCCTGAATCTTCTGGTAAAACGACAATGACGCTACAAGCCATTGCGCAATGCCAAAAAGCAGGTGGAACATGTGCCTTTATTGATGCGGAACATGCTTTAGATCCACAATATGCACGTAAACTTGGGGTAGATATAGACAACCTTTTAGTTTCACAGCCAGATAATGGTGAGCAAGCACTTGAAATCGCAGATATGTTGGTTCGTTCAGGTGCAGTCGATATGATCGTTGTCGATTCTGTAGCAGCGTTAACCCCTAAAGCCGAAATTGAAGGCGAAATGGGTGACTCTCACATGGGCCTACAAGCACGTTTGATGAGCCAAGCTTTACGTAAAATCACAGGTAATGCCAAGCGTTCAAACTGTATGGTTATCTTCATTAACCAGATTCGTATGAAAATTGGGGTGATGTTTGGTAGCCCTGAAACCACAACTGGTGGTAACGCATTGAAGTTCTATGCTTCTGTACGTTTAGATATTCGTCGTATTGGACAAGTTAAAGAAGGCGATGAAATTGTAGGTTCTGAAACCAAAGTCAAAGTTGTTAAAAACAAAATGGCGCCTCCTTTCCGTGAAGCACTTTTCCAAATTATGTATGGTAAAGGTGTAAACCACTTAGGTGAATTGGTTGATCTTGCAGTTGGACAAGAACTCGTACAAAAAGCAGGTGCTTGGTACTCATATCAAGGTGACAAAATCGGTCAAGGTAAAAACAATGTCATTCGCCATTTAGAGGAAAACCCTCAATTGGCTCAAGATCTTGATCGTATGATTCGTGAAAAACTTTTAACCACTGCCAATGCTGCACCAGCGGAAGAGAAAGAAGAAGAGCCTGACTTTTTAGATGTGTAATCCACATATTTAAAGCTCAACAAAAAGCACCTCATGGTGCTTTTTTTATATCGCATCATAAACTCTAATAGATCTTATTTGATAAACCAAAATATGATCATTTAGAATCAATCCTATTGGTATTGAAAGTCCCTTCTCCCCTCGGAAGAAGGCTAGGATAAGGGAATTTTATGTTGACCTATAGTTTTAAAAACGACCTATCAAAGATAGCCAAATCAATACCCTTTAAATCTATATGATTCTATTCCTCTAAAATCACCATACCTGTTTGACCATCAATTTTGACTCGATCGCCATTTTTTAACCAACTACATGCGCCATGAATACTCATGACCGCAGGAATACCCAATTCACGCGCTGTTACAGCACCATGTGATAATGGACCACCACTTTCAGTAATAACACCTTTGGCTTGATAAAATAAAGGCGTCCACGCTGGATTAGTCGTTTTCGCCACCAATATGGCATTTTGTGGAAAATAAATAAACTGATTTGGGTCTGTAATGACATATACCTCGCCTTCAGTCTGTCCTGAACTTCCACCTAAACCTTTACGAACATTGCCCCCTTGTTGCATGAAATCATTATTTTCACCATAAACCCATTCAGCTGTTTTTTGTTGAGCATCGAGATACTGTGCTTTTTGTGTGATAGCAATGTTACGTATTTGGCTAAAATCTTTATCTTCAATTGCTTGTTGTAAACTCTCAGGCGGAATAAAGAACACATCCCATGCATCATCCAAAGCACCATAATTTACAAGACGAATACCAATTTCATGGGCTGCTTTACGGAAAGGAATCGTTAAACGTGTTGTATGATAATGCTCAATATCATCCAAAGCAGTATAAGTACGAACTAAACGAATCAATTCTTGTAAAAAGAATCTAAACGTTTCAGGTACAGCTTTTAATAAAGCCAACTCAGTTGCAAGCATGCTGTCACGCTTTTGCCAATAGGTTGCTTTATGATGATCCTCATCCTGTTTTGCCATCATTTGAATTTGTGCAAAGACAATATGCGGTACTTCCACCCATGTTGGTTGATAAGCATCAAAATCAACTTCACGATGTCCGTGTTGTGTAAGGAACTGATTAAATAGCTGCTGAATTTTTGGATAATCTTGCAAGGCAAGTTCTGAACTCTGAACATCATTAAAAGCAGTGGTAGATAATGCTGGATATTCACGTAACTGGCGTGAAATTTGCCACATCGCCTGATTGACTATACCTGTCTTGGTTTCAGTATTTGAAATCAATAAATCAAAAATATGCTGTGCATTGTCTCCTTCAAACTGTACCAGCACTGCACGTAAAGTCTGATAAAGTAAATTTTGAGTCAATGAAATTGCAATATTCGGTAAGAAGTATTCTGTGCCTAATTTATTAATTTGTTGAAGTAAATCCCAACACTCTTCTATGGATTTATATTGATAGTCTATATGATTAAAACGCCCTATTGCCAATAAATAAGAATCTAAATCATTCATCCAGCGAGTGGGTAACTCACTGATCCAAGTAAATTGCCATAAACCACCAGATTCAATAAATTGAGCAAATTTTTCAGGCGTATTTAATGCTGCGATCGGCATACGTCCTGCATAAACACGGACTGCATTTTGATTTCCATAGACATAATTATCTTTCACTACAAACCATTTATCATGAAATGGCGGTAGTCCCATCAAGCGAAATGAATAATTCAATGAGGTATGAAAACCTGTCTCACACAACTGCCAAGTTAGTGGAGTAACAGGATTTGGGAACCGTTCTGCAGACTCATCTCGAGTCCATTTGGGTGCAAAACGTGTTACAGGTCGTGACTGTAGAATATAAAGTGTTTCACCTTCAAAAGCCCATTCAATATCCTGTGGAAATGTTGCGAATTGCTCTGCTTGTCTCGCCAGCGCTGCAACTCGCTTTGCATGTTCAAGACTTAAAGAACGTTGATTTTGTTGTTCAGCTGATAATAAAACTGTAGTAGATTGGCCTAATTGCCGAACCAATGCATGTGACTTCGTCGCAATAAATTCAGCACTGATTTGACCCTCACGATCCACTCTAAACTCATCAACTTCTGACTCTCCTGCCACTACGGTTTCACCTAAACCAAAAGCAGAATTAATCAAAACATGTTCTATATTTTCACCTACAGGATCTATAGAAAATGCCACACCTGCTGCATCATTGACCTGAACATTCACCATCTTCTGTACAACTACAGCCATACTAATCGTGTCATCAGCTATTCCCAGACGCTCACGATAGACAATCACTTCAGTATTCCACAACGACAACCAGCATTGTAAAACCGCTTGCTTTAAGCGATCAATTCCATGGACATTTAAAATCGTGTCGTGTAAACCTGCGAAAGCAGCACCTGGCAAATCTTCTGCACTGCCCGATGAACGAACAGCAAAAAAGGTATCCGTCAAACGGCTTTGTAAATCAATAAGACTTTCTATTAAAGCTTGAGGCAATATTTGTTTTGCTAGAAATTCACGTACAGCGCTACTTTTTTCCTGTGCAGAATGTGTATCAACGAGGATGTGTTGAATATCTTGTTTAAAAGGGCTAAACCATTCTGTATACACTGACGCGGGAATAATATAAGCCTCTGGTACAGGCAAACCCGCCTGCTGACAGCGAATTAATCCCGCACCTTTGCCTCCGACTTGGGTAACATCAATATCTTCAAATTGTTGTAATGGCAGCAAGATTGTTTGCTGTTCTCGCTGATGTTCCGCTATAGTATTATTCATTTTAAAGCACCCTTATAAATTTTAACTTTTGTTCATCATGTTCTGGTTATATAAAAAATTTAAATTCAATCAAAAATGATCACGTTTCAATTTACTTTAAATTAACATCCCCCTCCACTACTGCAATTCATACCGTATACACCGTTTGATTGAGCCATTTTTGACTAAGTTTCAGTACAATTATGGCTAAAATAATGCCAAATATGACATCTATACCATAGTGATAACGTAATAAAATAGTTGCAAAGATGGTTCCAAGAATAATCGGAGATAGAATCAAACTGATCTTTTTAAAACCTGTTTGGTGTAAATAGCCAACGATAAAAATTGAAATTGCAGTATGTAAACTTGGAAAAACATCCATTCCTGTCACCCCCTGATTTACACTTTTAGTCACCATCTGTGTAATCGAGCCACCACCGCCAATTTGCGGCGCAACTGTAAATGCTGGTCCGCTTGCAGGAAATAAAATATAACCAACAAAACCAATACTATAGAGCAAAATAATTGAGTTAAAAAATACCTGACCTGCTATAGACTGTCTTTTAACGGTATATAAAATGACACTCCCCAATACAAGAAAATAAAAGAAAAAATAGCAAGATGAAATGATATCTGCGAGTACTGGATAACTTTCATAATGAAAATAATCAACAAGGATTTTTCCAAAAAAAATATGCTGATCGATATTATGTAATAAAGCATCGGCAGACCATGGCAGTACAAATTTTGAGATGAGCGTCATGAGTGGAAATACTCCCCACGACAGTAAAAAAAGTAATAGTCCATACCAAGGCCAATTTAACTTTTTGAAATGTAAATAGACACTCACTAACCACAATACACTCACAATAGAAAACAGAGCTAAACTTTGATATTGTGCTGAACGGATCATACCGACTGCAGCCAATGAAATTAATATGAATAAAATTATTAAATATGCCGCTGAGATTGTTTTTTTCATTTATTTTCCTTGTGGTTAAAATATATTTATTGGATTTTAATCAATCGCATCTTTATTTAAGGATCTCGTACTTAATGCAATAGGTTCCGGTTCTGGGTAAAAATACCAACCAATCCAGCCTAGTAGGATGATCATAATGCTATAAAAAGGCATAGTAAATAATCCAACTATCCATAGAATACAGGTCAAAATTGAGCCATAAAAACCACCCAGTAATCTAAAAAAAGTGAGATTATTACGACCATCTGAACCTTTTTGTGCCAGTAGTGCAAAGAGAACAGTTGGAAAAAAACCAATAAAAAATAGAATTTTAATCATAGGATTTAGAATTTTTCTTGTAGGATTTAGCGACTTTTTGATTTCAATGTTTATAGCCAAGTTGACTGATAAATCATTGTGTTTTGCTTTTGAC
>Ga0207620_1000019_pt1 | contig 16254 bp, 17 predicted proteins | sample NitcycUWRG05A512_FD_188169 | JGI IMG/M metagenome (GOLD analysis project Ga0207620, IMG submission 188169) | Soil microbial communities from Arlington Agricultural Research Station in Wisconsin, USA - Nitrogen cycling UWRJ-G05A5-12 (SPAdes) | ecosystem: Environmental > Terrestrial > Soil >...
TGTTAATTGACGCAAAAACATCATGAATAGGTGCATTGACAATAATTTCTTGGCGCGTAACACCATTATGATATTGGGATAGATCTGGTAATAAGAACAACCCCAACAAAGGTAAAAGTCCAATGGAATAAACTTTATTATAGGGCTTCCATAAACGTCTACACAAAAAATGCATACTAGTTGCACCTAAAGTCGTACAGAGCAAAAATATAGGTGCTGCCATGATAAGACAAATAACACCCTCTCTTAAAATCACTGCACCAACAACAATGATCCCTAATACAATATAAATTTGCTGAAAGAATGTTTGTTTTAAAGAATTTGGGGATTTTAAAGATTTCACATATTCAATGATCGCCCCCAGACTAAAAGGTAAAAATAGCAGAAATGCAGTTGTCAGCATTTTGTCTACGCTTAAAGCAATGAGAGAGATGATTAAAAAATAACAAAACACGATACATAGCAAAGGTAACCAACGAAGAAATACCGTTCTTGCAGGATATTCCTGAAGAACTTTCATACTTGGTTGGTGAAATAACCTGCAAATTAATTTTCGATCAGGTTGTGCAATGGCCTGATAAATTCGAATTTCATCAATCCCTTCAGTTTTTAGTTGTGCTCTAAATGCTTGTTCAAATTCAGTTGTCCAGTCATCATTTGCAATGGAAACTTCACCAAATTGTTGAAAAATATTAAGATAAGCCTCTAGTTTTTCATTCATTTTTAATTATCTATACTGTTTGGCCCTATTTTAAATATTCTCAATGTAAAAGGAAGCCCTAAGGCTTCCTTTTACATTTCACGAGCTATTCACTTATTCATTATGACCATGCACTGGTGCAGAAGCTGAATGATCCTTGTTTGCCATACTTTCATGACTCATCTTAGACATATCATGTTGCTGAGCTGCATTCTGTTTTTGGCTTGGCATATAGTCAGGCTCGTTGGTAATCGCCAAATAGAAGATTCCCATAAAAATACAGCTTAAAATAATTGCGATAATCAGCAACTTCCATCCCCAAAACGATTTTTCAGGTGACAACTTATTACTGTCATTACTCATAGAACATCCTCATATTTCTGTAAAAAATCAGTTTTAAATCAATTAAAATTTCATGCTAATACGAGCCCAATAATTACGCCCTGTATTATTAAATTGTTGAGTACCGACTTGACCATCTGCACCTACACCCAATTTGTTTAAATGCTCGGTATAGGTTTTATCTAAGACATTGTCGACACCAACAGCAAGATTTAGATCTTTTTGAATGTTATATGACGCATTCAATGCCAAGGTGGTAAAGCTTTTACTTTCACCAGTGTCATAACCCACAATATTACCTTGATTTAAGCTAATACGATCTTGTTTCGCCACTGCACGCCATAATAAACCTAAAGAATATTTATCTTGAACATAACGTAAATTCAAACGACCTTCTAAAGGTGCAATTTGCGGTAATGGTTTATGCGTATCAGTATTTTCGCCCCATGCATACATTGCACTTAAATCCGCTTGGATCGCATCAGTAAATTGATAACCGATCCCTGCTTCAGCACCCGCGATAGTTGCATCGACATTTTTTGCCCCAGCACTAAATGATGAACCGTGATCATGCCCACCCATTCCAGCTTTTGGATGATTATGATAACTCAATAAAATAAAGTCATTAATCAACCCTGCATATGCTGATGTCCATACACTCAATGCATCATGTTGGTATTGATAACCGAGATCCAACTGTAAAGTTTTTTCAGTGTTTAGATCATTAAACGTCGGTTTAGACATACCAGTATTACCATGTGCAGTACTGAATAGCTCCCAATAATCAGGAACACGCTCCACATAACCCAAACCAATATAAGATTTGGCATTATGTTCAGGAGATTGATTTTCTAAACGAACAAATGCACTTGGCAAAGTTTCTTTACGTTGATCATTCAGTTTTAAGGCATCAATTTTAACTTGATCGATACGTGCACCTGTCACCAACTTATAAGCATCATTGAATTGATAGGTCATTTCTCCGAAAGCACCATAAGATTGGAAGCGCATATCCTCTCTAAATGCAACATTCATGGATGGCATGGTCGGTGATGACATACTGCCACCATGTTTGTTCAGTTGAGAATCCACCCCAGTAATTAAACTGAGCTTATCCCATTCACTGGTCATGGCTAAACGACTATTTAAAGTACGGCGTGTCACCTGCATTGCCATTGGGTTTGGCATCAACATCTTCATGCTACCATGTGTCATTTCTGCCAATGGTGGAGTACGTAAACTAAAGTTATCCATAATATGGTCGTTATAACTATAGTTCACTTGCCCTTCGATCTTTTTAACCACAGGGCTTAAATTCTTCTTTTCAACACGTAAGCCTAGGCTTTCACGTGCAAATTGAGAACCATCCATGGTTCGGCCTGCGTATTCAGCCTCACCATCGGCTTTACCACCCGTCAGTTCAACCCATGTATCTTCATCGGGTGTCCAGCCTAAGGCTAAATCGGTATTCCAGCGCTCCCAAGAAGAAGGCACTTTATTACCATCACCATCCTCATAGCTGTTTGACTCAGAACGATTGGCATTGATACGCATATACTTTTTACTGTCACCGACAGCAGCTTCAATGTTGTGATCCAAACGTCCAAAAGAACCGACTAAAACACTGGCTTGACCTTGATAATTTTTATCATCTGTCAAGGTTGGTTTTTGACGTTCAAAAATCACCGTGGCTGCTGAACCTGTATTGGCATATTGAACCGTCTGAGGTCCCTTTACCACCGAAATACGGTCAAAACTTTCGGGTTGAATATAAGAGGTCGGTGCATCCATGCGTGCTGGGCATGCACCTAAATTTTCGGTACCATCTGTTAAAATTTTAATTCGTGAACCAAACATGCCGCGGAATGTGACATCTCCATTGGTTCCACCGCTTTTAATTGAATTAAAGCCTGCAATACTTTGCAAATAATCAGCACCATCTGTAGCAGGTACAGGTTGAATCGGCTGTTTTGGATCAGCATGAATAATCAAACCATTGGCATCATTATTTAACTGTGCTGTAACCACGATTGGAGCAAGTTGAGATGCATGTTCCTGATCGTGTGCAAATGCCGCTGTAGAATAACAAGCAACACAAACCGCAGCCGCTAAAGGCTGTAAAAAGAATTGAGGTTGAGCCATTTTCTTTCTCTTAAATCATAAATTAAACAAGGCTGGAGTCAATGAAGACCCTAAAAATTAAGTTTTTGATTTATGCGAAAAGTGGCGGGGCTCGCCCTTGGGGAAGTAGAAACAAACGTTGCAATACAAAATAGACATGTCGAAATGCTTTTTGAAATGCAACCAGTCGCACTTGGATACGATCTAATATTTCTTTGATTTCAAGTTCAGGAGGTAAAACCAAATTGCCATAGACTGTACAGTATTGGCACTGGTGACCCGCATCATGGTGATGTGAACTTGGTTGCTCTGGCGCTGCATGTTCAGTATGGGCCAATAGATGGTCATGACTGGCAGCTTCATGTGCAGAAGATGCAGATTGATGTTGATGATGGGTGCTATGTTGATGCTTTTCGTAGAAATGACTTTGTACTAAAGCTTGAGTAATAGTTTCACAGACCGGCGCAATTTGATATTGCTTCGGTAGCAAAGGCTGTAAAAATACAGCAATCTGTAAAAAAACTGCGGTAAAACCGAGCAGTAAACCTATTCTCAACAAAACGTTCGTCTCAACATTTTTCGAGCCAGAGTATAACAAAGCCCAAACAAAATTGGGCTTTGTATTGCAGGAAAATTTTAAAATTCAACTTACTCAGATCAACGTTTTGCTGGAACTTTTTGCTTTTCACGCTGACGAACCACTTTTTCCACTTTTTCACGCGCACGTTGACGCTTTAAAGGGGATAAGTAATCCACAAATAATTTACCGTTTAAGTGATCCATTTCATGTTGAATACATACCGCCAATAGATCATCCGCTTCGACTTCAAAAGCTTGACCTTCAAGGTTAATTGCTTCAATTTTAACTCGTGACGGACGCTCAACTTTATCGTATATTTGAGGAACAGAAAGACAGCCTTCCTCATAAGATAAGGTTTCTTCTGTAAGCGGTGTTATTTTGGGGTTAATGAACACCATAGGTTGGTCTTTGTCTTCAGACAGATCCATTACGATAAGCTGAATATGCTGATCGACCTGTGTAGCAGCCAGACCAATACCTGGCGCTTCATACATGGTTTCAAACATGTCTGCTGCTAACTGGCGAATTTCATCAGTTACCACATCGACAGGTTTTGCAATGGTGCGTAAACGGGGATCAGGAAAACTTAAAATAGGTAATAAGGCCATACTGTACCCTCTGTTGCTATGCCATTGATCTTAAAACTAAATGAAGAATATGCTTCATTAAAAAAATGTGTGTAATATGCGTATTATAACGCATATAGAGACATAATTTTAGGAATTATGATAATGAAAAAGGTTTTAACTGGCATAACGAACTTTCATGCCAAGGGGTTCAAGAAACAATTACTTGCTGTGACACTATGTTTAAGTGCAGGATTCACTTACATGGAAATCACACACGCAAGTCCAAATACCAATCCACCTGCACTTAAATCCAGTGCACCCAATGTCTATGTGGTGAAACGTGGTGATACTTTATGGGATATTGCGGGGAAATTTTTAAGCAAGCCTTGGCGCTGGCCTGAAATCTGGGCAAGCAATAAGCATGTTAAAAATCCACATTGGATTTATCCAGGCGATAAATTATTGTTGTGTACTTTAGATGGTCGCCCATTGATTGGTGTAGATGAAGGTGATGGGTGTGATGGAATTATCCGTCGTCATCAAGGTGGAACATCTTTACGCCCTCAAATACGCGTTGAATCCTTAAATAATGCGATTTCAGTAATTCCATTATCAGATATTCAACCATGGTTAGAACACAATATTGTGGTCAATCCTGAATCTTTACAGAACATCCCTTATACCATCGGCGCTGCTGATAATCGTGTGATTACGGGTGCAGGACAAACCGTTTATGCGCGTGGAAATGGCTTAGTCGTGGGTCAACGTTATGGGATTTATCGTGAAGGTAAACCTTATACTTTCCTCAATGCTGAAGGTAAAAAGTTTAATGCAGGCATGGAATTAACTGAGGTTGCTTCTGCAACTGCGGCGGCTGGTGAAAATGATGTCACCACCCTTGAGTTAACCAAAAGTTATAATGCTGAAGTGCGTAAGGGCGACTATGTCCTGCCAAGCTATGATGCTGAATTGCCGAGTTTGTTCTATCCAACCACCACCAATGAAGTCACCAATGGCGGTAAAGTGGTTCGTGTACAAGGTTCAATTGGTACAGCAGCACAATATAGTGTAGTCACCATTGACCGTGGAAGCTTACAAGGTGCTAAACCTGGACAGGTCTTTAGTATTTACCAACAAGGTGAAACGGTCCGTGACCCAAAAACCAAAGAGTCTGTGAAATTACCAAGTCAAAAAATTGGTACGCTGATGATCTTTAAGAGTTTTGATCACCTCAGCTATGCCTATATTTTGGAAAGTAATTTACCAATTAAAATGGGTGCTGAAATTAAACCACCTGCAATTGCAGATAACTAAGTTTTTCATGATGTGATTTAAATATGTTGAAGCAAATATCCAATGACCAATATGATGCCATCAGACTTTGGTATTTGGTTCAACATTCGCTCAGCGCTTTTCGTAAATTAGAAACACATTTTGGTTCTATCGCAAAAGCGCTGCAAGCTGAAAATTTAAACCGCTGGTCTGAAGCCAAAATTCATAAAAACCATCTTGAAAGAGCCAGTGAATTTTTCACTGCGCTTGGGCAATCCAAATTTCAAGTTTGCTTCGATAAAATTCAACAACATACAGATTTTATTGTTTTAGATACCGACCCTCATTATCCTCAACAACTGCTACCTTATCCTGATCATCCACCAATTCTATTTGGTAAAGGTGCATTTCAGAATCTAAGTCAACCGCAAATCGCCATCGTGGGTAGCCGAAAGCCAAGTCCGCATGGCAAACAAGTGGCTTATGATTTTGCTTACTATTTGAGTGAAAAGGGCTTTTTTATTACCAGTGGCCTAGCACTGGGAATTGATGCCGCTGCACATATGGGTGGACTAAAACACCATCGAACCATTGCGGTGATCGGTACAGGCTTAGATCTGGTTTATCCTAGTCAAAATAGACAGTTACAAGAACAAATTTTGCAGCATTCAGGAACGATTTTGACTGAATACCTGCCAGAAACTCAGCCTATTCAGCGCAATTTTCCCTATCGAAATCGGATCGTGAGTGGTTTGAGCTTAGGTGTTGTTGTCGCAGAAGCACAACTGGGTAGTGGTTCACTGATTACGGCGCAAGCTGCCGCAGAACAAGGTAAAGTGATTTTTGCAATTCCAGGGCATATTTATGGAGAGCATCATCAAGGATGTCATCAACTCATTCGTGAAGGGGCCATTCTGGTTGATCATCCAGAACAGATTGTTGAAGATTTAGCACTTCCCACCCAATGGCATTGTGCACAACAGTCTGAATCACTCTCCCCAATGCCAGAAATTCCCGAGCATTTATTTAAGCTGTATCAATTGCTGGATTGGATTGGGCAAGACTTAGATACGCTTGCTCAAAACACAAATTTAGACATTGCACAACTCACAAGCGATCTTATGGAATTAGAACTTTTGGGTCACTGTATTCAACAATCTGGGCTGTACTTACGTTGCCGAGTCAGTTATTAAGGTTCACAATAGTGGCTTATTCCACGAAATGGCAAGGTAAACATAGATGATTACAACCTCAGTTGCTGAAGCTGCACAAATTCTTCAACAAGGTAAAGTCTTGGCTTATCCAACAGAGGCAGTATGGGGTTTAGGCTGTGATCCGTTCAATGAACAGGCTTTTTTAGAAATTTTAAGGCTTAAACAACGCCCTATAGAGAAAGGCGTAATTTTATTGGCAGGACAGCTCTCACAAGTTGAGCATCTATTAACAGAAATTGACCCTATTATTCGTGAACAAATCATTCAATCATGGACGCAACGCTCTAGAACAGAACGTGCAACAACTTGGCTACTTCCAGCTGATGATAAAATTCCACAATGGATTAAAGGCCAGCATGCTCAGGTTGCGGTTCGTGTAACCAATCACCCTTTGTGCATTGCCTTATGTAATGCCTTTAATGGCTTTATTGTGTCGACCAGTGCAAATTCGGCAGGTTTAGAACCAGCAAGATCTTTACAACAAGCCAGTCAATATTTTGGTTCGGAATTGAATTATTTAAACGGCGATCTTGGTTTAAGTCGCGAACCAAGCAAAATCATTGACGCATCTACAGCACAAGTGATTCGGGCTTAAACACGTTAAAATATTCATTCCAACATGAGTTCAGGGCCTGTTGGAATTTCATAAATGGCTTGCGTTGTAGGTTAAAATTGATCAGGCAAGGCATGAAATGAAGAGAATAGCGAGACTATTTTCGAGTTTCATAACGTAGGCTGAGATAATTTTAGCCACAACCCCGAGCAAGAACAAAGCACTGCTTTGTTTGCAGCGCAAGGCGTAGGCGAATTGTCAACAGACCCTCATATTACCAATAAAAAGGCAAAAAAAAACTCAGCCACATATAGGGTTGGCTGAGTATAAAAAAGGATGCGTTAAACACATCCAGAGGGTATGAAAAATTCAGTGTAGAACAATTTAATTAAGAAATTCTTAATTCGCTACGATGAAAATATTATCCTATAAATTTTTTTTGAATACAAATATATTCTTCTGAGCAATATCTGTTCATTTGAGTGAATTGCAAATAACTTGGATTTCAATAATAAAACTAAGTGTTTAAATTTGTTTTACTATTTGAATTTTCAACAGTTAAATCACTAATTAAAAAACAAATTTTGCTCAGATTTAACACTTAAAAAGCGTTAAAAATAAAGATTTAAATGAACAATTTTCACTCAAAACACTTTAAATTTTAACTCAATAATGTACTTTTTTTGACACTAAGTGACTTTTTTTGTGCCAATGCAATTCCTACTAAAATGACAATACCACCAATTGTATGCGACATCGTCCAAGCCTCATGCAACCAGAAGTAGGCAATGATTGCAGTAAATACTGGCATTAAATTCATAAAAATGCTGGTTCGATTTGGACCTAGATATTGCACAGCCATCATCCACAATAAAGGTGCAACAAGAGAAGGTAATATACCCGCATATAAAACGCTAGCGACATTACCTTGGTTAATCGCATCAATGCCATAATAAAGCACAAATGGTAAATGGTAGACCAAGGTCAACGCAATTTGCACATAGAGACTCAACAGTAATGGAACTTTCAATTGCCATTTTTTCAGAAAAACCCCATAAAAAGCATAAAAGAACACAGCCAAGACCATGATCAAATCACCAGAGTGCCCTGCCAATTGAGTCAAGTTGCTAAAATCCCCTCGGCCAATCACATACAGTAAACCAAGAAAAGACAAGATACTGCCGACAACAGCGAAGCGATTGGGAATTTCATGTAAAATAAGAATCGAAACAAAAATGGTAAATACTGGAATAAAGGCGTTGATAATGCCCATATTGGTTGCTGTGGTGTAATGCGCTGCGCTATATGCCAAGCCTTGATACAAGAACATACCAAAAGCACTCAGCACCACAAATTGCATAAAATGTTGTTTAACCAAATGACGTTGCTTACACACTTGGGGCAACATAAATGGGGTCAAAATAATAAATGCCACTAACCAGCGATAAAAGCTAATACTGACAGGTGAAATATAATCCGAAACATAACGTGTAACTGCAATATTCATTGACCAAATCAATACTGCAATGATCGATAAACTGATTGCCCACCACATGGGTTTTGAATTGCTATACATAATTTTGACTGTCGAATAGGATCTGGAAATGATTATCGATGAAGTCGGAATAAATTTAAATATGGCATTTCAGACATCTATAGGGCTTTTCAGACAAATGCTATTTTATGCGTTTTTAAACCTAGAATAATTCCCAAGTTTTAATTGCCAAAGTCACCACACTTTGTAATTGTTCAGCACTAACCCCATCACGGGCTTGCATGGTTAAACCTTGAATCACCGTTGAATAATAATCTGTCATCGCTTGAATATTGGCGTGTGGGTTTAAGTCACCTTCTTTGACACCCTGTTGCAAACGTTGGTAGATATTTTCTTTGACTTGTTGTCTTTTCAGCAAAAGATCATGCTGAATCGGTGCATGTTCTTGTGAACAATTCATGGTTGCGGTAACCAACATACAACCCGTCGGTTTATTTTGTTGAACCAATTTTTTAAGGTTTTCATACAAATAAATTTCAATGGCGATTTTTGCTGTTTTGGCTTGTTGAAAAATAACCTCCAAAGGACATGCCTCATGCTTTAAGTAGTATTCCAAACAGGCATGAAACAGCTGTGATTTATCTCCAAAACTACTATATATACTGGGTGCAGTAAGATTTAAGGCTTTGGTTAAATCGCTCATCGATGTGGATTCATAGCCATATTCCCAGAACAACAACATGGCTTTTTGTAGCGCTTGTTGTTCATCAAAACATTTAGGACGACCACGCCCACGCTTAGGTGCTTGTTTTTCAGCGACTAAAGCATGTTTTTCAGAATCAGCCATAACTTTCACATATATTTTTATAACGAACATTATTAAATTAATTGACAACACAAAATTAATCAAATATTTTATTTTTATAACGATCGTTAATGAATTAAAAAATACCTCCATATGCTTTCGCTTTACAGCAGGAATATATCTTCATGAATATGATGCAATCAGAAGTTTCAGAACCACAGTCCTCTGAGATTCCCCCCAGTAGCCAAGGGAGCTGGTTGGCGCTATTAACCGTTGCAATTACTGCTTTTGCTTTGGTCACCAGTGAGTTTCTCCCAATTGGTGTCCTCAACGACATTTCCAGTGATTTGCATGTATCTGTTGGTACAGCGGGTTTGATGATCACTCTCCCAGGGATCATGGCCGCCATAGCAGCACCACTCCTTCCCGTTCTAGTCAAAAATTTAGATCGACGTTACTTACTCCTAGCCCTGTCTGCAACGATGGTGTTTGCCAATGCTATCACTGCAATTGCATCAACTTTTGAAATTTTATTGCTGAGCCGTTTCATTCTTGGATTTGCAATTGGTGGATTTTGGGCAACTGCGATTGCCTTAAGTGGTCGTTTAGCACCAAGCCATTTACCTATTGCGAAAGCAACAGCAACTGTCATGGCTGGGGTAACTTTAGCCACTGTTCTTGGTGTACCGATTGGGACATGGTTAAGTGATGCATATGGCTGGCGAACATCATTTGGAATTACCTCCGCCATCGGCTTCGTTGTTTTACTGTTGGGAATTAAATTTATCCCAAGTTTAAAACCAGAATCTGCCATTCATTTTAAAGACTTACCTGCATTGCTAAGAATCAGTAAAGCCAGACAAGGTTTGATTATTATTTTGTTGATTGGTTTAGCTCATTTTTCATCATATAGCTATCTGACCCCGTTCTTTAAAAATTCAGCAGGCTTTGACAGCGCCACTATCAGTTCTCTACTGTTATTATTTGGTATCGCAGGTATCTTTGGTAATGCTTTTGCTGGTTATAGCGGTAATTTGAATGTGCGTTATACCTTTGCATTCGTTGCCATCTGTTTTGCGGTTGTATTCTTTGGCTTTCCTCTATTTGCCATTCATCCATCAGGCGCCTTTATTCTTACAGCGCTTTGGGGCTTTGCATTTGGTGCATTTCCAACCACTGCCAATATTTGGATGTTTTTACACGCCCCTCAAGCTGTAGAAAAAGGCATGCCGTTATTTGTTGGTTTCTTCCAAGTGATGATTGCAACAGGTGCATTAATCGGTGGCTATGTTGTTGACCATTTTAATGCCAACATTTTATTGTATAGTGTACTGAGTTTTATCCTTTTGGCCTTTATTTCAATCTTCACGCTGAGTCGTGGATTAAATAACCCCAAAGCTGAAAACACTGCCATTCAATGTGAGAGTTAAGTCTTTTCAACTATGTATTCAGCGCTGATTTCTGTAGAAGAATTTTTCTACCAAAAGCATGATGTGGTGACACCCCATTCAAATTTATGGGGTGATTTTAATTTGAGTCTAAATGGGACTTTAGAACTCAACGTCGCAGAACAAACCTATCTGTCTCCACCAAGTTATGGTTTGTGGATTCCACCGCAAACCGAACATTGTTGTACTGCTGTGGATGATCAACTGACGCATTACATCTGTATCCGTATTCATCCTCAGCTTTGTCAAAGCTTATCCCAAAGCACAAAGACTTTAAGTATTCGCCCTTTTTTACGTCATACTATTGAAGAGGTTTTAGAGCAGCAGAAACAAGGGATTCCATCATCTCCCTATTATCAACACTTATTAGAACTGTTGGTCGATCAAATCCAAAATAGTGTGTGCTATGAGCATTATTTACCACAAACTAACCATCCCACACTCAAGCCTATTCTTGAGCATTTGTCGGATACAACACGCTTCCCCCAAAGCCTTCAGGAAATTCTCGATACTTTTCAGATTACTGAACGGCATGCACTTAGACTTAGCCAAGAGCACCTTAAACTTTCGCTGTCTGAATGGCGTAATCGCGCCAAGATTATTTATGCAATTTCATTGATCCAACAAGGCGTCTCAATTAAAAAAATTAGCTTAGACCTCGGCTATCAACATACGTCCAGCTTCATTGAGTTTTTTAAGCGTTACACTCATCAAACCCCAGCACAAATGCGAAATCTTTAAGACTGGGGTGTTTTTCAAGCAGCCTAATTCCACTTTATTGATAAGTTTATATACAAAAATACTATAGAAAATTGCCTTAAAATTGTGCATTTTGCATCTTATGCTCTAGATTAAGCATATAACTTTTTGAATTTGTATATATTACCGTCAAATTCATAAGAATTTTAAATAATGAAGGGTTCGAATAAATGAAAAAATTACTACTAGCTACACTATGTGCTTCAGCGTTTGCTTTAACTGCATGTGATAAAAAACCAGCTGATTCAGCTTCAGGAACTGAGAGCAAACCTGCTGCAGCTGCAGTTTCTTTAAGTACCAATAATACTGCTGATATCAAAAGCGATTTAACTGCACTTCAAACAATGTCTACAGCGAAAGCTAAAGAAGCATTGAACTTCCAAACAGAAGTGATGCAAGCTGCACAAAAAGGTGATAAAGATGCACTGAAAGGTGTTGTCGATAAAATGAAAACTTATGTGGATGGTTTCAACAAAGATCTTGATGGCTTAGCACTTAAAAGTACTGAAGTTGCGTCTGTACGTGACAAAATGAAAGAGTCAAATAACCTAGGCGTTGAAATGTCTGAAGCTGGTTTAGCGACTACACCAGATCCACAAAAAATCATGGAACTACAAAAGAAAGGTACTGAGTTACAACAAAGCCTGTTAACTGAAATGCAAGCACTTCAAGCCAAAGCAAACGCTGCACCATAATCGATTAAATTTGATGCAGTTTTTAAAAGCAGATCCTATGATCTGCTTTTTTTATTACACTTATATACAAATGTAACTTGCTGAAATCTTGGAATATCGCTAAAACATTAGACATATTTCTAATCACTGTCTTTTGATTTTTAAGGATACCCCTATGAGCAATTCCGTTTATGACATCCCAGTCAATACCATCAAAGGTGAAGCGACGACCTTGAATCAATATCAAGGTAAAGTTCTTTTAATCGTTAACGTTGCATCTAAATGTGGCCTTACTCCACAATATGAAGGTTTAGAAAAACTATATACTGAAAAGAAAGATCAAGGTTTAGAAATCCTCGGCTTTCCTGCAAATAACTTTCTTGCGCAAGAGCCTGGAACAAATGATGAAATCGAGCAATTTTGCTCTTTAACTTACAAGGTCGACTTCCCGCTTTTTGCTAAAATTTCAGTTGCTGGTGATGATAAACATCCACTTTATGACAGCTTAATTCATGCAATCCCTGAACGTATTGGTGAAGGTCCTTGGTGGAAAGACTTAGTCGATTATGGCTTAACACCAAACCCAAAACCTGAAGTCCTTTGGAACTTTGAAAAATTCTTAATCGGTAAAAATGGCGAAATCGTGGCACGTTTTGCACCAGATATCACTGCTGATGATCCACGAATTACATCTGCGATTGAAGCTGAATTAGCAAAATAGATTGAGCATTAAAAGCACTATGCTTTAAATAAATTTTTATATTTTGCAGTTTTGATCGAAAATTTTATATTTTCGATCAAAATCCCTCTAGCTTTATTCACAATTTAAAATTTCAACCATCTTCAATAGAGTCTAAAAATGCATTCTTTTTTGCTTTTGCTTGAGTAGAAATGAATCTCTAAAGTTACAGACTGTATGCCCTTTGCAACAATCCTCAATCTCTACACTTTTGCAAATTATAGTGAATTCATAACCGATTAAATTTCTTTTGGACAACGATGAAAAAGCTTTTACAAGGTGCAGTTTTGCCTTTTGTTATTTTTATTTCTGGCATGTTACTGCTAGGCTGTAATCAAGCAGCTGAACAATCACGTCAACAAGATGACGCTCAAGCGATTGAAACTGCGCAAATGAGTGAGAATACATCCGACTCAAATAATAATAATCAATCAACAGCAAAAAGTACTGAGAATTTAAAACAAGGCAATATGTTTTATATCGCACGTGATGTTGCCAACGTACAACTGAAAACTGGTGACTATGTTGAAAAATTACAGCAAAGCCAATCTAATTTACAACAAGCGATACAATCACAAAATCAAGCCGAGCTACAACAATCTGTCAAAACATTGACTCGTGAACTACAAGGCTTTAACACAGCATTGATTTCATTAGATTTAAAAAGCCAAGAGATTGATGGTATCCGCCAACAAGTGCTACAAGCCAATAAGCAAGTGCTTAACTCAGCACTGTTAAACGGTGATTTAGACATTTCAAAAGTTGATTTTAAGAAAATCGAACAACAAATGAATACCATCCAACTAGATATGCTTAAACTGGCAGGCATGATGATTCCTGGATCAAATACAGAGCAAGCCACTGAACAGAGTTAATTAGATTTGAACAGATCAGCCTTATCTTGGCTTTGCGACATTACATGATGGATCTTGTCCTAGCGCGCGTTTAGCATCTAACTTAAAACGAGCTTGAGCAGACTTATAACTTGTGGGTAAAAATAGCGTTAAACGGGTTTTATTCTTTCCAATGGATTCTACCAAGGTTTTTGATAAATACGCCCCACCCTCTGTACGGGTAAACAAGGTTCCCATTTCTAAATCTCGTTCTAGTCGATTGTCGGTAAAGACAAAATCTTTTTCGCCAGTAAAGGCAACACATTGCCCATAGGCCATTTTCAAATTTTTAAATGCGACAACATAATCGATATCTAATTCTGTTTCTAAACCATTTCCCACTGAATTTGCCACCAAACTTGCTTCAGTGGGTGCATTTGGTGTAGTGACAAATTGACTTTGACATGCTGAAACAGCACTCAGTAGAAGTATTGAAAATAAATACCGACATTGAACTAATTTTTTCATTTTAAGTTTATTGGTTTTCTACAACAATGAATGGATTGTAGCAAAGTTCATGAACATGATTTAATAGCAGATTAACCCTATTTTTGTAGTGTTTCATGCAACTGATTTTATTCACAGGCGTACAAGCTTCGGGTAAATCTACTTTTTATCAACAGTATTTTTACCATACACATCTACGTATCAATCTCGATATGCTAAAAACACGCCATCGTGAAAAGATACTGTTTGAAGCAGCTATAGCCTCTAAAACCAAAATCGTGATAGATAACACCAACATGAGCAAAGCCGATCGAGCCCGTTATATTCAACTTGCCAAAACTGCTGGCTTCGAGGTCATTTCATATTATTTTGAAACGGATCTAGACAGCACTTTACAGCGTAATGCACAACGTGAGGGTAAAGCCAATATTGCTGAAAAAGGCGTTAAAGCCACCTTTTATAAATTAGAAGTCCCGAATCGTTCAGAAGGTTTTGATGCGCTGTTTAAAGTAAACATGATAGAAAATAATGACTTTTCAATTACGATCATAACTGAATAAAAAATTTAATGTTGAGCCAACCGCCATGTTTTAAATCCGGTTTGCATCTGTTGTTGTATTTCTTTAGGTACCTTACGAGCTGCTAAATTGGAAAAATCTCCACGATAGGTTTCAGCCACAATTAAATTGGTGAGTTCCTCAATCGCAATTCGCCCTTTGTTGTGATACGCCTGAATTTCTACTTCGGTTAAATAAATATCCCAACATGAAACAACAGAACTCATATCTACGGCAATACTGAGATAATAATTGGAATCATCTTGGTAGAGTTCCCAAAAGTGCGGTTGTTGGTCGATGAGGCGCATTGTCTTATATATCTCCTTTTTTATTGTTTAGATTATGCTAAAGCTAGTCAGTGATGAAATATAACTTTAGCATGAGAATAACGAAGAAGTTTAACCATGAGATTTGATGATCTAGATACACGATTACGTGTTTATGAAACAGCTTATGATTTCTGTGTACCACCAGAACAATATATCGTTGTACGTTTGGATGGACGTGGCTTTACCAAACTCACCAAAGATATTTGGAAATTTGAAGCGCCCTTTGATCTTCGTTTTAGGGACTTGATGGTCGAAACAACAGCTCACTTAATGCAATGTGGCTTTAATATTATTTATGGCTATACACAAAGCGATGAAATCTCCTTACTGTTTCAATTAAAAGATGACAGCTTTAATCGTAAAACACGAAAAATTATTTCTATTTTAGCCGCAGAAGCCAGTGCAAAATTCAGTGTCTTACATGGTGAGATGGCAACTTTTGATGCTCGAATTTGTATACTGTCCAATGCAAAAACTGTTGAAGATTATTTTCGTTGGCGTCATGAAGATGCTCATCGCAACGCACTCAATGCACATTGCTATTGGATGTTGCGCAAGGAAGGAGAAAATGTAAAAAATGCAACCGACCAAGTAAAAGGATTATCTCGCCAAGAGAAGCATGATTTACTCTTTAGCCGTGACATTAACTTTAATGAATTACCTGCATGGCAGAAGCGTGGTACAGGTTTATATTGGAAAGATATTGAAAAAATTGGTTTTAATCCAAAAACTAAACAGTCGACAGTATCAACTCGTC
>Ga0207620_1000027_pt1 | contig 15414 bp, 11 predicted proteins | sample NitcycUWRG05A512_FD_188169 | JGI IMG/M metagenome (GOLD analysis project Ga0207620, IMG submission 188169) | Soil microbial communities from Arlington Agricultural Research Station in Wisconsin, USA - Nitrogen cycling UWRJ-G05A5-12 (SPAdes) | ecosystem: Environmental > Terrestrial > Soil >...
CATCGTCATTGCATGGATGTAGCGTTGTGACACGTTCACATTACCACCCGAATCTGAGCGCAATTGAAGCTCAAACGTTCCCGCGATCAAAGTGGAATCATGTCTTGAAATATTTAAGGTTCCCGCACTTCGCGCACTTCCTCTAATCTCAACATTGTGATTATGAATCCCGTCTAGACCCATTGATGCACTTCCCGACAAACTTAAATTATGGCTATGTGAACCAGTTGTGTTGGTCGATCCGTTGTAACTATGGTTATGTGAAGAACCCGAAATTGTTCCAGCTGTTGAGTTTTGAGTATTGCCATTGAATGAATGCGAATGACTCCCTGAATCGGTCATTGAGCCACTAACATTGACGGTTATTCCGTGGTTGTGTTGTCCGCTGTTTTGAGTCGTTGTACCCACAGAAGCATAATCAATAAAATGCACCTCCAAATCTTCAAAGACGACAGATCCATTCTTCAGTACACGACACAGTAAGCGCTGGCTAGACGTATAACCTACAAAGCTAAATACAGACCCAAAAGTTAAAATCGTATGCCCCATATCTGCTGGTACAGCCAAAGTTTGAACAGTGGTATAAGTCGTACCAATGGTCAGATTCGCTTCAGCAAATGCAGAAACAGGTACTGTCACAGCATTGTCTTTGATTTTTAGCGTATCTACAGCCAAATTATCAATCTGACCATTGCCTACAGCTAAATTATCAATTTTACCTCTCGTAACAGCTAAATCATCAATTTGGCCAGTCTTAACAGCCAGCTTATCAATATGTGATGTCTTCACCGATTGATAATCCATGAATACTGATTTCAAGTATGCAGCAACAGGAAATACAGTACCTGTGACCGGATCAGTAAATGGTGTGGTTCGGAAAATAAACGGATAAGAAACAGTGCCATTACTTCCACTTCCAATAGCAAATGAATCAAAATTTAAAATAAATTGAGATTCAACACCATTATTTGCACCACCCCACCCTGCAATTTTTCCATTTACATCCAGCTTGATAAATTTCTGCGCGTAAAGGCCATTAACAGATTGGGTGACTTCTTGAACAGCTGCTTTATTACCATTCAATTCTGTTTGAACTGTATCCGTCCGAATGGCTTGCGCCATATCCGCTTCGATTCTCGCTGATTGTTCAGACCATACGCCAGCATAACCGCCAGAATTACCAATCAAATCAGACTCAGAACCAATCAATGGCGGATTAATTTGCGCATACACGCCATTCAGCATGGTTGTATTTGCAATGACGCGATTATCAACAGCAGATAAATCCGACTTGACCTGATTTAAAGCACCGGTACTTGCTTTGTCTTTAATTTCTAAATTTAAAGCATCAATTAACACCGCATTTGAATTTGATTTCTCAACTGCAATTTCTGCCGAATTACGCACAGTTGCTAAAGCTTGATCATTCTCAACAATATAAGTATCAATCTTTTGTACAGTGGCCTTATCTCCCTCTATACGCGCTTGAACTTCTTGCTGTGCAAAAGCTTGAACATCATTGACTTGAGCAACAGTTGTATCAATGCGCTTACTCAAAACTAGATCATTTTCAATCATTGCTGATTGAAGCGACCAGGTTCCCGCGAAACCTTGATCATTACCGATCAGATCAGATGATGAACCAATCAAAGGAGGATTCAATTGTGCATAAACACCATCCGTTTTTTCGGCAGTCAATTTCAGATTATCGGCAACAACCTTAATTTCTGATTGTGCAGCTGCTAGACCTTCATCACTAGATTTCTTAACGGTATCAACAACCTGAAGAACTGCATCATCACCATCGATAATTTGCTGAGATAATCCATCTTTGGCTTGTTGAATCGCGTACTGACGATCAATAATTTCCTGATTGATCTGATCTTTCGTGTTCTGAATATCCTGTTTAATTGGTCCTATTTCTGCATCTACTGCTTCAATGTGGTCAATCTTGGTTTGCAGGTCCTGATGCAGTTGCGTTTCAGTAATTTTACCTTCCAATATTTTCAGAATATCCGAAGCATCTGCTGAAGTGGTTGCATTGGTCCAGCTTGACCAAGGACCAATATTTCCAATTCGATCAATCAAACGGGCACGATAATATTGCTTTAGGTTTGGCTGTAATCCTTGCAATGTATGCGTACTAGTCGGATAAGCAAATAATCCCAATTGAGCAATATTACTTACACCATCGGGTGAAACTTGAATCTCTGTATAAGCTGTATCCAGTGCACCAACCGCAGGAAAACCCCATTCAAGCTTGATACCAAATAAAATTCCCGTTGCATTAATAAAAGCCAATGCTGGTGGCGTTCCATGTTTACCTTTTAACTCAGTCAAAATTGAAAAAGTAGGTAATGAAGCTACTTCAAACGCATTAATCGCTGTGACTTTTGCCTGGTAATTTCCTGAATATATCCCTTGAACTTCAACAGAATTATTCCCTGTAATCGGCATTTTCATCCAAGAGCCATCATCTTTGCGCCACTCTACCAAGTACTTCACAGCACTGGTTGCTTGGGGCCAAGAGATTAACATCGTGGCAATCGTTAATCCTTGTTGCACCATTTCATCTGAAGAAACCGAAACTGATTCAACAGGTGACTGAATATTTGGATTAATGATTGTAATTGGACGATCATCAATAAATGTGCCTTGGTCAATCGCATCAAATTTTGCAGGATTATATTGCAAGCCAGTTATTGTGAATTGATGGGTATCATCACGGCTGATTGATACCACTCTAAATTTCATTGTTGCCAAGTCTTGAGCATCAACAATCCACACATTCTGCGCTGCTACAGAATCGAATGCAGCCACAACGGTAATTACTCTGCCATTTTTTGACTGAACAATTCGCGCCTGTGCCTTGCCATCCTCTCCATTTACTACTAAGCGATCACCCGCGCGACATACAACATCATCACGATCCACAGTAATGCTTTTTAAATCAGCACTCACTGAAGAAATACGTCCACCATTGGCTCGGCCCGCAAAGATCGGATCAGCAATTTCAATCACTTTGCCTGGCCGCGGAATAAAACCATCTAGGCCGACTTTAAAAGTCACAGTTCGAGTTTCAAACTGTTCGGTTTTTAATGCCCAATTTCCAGCACGTTGTGCCTGACCCACTGAAGTACAGCCATAGGCAGAAATATCTAAGATGCGAATGCCATACTTTGCAATGGCTGCCTCATCACGCACAATTTCATATTCAGTTTTATAACGATTTTCTGGATTGTCATAAGCCACTTTCGCAATTGTATGTCGATCACGTGCACGTGTGCCTGAATATTCAAACCGCCCATCAATGACGTTGGCACTGGTGAAAGTGTATAGCGTGTCTTGTGGAATATCGGCATCACAGACAATCGCTTGACCATCCCAGTAAATATAGGCTCTGAAAGCCCCCGCCATTTTGGACAATACAGACCAGGCATCATCCTGGGATTGCTCATAAACATTCAAAGTGAAACGTGGTTCTTGACCGCCCTTGCCATCTGGTACAAGTTGATCACAATACTGGCCTAAACGATAAATTGACCACTTATCAATCATGGATGAATTGATGCGATTACCTAAAGCATAGCGCTTTGTGATACAAGCATCATAAAAATGCCATGCTGGATTATTGCTATATGCTCGTTTAAAGCTACCATCCCATAGCCCTGTATATACTCGTGTCTCAGGGTTATAGTTGCTTGGTAATAGGATTTCTACACCTTCGCATTCAACTGCCATTTTTGCGACATTTGAAAATGTTTGTGCATCATAACGAAGCCCAAGCAAAGCGGTATTTGGATAGCGTAGTTTTGCATCAATCACTTCTGTGACTGCCTGTACATACATTTTATCGCTGATAAATTCTGAACTTGTGTTTGGTGTTAAACGACGAATTCGTACTTGCCAACCCGAATCAGCTTTTGGCAATTCAATACGATGAGAACGTTCATAGTTTGCTGATGTTTTATCAGAAATTTGAGTATTTAAAACTTCTGTCCACGTACCGCCATCGGTTTGCACATCAACTGCATAACGGATGGTATATCCATTTAAATCACCATTACTCTCATTCTGTTGACGTAATGGCCCCCAACGTAAGCGCAAACGAACCGCATCAAGTTCTGTATTATTAAATGCTTTAACCCATGGCGTTTCAGACTTTAACTCAACTCCAATTGCTGTTTCAGATGAAATGTCTGGAAATCCCTCGATATAGGTTTGATCGTTTGTACCCTCTCGGAAATCAACACTGACATTTTCAAAGTTCCAATTGCCATTTGCATCTTGCAAAGGTGTGTCATCTAAAAATATTGATTTGTACCCATTGGCCAAACCTTTAATTGGACCCTCAGACAAACCACCAAGAATTTTTATAAAAGTTTTAGATTGTGCTGAGTCAAGATCAATCACTGGCTGTCGTGGCTGTTGTGCCCCAGCTTTTGCGCCCTTAATTGGTGTATTCATAAATTCCTCAAGCATAAAAAAAGGCGCTTTATGCGCCAGGACTCAACCTTATCTACATCATATCTTCAGGATATTGCCCTGCCGATATAATGAATCCACCAATCTCTCGTTTACCACGCAATACAGGTACAGGATTACCCTGGGCAATGGTGGTTACCGCTCCACCAAAGCCAAAATTGGCACGATTGCCGTCTTGGTTTTGATTAGTATTTGGATCAACTTTAGGTACAAGCATTTGTGCGATACCACCCATCACCATGCCCGCACCTGCACCAATCAAAGCAACCCCCATGTTTGATGTTGCCCCACCTGTCCAGAAGCCAGCAACAATCAATACAACACCAAGAACCAACTGCAACACTCCGTTATCACCACCTGCGCCCAAAACCCGTGGCACAATCTTGATTTCACTTGTATCTGTGAGCATATCTATTTCAGACACACCAATATTGTGGCCAGAAATAATTCGTCCCGTCGATGCATCAAAACATGCTGCTTTTTTCTTGCCGCGCTGTTTGGATTTACTATCTGTAAAAATGGCAAAAGCCAAACCACGTTCATGCGCACTCAGCAAGTAATTTTCAAATCCATCAATCTGAGCGGATAAAGCACGAATCGCTTCACGTGGACTCGCAACATCAAGCTTAAATTGATGACCAAACTTTTGACCAAGTACACCATAGAGCTTAATTGTTTTTAACATCTCGATGTCTCACTTTGACGGCAACCCGTTCTTGCCATTGTTGGCCAAACACTTCACGTACTGATTTACGGTTATACGGATGATGTAAAATCAGTGAAGACCCCACACAAGGCTCCGTTTGTTCTGATTTCAATGCACCATTATCACCAAGCCAAATCACCGCGTGATTCACATGTTCAGTGCGTCCAACTCGACATAACATGACATCGCCATATTGCAAATCTTTCACTTCACTAAAACCTGCTTTACTAAAGTTATCCAAATACAAAGAAGCATTTTCAGCAGATTCCCACCAACGATCTAAGCGCTCAAAATCAGGTAATGCGATGCCATATTCACGCTGATAGAAATCCCGAACCAGTGAATAACAATCTTGCCAACCATGCTGATAATTACGTCCAATCAAAGGTGCTTGATAGCCAAAAGGCTCATAGACCTGAAATTCAATATCGGGATAAGCACATATGACCCAAGGCTTTTTATGCAATTCAATTTGGATTAAATCCAGCTCAGAAGCCCTTGCTGAAGCATTTGGATGTGAATGTACATAGGCTTGGATTTCCCCTATATCTTCAGCGTGTGCAAGGTCGACAGGATCTATTTCAAACTGGTCCTGAACATTAGAAATATTCTGACAACGGATATATTCCTTATTCACTATCACACCACAACATTCGCCAGGAAACATTTCGGCTGCATGCAAATGGATCTCTTTTTTAAGTTTTACTGATAGCTTCATAAATCACCCAACCATGTTAGCGGCAGGTTGACCACCAAAACTGCCTTCATTTTTTCGGATCTTGCAGGAACTTAAACGCCCACCACATTTATCCAGGGCTGGATTGTCCGTTGGTTCGTTTTTTTCAGTGAACATGGCTACACCTGTATAACCGCATTCTTCACCACGATAATCACCCATCATGCACCAATGGCATTGGCTACTGATTTGCCGTATCGGAATACGCTGACCTTCAAAGTCGATTGGATTCGACAATTCAAAAGTCACTTGCTCCATGTTTTCAGAGGTTTTTTGTTCGATAAACCAAAGCTGATTTTCAGCTTCATTCGATGCTGTTGGATTGCCTTGGCTAAAATTTTCAGCATCTAGATATTTAGCCAATGTGGAAATTACGGTAAGTTTTGCACCTGCAAAATCATTGAACTGTAAACAATAGGCTGATACCGCATTTTGTAATCCATCAATATTATTGGCCATTGATAATGTCGGGCTAGAAGCACGACCTGTGGAATTCATTTCCATGCCATCAGCTTGAATTGCCATAGCTGAAAAAGTCTTTCCTTGCCAAATGATATTGCGCTGCCAAACTTTATCTGTACCAACGTCAAAAACTTTACCGATCAAACCAGTATCAGACCCAATGAGTCCATCTGATCCAATCGATGAATATATCTTTTCCCAATCTTGAAAAGCGATATGCCCATGAAAACGCAAAATGCCAGCTCCTAAAGCGCTGGCATCTAATTCAAATAATGTAATCAACCCATCGACATAGAGTTTCTGATAATCACTGCTGAGGCTCATTAGTTACCTCATCATAAATCTGATTACCGTTGTCATCGAGCACAGGCACATCATCAAAGATCAGCTGATCTTCACTGTTTACAGCTTGTACCCATTCAAAAACAGGTTCGCCAGATGCATTGATAACAGGTTGATTGCTCAAGATTGGAGTACCATTTTTATCTGTTTGAATATGGGTAACTGGCTTTTGATATTTCTGGCCATCCACGATGACTGGATTTCCATCATCATCAAATAGATCTTCATATTTTGTGATGTAAGTAAGTTGTGGTGCATACTTTACTTGTTGAACCATTCGAGCCTGTTTTTCAGTCCGTGGAACTTTATGAACAATCGGTTTAATCACAGAATGTAGGCGTATATCAATCCAGCGTGGTTCATCATTGGCGTTATTTGGAATATCAATAGGTACATCCAAATTCGCTACAATATCCCCCTCATCATTCAATTTTTTCTTGAATGTCTTAATCTCAAGATCACCATTATCTAAGGTTTGATATTCAACAGCACAAATACGGTTGCCATTGGTATCAGTTGGTACTTCAATCCACCAACCTTCTGTTGCAAAACCTAATGTATTTTTAATCAGATAATGACCAACTCCAGCTTTCTCAAAAGTTGGATTCTGCTCTAATGCTTCTTGATTTGCAGAAATTTTATCTGCAAATAATTGAATTACTGGTGAAGCTGCTTTTATAAAACCATTTGAATCCTTAATTGTATTACCATCATGTAGTAAATCTAATAATTCTAATGGGTATGCAGGAACCTCAGAACCTCGTATTACAAAGATTCTATTATTTGTGACAGAAGCGCCTAATGCTAAAAAACCACCAGCCTGAAGACTAGATACTATATAGCCAGCATAGTTTGGTATCATTTTTCCATTAATATCTACCTTGTCCGTATTGTTAAAGAAGAATCCAGATTTAGATTTATGAAAATTTAAAAAACCATTTGGCCCGCCTGTATATAATTCAGAATTTCCCCCTAAACCATATGCACCAACCTCCATTACATTACCTGCGGCTTTCCCTACATAGCGACTCGCAGCATGCGTATTGTTTGTGAAATTTTCATTTAATTTGGTGCCTGTCGAACGAAACGTATCACCACCAGCACCACTTGGTGCTGTTCCTAAATTAATATATTGATAAGTCATATTTTTCTCGCAATAAAAAACCGCCTTTCGGCGGCTTATATTTGTTGAATTTAAGGGTAAAAAACTTGGGTAAAGGTTGTTGAGATTTGCCACATGCCAGCGCCTAACGACACCAATTGATACTCACCAGCTTTGACACGAACCTCACCATCTAAGGGAGAATCCCAAAGGAAAGAATCCGCACCCTTATGATCATCAAAAAAGGCCTTAATCTCTCGAATTAAAGCCTCTTTACCATTTTTAGAGAATTGCCAAACACCCGACTTGTTGTTAATCCCTACCGAAACATTTTGTTCATAACCATCACCAAATTTACTGGTTAAGACTTTAAATGTATTGGTTTGAGAGTTACCTTCAAAGTTTTGGCAATGGGTGAGTTTACGGTTGCTCATAAAAATTATCCATTAAAAAAACCGCTTTTCAGCGGTTTAATTTCATTCCTGCATTTAGAAGTTCTGCATGTACGAATCAAAGTTATCTTCAATTTTTGCAGCTTCGTCTTCTCTATAACTAGACTTTAGATAGTTTACTACTTGCTTTTTCTTTTGCCCAACAAAGTCTTTGTATTCATCAATATCTATAATTCCTTTCTGAGCTAAAAATTGCATATTAATAATAGAAATATGTGCATAAGCATCAATTTCTTTCGTTAATTCATTAACTTCTTGAAGAATACTTGCTTCCAAATCAATGTTATTCACCCTTACTTTCCTCTTATAGCGTTACTTAATGGATAGCCTTGTTTGAGATTTCGTTGAATCCCGCGATCAACAGCACCATCTATCATCTTACCAATGGTCACCATCAAATTACCATCAGCATCTTGAGAGGTTTCAACCTTATCACTTCCATAGTTGTTAATGATGACTTTGTTTCCTCCACCGCCATTATTAATCATGTTGGTAAACGCCTTGTTATCCTGTGGATTTAAGACACGCTCACCCTTGCTCAATAACCATGTTCCTTCTTCAGGAACATTAGCGATACCATCATGCGCCATACCAGTTAAAGCAACACCTTGGATTGCAGACATAAGATCATTGGTTTGAACAACAGTAGCTGCCGCCGCTGCCATTTTCTGCCAAATAGTTGTATTTGCTGGATCATTCCAAGCCGCCATCACCGCACCTTTGGCGTTGAGAATCGCACTTGATAAAACAAAGGCTTTCTGCATTGCAAACGCAACCTTATAACCTGTACTTTCCTTATCACCGTAAGCATCAAACATTGAACCCATCATCCCAAACATTGCGCCATATCCTGCTAATGATGCAGCTTGAGTTTGATTTTCAAGGTCACGATGTTGTTGGTCATAGGTTTGTGCAAGTGCCAGTTTTGCATCCTGATATTCTTGCTCGATCTGAAGTAATTTATCCTTCTTCTCTTGCTCACTCAGAACATCACTATCATTAATCGCCATCGATGCTGTATTTAGATCATCACCTAGCTGTGAATAACCATCCTGTTGCTGTCTATTTAAATCCCATTTCTGGAAAGCAAGGGGACTTAATGAAGATTGTGCAATTGCCTCAACACCTTTATCCCTCATTGAGTAGATTGGGTTATTGATGTTGTCGAATGCAGTTTGACGAGCAGCAATAATCTCTTGTGTTGCTTGATAATCAGCTTTTACGCGATCGTCACCAGCTTTAATGTAGTTTTCTACATCTTCCTGATAGGCTTTAGATTGCAATGCTAATAGTCGATCCCTTACCACTGGATCGTTGGCAAATTTTTCTTGAATATCTTTAACCTGTTTAGCGTTATCATTTTCAAGTTTTTGCCATAAATTATAATGCTCAATTAAAGCCGTTCTATCTTCAGCAAGTTTTTCTTTATAAGTAGCTAGTTGATCTAAACCCTTTTGCGCGTCAGAACCTTCAATAAAAGAAATAGATCCACTAAATGCAGCCTTCCATGCCTCCTCAGCTGATTTGCCTGAAGCAATCGCTTGCGTATAAAGCTCACGACTAGCTTTTAACGCGTTTTGAGCCTCTTTGACACTAATTCGAGCCTTGTTATTTGCTTTTCCATCATAGTGGGACCTACCTGTTACAGGGCTAGCAATTGAAGCAAACTCTTTAGCTGCATCAATATTGGCTGCAATGATATTATCATTCTTACCTCGGATATAATCCTCTATAGCTCCTCGATCTTTTTTAGCAGTAAGGAGATACTGTTGAAGAATTCTTTCTTGAACTTCACGATTGAATTTCTCAGCAGTTGATACTATTCCTGCATCTAAAGCACCTTTCAGTGTTGAAGATAAGAGTTGATACTTACCTGCTGTGTTAAATTCCTTTTTATTCTGAGCAGATAGAACCTGACTTACAGTCATATCTGTTAGATTTCGAGTGCCTGATTTATATCCATATTTTTGCCCAAGATTTACTGAGTTATATCCTCCTTCCCCTCTACCAATAACTGAATCAATTGTTTTGGAATTGATGGTTTTTTCAAGTAATTCTTTACGCTTTTTAAGTTCATCATTTACTTTTTTCTCTGCCTCGGTTCTCTCATCAACTAGATCAGTAAGTTTTTTCTGAGATAAAATTTGAGTAGCTAAAACTGAACTTGAAAGTACTGATAATGGCCCACCCGTGCCATTTACTCCTTCAGCCTTTTCGGCAGCTAAAATCATATCAGCTGTAGCAGTAGTATAGCCTTGAGATATGAGCTGATATTTTCGTAAGTTATCAGTAGTTGAATTCAAAGAATCATTAATGAATTTTTGAACTTCTTCACCTAAATTCTTAACCTTGGCTGCTGCACTAACTGCCTCTATACCAACTTTACCGACCCCTTCCGCACCAGTTTTAGCTGCTTTAGCATGATCAAGATGCTTATTTTTAGCTATATCTAAAATCGTATTTTGCTTTTCAATTGAAGCTCTAGAATCATTAACTTGCTGACCAAGATTTGCTACAGTACGTAACTGGCTATCAGTTAGGATCTTTTTTGATTCTAAGATTGAAAATGCTTTAGATGCTCTGTCACCACCTGCCTTTAAGTCATCCAAATACTCAGTTAATCCTTTTGCTTCTTGGATTCGTGAGGTATCAACAAAACCATCTATGACTTGTTGTAATGCGCTAAAAGAACTCCGAATATCAATATTTTGCTTCTTAATTACTTCAGCTGCATCAAGTGCTTTAAGCTTTACAGCCTCAGCGTTCATTTCTTGATATTTTTTTTTCAATTCATCTACTGTCAGGCCTTGATCGTCTAAGGCGCTCTGTACTTCTTTTGATGAATCCCTCATTAAAAGGAATCCAGCTGCAATAGATGCTACCATAATTCCTAATCCAACAGGACCACCTAATGCCCCCATCAACCCAATTGAGGATCGAGTGGTAAGTGCATTTGCAGCATTCAGGCCAGATGTTGCTGCAGTTAATCGTGCAGTTGCTGCTGTCTGTTTGTTCCTAGCAGCCTCATATATGCTTGATGAAGCGATAGTTGTAGACGCTAATCTAGATTCTAATGTAGCCAGCTCTGCAACCTGAATTGCCTGAAGCTTTTGAAGTTCAGCCATTCTGGTTATAGCTTGTGTTCTTCCAATATCAGTAATTTGACTTCTTAGCCTTTGAGCTTCCTGTGCTTTCTCTACATTTGTAGCTGCCAAAGTAGCCTGCATCCTTTGAATTTCAGAAGCTAAGACTGATCTATTAGCCGCTACTTGCATTTCAGCAGCTAGTACAGCATCCCTAGCTCGTGTGGATTGTGCTTGAGCTGCATTAAATTCCGCTTGAGCCTTGCGTTGAGATTGAGCAATTGAAGCATTTTCTACTTGTATTTCTTCAAGTATGGATGCAATTTTAGTCTTGGTTGCAACTACACTTTTATAAATGGCTGGTATATAAGAACCAGCCATATATGCCACACCTACCATCATAATATTAGTGACATTAGACATATTCTCAGACAAATATTTCATGCCTTGAACAAACTTTGTTGATGCGCCTGTAGCTGCATCAAACTCACCAACCATACGTATTGATTCATTTTTAATTAAATTAAATGAAGCGGCAGTTGTTGTATTAGTTTTTGAATATAGATCATCAACACTCTCACCAGCCTTCATTAAAGCCTTTGTAATCACCTCGCCTGTAAGTTTGCCATCAAGCATCATTTGTCTTAATCCACCTCGAGTAGTGTTAAGACCTTTCGCCATGGCATTTAAAAGGCCACCTGCACCATCAACAAGACTGTTGTATTCTTCCGCTCTGAGAATATTCCCATCGAGTGACTGTCCATATTGAAACAGTGCACCAGCCGCAGCTTGTGAATTTGAGCCACTAATAGCAACCGCTTTAGAAGTAATTTCTGTTAACCTAGCAACTTCTTTTTGAGTCAAATTTAGTGCCTTAGCATTTGACATATATTTAGAATATACATCGTTTACTGCACTCCATTCGGAGGCTGTAGTTTGTGCAATTTTATGAGTGTCACCAATCGCTGTATTTAACTCTGACTGACCAGCAGTCACTAGTTTTAATTTGTTTACAATTTCAGTATAACTGTCTGCATAATTTGTTAATTGAGAAATTGAGAAGGCCCCAACCGCTATTGCAGCCATATTTTTAATAGAATTTGCTGCATTGTTTGTACTGCGCTCAATTCTCCCCATCTCACGTTCAGCAGTAGTTGAAGCTTGGCGCATACCCTGAGTGAAATTACCTGTACGGCATATCAAATCAAGTGTTAAAGAACCCAGTTTTGTAGCCATATACTTTTCCTCAGGCAATAAAAAACCACCTTTCGGTGGCTATATAAAAAAATTCTAAGGTATTAAATTCTAAAGTTTAACTAACCTTCAGTAATTGTAATTTCATTTACACCATCAGGTGTAAAAATACATCTTGCTCTTGCTGGAATGTCTGCACCAAAACTATTTTTGGCTTCAAACCCTAAATTTATTGCTACATTTCCAGTTGTTTTGGCAGTAAACCCATTGCTATCTAACATTTTAAAATTTACAGATGATGGATATTTCGTATTTGCTTTAACCATTTGAATACATTGATCAAATGCCTTAGATTGGCTTATGGCCTTTTCTGTTTGAGACTTAATCTCTTTAGTGCTATCTAAATCATTTTGTGATACATAAAATCTCTCACCATTTATACAATCCACAAAGAAAACAGCTTCTTTTTTTGGTGTGCTTTTATTTTCAGACAAGGCAACCATATCAATAGAATCACAACTATTATTTTCATTTGCAATTTTATTAGCTGCTTTTTTCTCAAGTTCACTTATTTTTACAATCCAATCTTTACCCCATTTTTCATAAAGTCGAGGAAATTGATCTATTGTATATTCATTATAGGCATGCTCACTAATATGCTTTGGTAAAGTAGATTCACTTGATACCGTAGTTGTATCTTCGACCTTTTTACTGCAACCAAATAATCCAACAAATATGCTTAAAATAAGAATATTTTTCATAGTTCATCCTAAATTATAAATTTAGACCAAGATACTAATTATTTGGTTAAAAAGAAACCGACCTAAGCAGATTTCTTCTCAATAGCTTTCATACGTTCTTGCTCAAAACTTGTCGCTGGCGCTTCTTCATGTGGCATGAAATCAAACGCATCAACATCTGTGCCTTCTTTCACTTTAAATCTTGAGTAATGCGCCATCCAGTTGCCAAAAGATTGCTCTAATCTGCGACCAAAAAAAAGAGATCCATACTTTTTACGATAGGATCTCCATAACATCAACTCAGGATTTGAGATATTGGCCTTAGCCTCGGCTACTGTTCTTCCGCCGATTCCGTTGATGACGAGTTCGCACCAGAACTCGCTGTCTGGTTGGAGATCCAATTCTTTCCCGAAAAATTCACAACCTCATCAGCTGCATCATACATAGCGCCAATTACTTCAGTTGAAACTGATCCAGTATCGCTAATTTTAGGGAAGAATTGAGTTTTTTCATCTTCATAAACGACTTGATGAAGTAAGGCTTTTCGGTACTGATCAACAGTTAATTCACCGCTATTTTTCACGCCCCAAACATCAGTAGCCTTTACAACTTCATCATGAGAAAGAATTTTAACAAGGATTTCACCTGAGAACTCTTTGCCTTCAGCATCACGAAACTTAATTGTTTTTTCAACGAATGTGCCAATACCAATGGCCTTTTGAGCAGCCTTTAATGTGAGTTTAGCCATTATGGTTGCACCTTAAATTCTTCAGTTACTTCTGTTTGGCGTTTCATAGGAATTGTATGATTGACCATTGCATCTACAGCGAACACTGGTGAGCCTTTACGTAAGATTGCCGTGAAATGCGACCATGTGCGAGTTTCAGGTAATTCAATTTCACCTGTTACCAATGTAGGTTCAGCAATACCATCTGACCAGCCGACATAAACTTTAACTTCTGCTTTTTCAGCAGCTAATTGAAGTAACGTCATGTGTGATAGGTTTTTAGGATCAGTATCAATTTGAATTGAACCTTCACCTGGTGTACTAAGTCCATATTCTGAAGTTTTGGTACTTGTTTCTTGCAGACAGGTAGTATCAACTTCTGTCGCACTATCATCCCCAAGCACTAAAGCCTTAATACAACCCATTTTTGTTAATACTGGTACTGTGCCATGGACAATCCACACATCGGTACCATTAGATAAAACGCCTTTCTTCGCCATGAGTAGATCTCCTCTATAGGCATAAAAAAACCTCCGATTAAGGAGGTCTAGGTTAAAAATTCTTGATTAGATTGCTAGGAATTTGTGCTTATCACCATCAATTTTAACTATAAGCATCTAAAACTCATAACACGCTGGCTTGCCTTTCTCTTTGAGCTGCCTGCGTTCCACAAATGAAAGCTGAAAAACCAAAAATAAACATCCAAAGATAATTAAATGTCGTAAAAAAGACTAAAAGAAAACCAAATGTTGAAGTTAACATTGCCATTAGCCAGATTACAGTTAATTTAATTTGCTTTAATTTTGCATGATTTTCTTTTGGATCTAATGCCTTAGCATCAATTGCTTTTAAAACAAAGAACCCACAGAATACCGATACAGCAATTAAAGCTAAAACAATAAAATTGATTGGTAGCATTTAAACCTCCGCATTGCGAAATATCATTTGTTTATTTATAAAGTAATTTAGCAAACAATACTAACTGAAGCTATATTTTAAGTTGTATTTTATCAATAAAAACATCAATATTTTTTTAATGCCTTATTACCGATCAAACCACCAATTAGCATCAAATCCACGTCCAAAAACATTTATGTCGCCTATGCGCTCAACATGGTTTGGATGTAAGTTTGTTATGGTGCAAAGCGGATCTAAGACAACACTGATTTGTTTTCTAATATTTGAGGCTCTAGTTGCTTGAGTGTCGTAAACAACGAGTTGATAAGTTAAATGATCAATCTGTGGTGGACAATCTAGGTTATGACTCGGCTCGCCTCCTATTGTTGACCAAACAACGTAAGGGAATGGTGTTTTATCAGGTGCGATATCCTCATAGATTCGATTACTGAGCAACGCCACAACATCAGGTGACGCTTGTAGTGTTT
>Ga0207620_1000028_pt1 | contig 15326 bp, 17 predicted proteins | sample NitcycUWRG05A512_FD_188169 | JGI IMG/M metagenome (GOLD analysis project Ga0207620, IMG submission 188169) | Soil microbial communities from Arlington Agricultural Research Station in Wisconsin, USA - Nitrogen cycling UWRJ-G05A5-12 (SPAdes) | ecosystem: Environmental > Terrestrial > Soil >...
CAACCAGTTGAATATTGCCTATATGTTTTGCAGACAAAGCACCAAAAAAGCCATCCTGTACAGAAACATTACAGGTCAATGGTACAAATACTTGACTAATCGCATCCTGCCAGTAGTCACGTTGCAGCTTATTTTTGACACGCCATTCTTGGGGAGTATCCCCATAATAAAATCGTTTGTATAAATGACGATAATGAAATTTTATATACTTTTAATGCTAAAGACTTGGCCTTCTTTTTGGATGTCAAAGATACTAAAGAACAAAAAGTTCTTTATATAGGTCAAGCATTTGGAAATGAAAAAGGGAGTAGAAACGCAGTAGATCGTTTAAAATCTCATTCAACATTGCAAAAAATTTTAGCAGATTGCCTTGATACCAAGCCGAATAGTGAAATTTCGATTGGTATTTTTCAGTTTAGTCGAGCTCGTATTCTAACTGCTATGGATGGAATGGCTAAGACAGCAATTTCAGATAATAGAGATGAAAAAAGACTGTTTTAATGCTCTTGATGCAACTATTCCTTTAAAAGCTGAAATTGCTATGATCGAAGCGGCCTTAATTAGATATTTTCAACCTGAATATAATGAAAAGTTAAAGAATGACATACCATCAGCTACATCAAAGACATTACAAGCTTGCTATAAGTATGATATTTCAGTTCTAGCAGTAAACTTCGTGACAGAGTTTGATGAATACAGAACATCACTACTGTTATATAGTGATGTTGCTCCAAAGAAAACATGGCATATGGTAAATATTGAATTACATGATCCGAGTGAAAGAAGAACTTTTTTCTCTTTAGGTGATAAGACCTTACAACGTACAGATGTAATTCGGCGTAAGAAAAAAAAGAAATAATTATGCAATTTCTCTAAAATTAACATAATACGCCTTATGCGAAAGGCTCATGAAGTGGGCCTTTTGATCATTAATTTAACATAAAATTTCTTATACAAAGTCTATATTTACCTTTAACTATAGATAACATACGAACGATAAAGCTCAAATGCTAACTAAACTCCTTCAAATATATTTTGTAACAAAACATTACCACCATCCAAAACCTAACTTCATCTATCTTGAACACCCATTGTCTCCCCCTAACCAATAGATTACTTAATCCTATTCAGCTCATTAAAACGACCTGCTAAACTGCCCCCAACGCATTTATAAAATCAGTCTGGTCATGATCGAAATCCACTCCAAACTTCCTGCACAAGGCGTCACCATTTTTAGCATCATGACCGCAATGGCACATCGTCTTAACGCCCTTAACTTATCTCAAGGTTTCCCCGACTTTGATGCGCCACCTGCGTTGCTACAAGCACTCAGCCAAGCAACATTGGACGGTTTTAACCAATACGCTGCTGGCGATGGTTTATTAGCGCTAAGAGAACAACTGGCGCAACTGTTTTTAAAACGAGATCAGTTACAACTCGACCCAGTCACAGAAATCACCATCACTCCTGGGGCAACGATCGGGATTTTTAGCGTAATACAAGCCATCATCCATCAAGACGATGAAGTGATTATTTTTGATCCAAGCTATGATAGTTATGCACCAAGCGTACAATTGGTCGGTGGTAAAGCCATTCATATCCCACTCAATGCACCTGAGTTTTCTGTAGATTGGAATCAAGTTAAATCTGCGATTACAGATAAAACCCGTATGGTGATTGTAAATACTCCACACAATCCAACTGGGGCAATTTGGTCTAAACAAGACTGGCTCAATTTAATTGAACTGATTCAAGATAAAAATATTATTGTGCTTTCAGACGAAGTCTATGAACATCTGATTTATGATGGCGAAAAACATTATTCAGCATTGTCATTTCCTGAACTCAGAGAGCGTAGTTTTGTAGTCGGTTCTTTTGGTAAGACCTTTCATGTGACAGGTTGGAAAACAGGTTATTGCATTGCGACACCAGAGCTTATGAAAGTATTTCGTCAAATTTATCAATTTGCCAACTTCTGTGGGGTAACACCTGTGCAAATGGCACTTGCCAATTTTATGCAACAGCATCCTGAACATATCGACGGGCTATCAAGCTTTTATCAGCAAAAGCGTGACCTGTTTATTTCAGGTATTGCGGATTCAAAATTCAGTTTAATCCCCTCTCAAGGCACATTCTTTCAAAATGTTGACTACAGCCAAATTCGCCCAGATTTAAATGATGTAGAGATGTGTAAATTCTTAGCGGAAGAACATAAAATTGTGGCGATTCCAGTTTCTGTTTTTTATAAGCAAGCCCCTGAAAACTTACGTTTAGTGCGTTTTTGTTTTGCCAAAAAGGAGCAAACTTTGATTCAGGCCTGTGAAATTTTAAATCAAATTTAATTCCGATCTATACAGATCATTTCTGTAAAACTAAAGCCTGAGTTACTCAAATACTCAGGCTTTTTACTCAGCGTTTGTTATATTATCAATAAGATAAAGACACTCGAAATAGACAGTAGAATAAAAGATGCCAGCTCGTCCCGATATGCTTCACCAACCCAAATTCTGGAAGGTTTTTCTAATCTTCCTTGGCCCACTGATTCTAACCAATATTCTGCAAAATCTGTCTGGAACAATTAATACCATTTTTGTTGGACAGATGCTCGGTGTAGAAGCGATTGCCGCAATTTCGGTATTTTTTCCGATTCTATTTTTATTGCTGGCTTTTGTGATTGGTCTATCTACAGGTGCAACTGTTTTGGTTGGACAAGCGTGGGGCGCCAAAGATATCGAAAAAGTGCGTACCATTGTTGGCGCATTGTTATTTATGACCCTGATTGGTGGATCAATCATTGCCTTTTTAGGGGTATTTTTTGCCAAAGAAATTCTATTGCTTTTGGGTATAGATCCCAAAATCATGCATCTTGCACTGCCCTATGTTCAATGGATGTTAATGAGTAGCCCTTTTCTATTCATCTACATCACCTACACCTCTATTTTACGTGGTGTGGGTGACAGTACTACACCATTGATGGCATCAAGTCTGACGATCATTGTGGGCGTCATTGTAACCCCAGTCTTGATTGGCGGTTACTTTGGTTTACCTAAGCTTGGCATTATTGCTCCAGCAATTGCCAGTGGCTTAGGCTTTATTTCGACCTTAGCTTTTCTCTATATCTATTTGAATAAAAAAGATCATGCTTTAAGACCAGATTCAGCGTTAATCCAACATATCCGCTATCACCCACAATTTAGTCGCAGTATTTTGCGCTTGGGCGTGCCGACAGGTATTCAAATGGTGACCAACTCGGTCGCAGGTCTGGTGGTGATTGGACTGGTCAACCAACATGGTGCACATGCAACAGCGGCCTATGGTGCCGTCAACCAAGTGCTCAACTATATCCAATTCCCTGCTTTGTCGATTGCCATTGCAGGTTCCATCTTCGCCGCTCAAGCCATTGGTGCTGGGAAATCTGAACTGCTGGCAAAAGTGACGCGAACGGCGCTGCTGAGTAATATCGTGATTACAGGTTCATTGGTACTCTTGGCCTATATTTGTTCAAAATACTTGATGGCATTGTTTATTACAGATCCATCAGTGATTGAATTGGGTCAACAATTACTATTTATCGTGTTGTGGTCGATTATATTTTTTGGTGCAAGTGCAATTTTTGCCTCGATCATGCGTGCCAGCGGAACCGTGACTGTTCCTATGATTTTTAATATTTTATCCATTCTGCTTATTGAAGTTCCATGTGCTTATTTATTTAGCCAGTGGTTTGGTTTACAAGGCATTTGGTATGCGCTTGCACTGACCTTTTTCAGTCTATGTCTCATGCAAGGTTTGTATTATCAATTTGTTTGGAAAAAGAAAACCATTGAGATCTTGATTTAAATGAATGGATATTGAGTTCTAATTCAACAGATTATTTCGCAATGTCTAAAATGAAAAACCGTCAGCTTGACGGTTTTTTCATTTTACAAATCAATTATTTTGGTTCTAACTTTTTACTAAACTTGGTCGCAAAACCTGTAATTTTTTGATATCCAGTCGGTAAAATACGCTGAATTAAATCTAAGGTTTTTGCATCATTTCCAATAAGTAAACGACGTTTGTCTTTTAGTACAGCATCCAACATTTGTTGAGCAGCATCTTCTGGTGGCATACGTAATAGTTTATTAAATGCTTTTGCTGATTTCTCAGGGTTCATTCCTAAAGAACGTAAACTGTCATTCATACGTGCATCATTTGCAATATTGGTACGAATGCCGCCTGGATGGACACATAGTGCCGATACACCACACTTTTCGATATCTAATTCTTGACGTAATGATTCAGTAAAACCACGTACCGCAAATTTAGATGCATTATATGCAGACTGGGTCGGTTGCGCGGTTAAACCAAACAAGCTCGAAATGTTGATGATATGCCCATCACCTGTTTTTTTGATATAAGGCAAAAATTCTTTTGTTCCGTATACAACGCCCCAGAAATTGATATCCATAATCCATTCTAGTTCGTCATAAGATGCGCCTTCTACAGTAGAACCTAGAGCCACACCAGCATTGTTAAAAATCATGTTTACAGAACCATGATTTTGCACCGTATCCGCAGCCCAAGCTCGCATTTCTTCAACTTTGGCAACATTCACTTTCTTTGAGGTCACACGAACATTATACGGTTTGACCAGTTCAACGGTTTCAGCTAAACCTTTTTCATTCACATCACTAATGGATAAATGACAACCTGCTTTTGCCAATAAAATAGCAAGTTGTTGTCCCATACCAGAGCCAGCACCAGTAATTGCAGCGACTTTGTTTTTAAAATTTTTCATTGTCTATCCTTTTTTAAACCCGCACAAAGCATTCAGAGTGATGTGCAGCTCACTTGCTCAATATAATTTTGACAATCATTATTGTCAATATTATATTATGATTTAGCCGATGTTTTTTTATACAAAAATTCTAGAATAGGTTTCAATGGCTTTTATTGCTAAAATAAGCGCTTCTTTGTGACAATCAAATATGACACGAGTAATTTTTTACAATGAATGAGCCACTTTCCACTGAAAAGAAAACTATAAATAAAGCTGCCAAAGAGCGTCAATTTAAAGGCATGTCCTTATCTGAGCGGAAACTTGCACGTCGAGAAAAGTTGATCGAAGCAGGGATTGAAGCTTATGGTACGCATGGCTTTTTTTCTGTCACAGTCAAAGATATTTGTAATGAAGCCAAGCTGACTGAACGTTATTTTTATGAGTCCTTTAAAAAAAGTGAAGAACTGTTCCAAGTCATCTTTCTACAATTGATTGAACAATTACAACAAACCGTGATGCAAGGGGTCATGCAAGCAGCACCTGATCCTAAAAATATGATCCGAGGTGGCTTAACTGCAATCTTTACTATGTTAAAAAATGATCCACGTGTGGCACGTATTATTTATATTGATGCCATGCTGGTTCAAGAACTGCATAATCATGCCACAATCCATGAAACGATGGGCCGTTTTGACCGATTAATTCACTCCTTTGTCACCCTGATGATGCCGCATATTGAACGCAGTGACCAAGAAATTTCCTTGGTTGCCACAGGTTTAAATGGCTATGTGACTCAAATTGCGGTGCGCTGGGTCATGGGTGGGTTTAAACAATCGCTTGAAGAAATTGTCTCAGCATGTGAAATTGTATTTATATCGCTGATTGATTCATTTTCATCTAAATAAGCTTTTTAGCCTGAACAATCTTGTCATAAAATCGTCATAAAACTGTCAAATAGCGTATTTTTATGTTCAGTTTAAATAAATTTCTTTTCTCAAAATGGAACATTTATTTAAAAATGTCATGGATTATTCATCATATCGACGATTATTTGTCACATTTTTTTGCAAAAATTCGTCAACATCTTCTTTTTGCAATGATACTGTCATAATTAATCTTTGTAATAAGCCTGTCATAAATAAAAGACGGTACACCGTTCATACATAGGATATTGCGTTGTGAAAGATGACTATATATTAATCGTCGATGACGAACTTCCGATTCGAGAAATGATTCATACCTCATTGGATATGGCAGGTTTTCAATGCCTGCAAGCTGAAGATGCAAAACAAGCCCATCAAATGATTGTTGACCAACGACCATCTTTGATTTTACTCGATTGGATGATGCCTGGCGGTGTGAGCGGTGTAGACTTATGTCGTCGCTTAAAACGTGATGAAAATTTGGCAGAAATTCCAGTCATCATGTTGACAGCACGTGGCGAAGAAGACCATAAAGTTCAAGGTCTTGATGCTGGTGCAGACGACTATATGACCAAACCATTCTCTACCCGTGAATTGGTTTCGCGTATTAAAGCTGTCCTTCGTCGTGCCAATGCACTCAGTGGTGAAAAAACCATTGATGCCAATGGATTAATACTTGATCCAGTAAGCCAACGTGTCAGTTTTAGTGATAATATTTTAGAAATGGGTCCAACAGAATACCGCCTATTGGCATTCTTTATGACACATCCTGAACGTGCTTATACACGTGCCCAGTTACTTGATCAGGTCTGGGGTGGTAACGTGTATATTGAAGACCGTACCATAGACGTACACATCCGTCGCTTACGTAAAGTGCTTGAACCTTATGGTGCTGATCGCTACGTACAAACTGTACGTGGAACGGGTTATCGCTTCTCTACCCGTGCAGATGTTGCTTTAGGTTAAGCATTCTCAAGGTAAATAAATTTCTATGTATGAACCCTACCCCGTCCCAGATCTTGCACGAGAACATAAAAAATTCCGTTACAGTAGCTTGTGGGAATTTGCAAAACAAGATTTACGCCTACTTGGTTTTTTACTCATTATCGGCGGATTTATTGGTTTAGGGATAGGGTATTTTTGGATTTGTATTTCCATCGGTTTTGCTGTTTTTTTTCTGTTTCAATTACGCTCTTTATACTTGGTCAATGAGTGGATTTCGAATCGTCCTTACGACTCTCCACCCAATCTAGAAGGTATCTGGGGTGCGCTGCTTTTTAATGTTTATCGTGCACAACGCCAAGAACGGGTTGTTCAAGCTGAAATGGTCGGATTGATTGATCGGGCGCAATCCTCACTGATAGCTTTAGCAGAAGCTGTTGTTTTAACGGATGAATTACATCAAATTGAATGGTGGAATCCTGCTGCGGAAAGACTGTTGGGCATTCAACCGCTAGATCGTGGTCGTAATATCTTGACCATTATCCGCCAGCCGAGCTTTATTGAATATTTTAATAATATCGACCAATCTCCAGATGGCATTAAAGTAAAATCTTCGGTTTATGAAGAGCATTATGTACAGATTAAACTGACACGCTTCGGCAGTGAAAGCCGTTTGCTCGTCGCTTACGATGTCACACGTGTACATAATCTGGAACAGATGCGCAAAGACTTTGTCGACAATATTTCACATGAACTTCGTACCCCGCTGACTGTACTCAGTGGTTATATCGAAACCTTTACCGACCAAGAAGATTTAAATCCGCGCTGGAAACGTGCCTTTGAACAGATGCAATCGCAAACACGGCGTATGAATGCGTTGGTCAATGACTTACTCTTGCTTTCACGTTTGGAAGGCAATAAACAGGTCGCAAAAAATCAAATCATCGATATGCCGAATTTGATGAATCAGCTTTTTGATGATGCACAAGCCTACAATGTCGATTATGGCCATACTTTAAATTTAGATATCGACAGTCATTGTGACTTAATTGGTTCTGATGCAGAGCTTGCCAGTGCGTTTAGTAATTTAATCACCAATGCGATTAAATACACCCCTAAAGGTGGCACTGTTACAATCGGCTGGCATGATGACAGTGAACATGGTTATTTCACTGTTGAAGATACCGGGATCGGGATTGATCCAAAACATATTCCGCGTTTAACCGAACGCTTTTATCGCGTAGACAGCGCACGAAGCCGCCAAACGGGTGGAACAGGTTTAGGGCTTGCCATTGTGAAGCATGTTTTAATGCAACATAATGCGTATTTAGAAATTGATTCTAAAGAAAATCGGGGGTCTATTTTTAGAGTGGTTTTCCCCAAAGAGCGCCTTGATTTTGCAGGTTAATATTTGATTTTTTTTTTTGATTAATTCGAATGAAACTATTTCTAGATTGTGAATTTAATGGCTTTGGTGGTGAATTAATTTCGCTGGCATTGGTTGACGAGAATAATCAACATTTTTATGAAGTTTTAGAATGCGCTGACCCAATTACTTGGGTTAAAGACCATGTCATGCCTCGTTTAAATCAAAAACCGATTTCATTAGCGCAATTTCAAAGTCGCTTACAGGTTTATTTATCTCAATATACAAGTCTTGAAATTGTGGCAGATTGGCCAGAAGACTTTGCCTTGTTTACCCGTAGTCTGGTACTTTCTGCAGGAAAATGTATCCGAACACCTCCGCTGACCATGCAGTTATGGATGCAGGATCCAATCGAAACCCATGTCCCCTCTGAAAATCCACACAATGCCTTAGCAGATGCACAGGCTTTAAAGCTGTCTTATTTCAATGCCATAAGGGTTTAGACTCGGTGACTTTCTACAACAGAAAGTGCACCTCATCATAGAACACGCAAATTAAACGGTATGCCCTAAAGCTTCGCCCATCACCACAATAGAATTGGCTTTAAACTGTTCATCCCAAGTGATTTTATTCTGTTCAAACAATACAACTGCGGTTGAACCTAAATAAAAACGTCCAAGCTCAGCACCCTTTTCTAAGGCTAAATCATGCTGGTTTAACTCTAAACGCCCTGTTGGTTTTACTTTGCCAGTCGCCACAGTTTCAATTCCTGCAACGATCATTGCACCCACGAGAACAACCGCCATACGTCCTAATTCGGTATCAAACAAACATACCATACGCTCATTACGTGCAAATAAACCTGGGATATTCTCTGCTGTAGTTTGGTTTACAGAAAATAACTCACCAGGGATATACAAGGTTTCGGTCAACGTTCCTGCAAATGGCATATGGACACGGTGATAATCACGTGGTGACAAATAAACCGTGGCAAATTCACCATTGATAAATGGTGCAGCCAATTGCGGATCGCCAATCAGTTTGTCTACAGAAAAACTTTGGCCTTTGGCCTGAAAGACATCACCATCTTTAATTTTACCCAACTGAGAAATTGCACCATCTGCTGGAGAAACAATACTGGTCTGATCTGCGTCAATTTCTCGAACACCGTCTTTTAAGGCACGGGTAAAAAATTCATTGAATGATTTATATTTTAAAGCATCACTTTGCTCAGCAATAGAAAGGTCTATCCCGTACTGTGCTTTAAATGCTTGAATCGCTAAATTTTTAACAATTGGATTTTCACTGGCTGCAACTTTACCAACAACACGGCTGAGTTGCTGTTGCGGAATGACTTTTTGTGCTTGGATAAAAATTTGTTTTTTTAACGTTGATGTAAGACTCACGCAGGTGATTCTCCAGTAATAATTGGACTATCGAGGCGATTGCCCCACTCGCTCCACGCACCATCATAGGCTTGAATATTCCAATCCAATAACCGACCCAAGATATAAGCCAGACCAGAACGATGATGTGACTGACAGTACACCACCACAGGCTGGTCAAATTGAAAGCCTAATTGTTCTAGACGTTGTTGCGTGCGTTCTAGAGGATGCAATTTTAAATGATTTTGACGATTAATTGCAGTACTCCATTCAAAATGTTGTGCACTTGGAATGTGACCGCCGCGTCGCGCTGCTAAACGCTGTCCCGTATATTCTTCTGAAGTTCGACAATCCCAAACTTGAATCGCTTGCTGTTCAACCTTTTGCAACAGTTTGGCATATTCAATTCGGTGTTGATCAAGATGTTGTAAATTGACGGTAACTAAGTGTTCAACTTTGCTAAAGCTTTCCGCTTCAGCCGAAGTTGGGTAGCCTGCTGCCAACCATGCATGAATTCCGCCATTGAGGAGGCTAGTATTATAAAAACCAAGGCAATGTAAATTCCAAATCAAACGCCCAGCCCAAGCACCACCTTCATCATCGTAGACCACAACATGATGTTCGGGAGAGATGTTTAAATACTCAATCAGCGCTTTTAAACCGTCCTCATCGGGCAATAACCCTGAAGCTTGTTCTTCCTGTCGAACCAACAGTTGTGGTTTAACATGTAAGGCATGTGGAATATGTAATTGATCATACACAGAGCTACGACTTAGATCGACAATACGAATTTTGTCATGACCTAAAAATGGCACAAGTTGTTCTGCTTCTATGAGTAATTCGAAGTTAAAGGCTGATGTAGTCATACGTTTTTCTATTTTAAGACCTTGAGCACAAATGATCTTAGCACAGTGTTTTTTACCAATATGCTGATTTTTCACATTCTTTTAGCAAAAATTCAGATATCAATTTTCACTGCTTCGACAACTTCAGGTATTTCAAAGACCTGTCGTAAGTAAGCCAAGAAAGTATCGTTATCCGTCATGGTTTTTCCGGGACTATCTGAAATTTTCGCCACCGATTGACCATTACACTCCACCAGTTTTAACACAATATTGAGTGGCGTTTGCCCCATATCATTGGTCAAATTGGTACCAATACCAAAACTAACTTGAAAGCGATCTTTAAAGTATTGATACAACGCCCATGCACGTTCAATATCTAATCCATCACTAAAGGTTAGCATCTTGGTTTTAGTATCAATTTTTAGTTTTCGGTAGTGCTGATAAGCTTTATCGCCCCATTCAAATGGGTCACCACTGTCATGACGTAAGCCATCGAATAACTTGGCAAAATACAAATCAAAATCTTGTAAGAATGCATCCATACCGACCACATCGGTCAAGGCAATGCCCAAATCACCACGATATTCTTGTACCCAGGTTTCTAAAGCCGCTTTTTGAAAATCTCTTAAGCGGACATCTAGCGCTTGGAATGCTTGTAGAAACTCATGCGCCATGGTTCCAATGGGATGAATATTTAATTCCTTTGCCAAAAGGACATTACTGGTACCTCTAAACACATTGGGTACAGCTGCATGGAAGGTCTGGATCACATGTCTTTGCCAATCTAGGCTATAACGACGACGAGTACCAAAATCTGAGACTAAAAATGGAGGAGCTTGAGTGCCTTGTTGTTGTTCAAATTTCTTTAATAATTCAACTTTGGCTTGTAGACGACGTTCACCTTCAACATAAATGTCATCATTACGAATCCGGCTAAAATAGAGTTCATTGACAATCGCCAGAACAAAAATTTCAAACATCATCGCCTGAACCATTGGGCCTTCAACCCAAATGTCTAAACGACCTTGTTCATCAATACCCGCTTTAATAAAACGGCGTTTGAGTTGGAATAATTCTAAATAGTCAACAAAATCACTTTTGATAAAACGCATACTGCGTAAATATTGCAATTCATCTTCTTGGAATTTGAGTAAGCAGAGATGATCGAGCTGCTCGTTCAAATCATCCAGAATATCCGTCAGGGGATAAACCGTAACATCTAGATTACGACAGCGAAAGTGATACACACTGTGCGTTTGAGGAAATTTATGTAGCACCACTTGTAACATGGTAAATTTATATAAATCTGTGTCGAGCAAGGATTGGATGATTGGCGCCATATCTATTTTAATTTCGCTATGCTGTTTTTATTAAAGCATATTTTTCACTGAGATAACGTAATCATTTATAAGTGATGAACTATATTTTCAGTTAAGCTCAACAGAAATCTCAGCAGAATTATTTTTTTTGATTTATCTGCTCATATGATAATTTTATAAATTCTATTTTTATTCAAAAGCTTATCAACAGCTTCAACTTTTCACCAATAGCGTACTCGCATCATCTTACTGGGTTTTCCCTGTTAGAATAGCGCTATCGTATTTTAGTCTTATTGTTTATATGCGCGCATTATTACAAAGAGTGTTAGAAGCCAAAGTTGTTGTTGATGGTGAAACCACTGGCGAAATTCAAAAAGGAATTTTGGTTTTTCTAGGCTTAGCGAAGGAAGATAATTTTGAAAAAGGTCAAAAATTAATTGATAAAATTTTGAAATATCGTTTCTTTGATGATGAACAAGGCAAAATGGGCTGGAATGTCAGCCAAGCCAATGGCGGGATTTTATTGGTTTCTCAATTCACCTTAATGGCACAAACGCAAAAGGGATTGCGTCCAGACTTTGGGCCGGCCATGCCGCCCGCTGAAGCCCAAGCACTGTATCAACAATTGGTTGATTATGCTCGATCACAATTTAAAAATGTTGAGACGGGTATTTTCGCAGCGGATATGAAAGTGCATTTGGTCAATGATGGGCCTGTGACCTTTAACTTGGAAGTTGAATAATTAAAAGCTGAATAATCAAAAACTTGATCTTAATACCAATGTTTAAATCTTAAAAAGCCCGATCAGATCGGGCTTTTTAAGATTTTCGATTCGCTTAGCGTCCAATCTTCTCTTTTAAGAATTGACGTGCCAATTTAATTTTATCTTTTACTGGTTTTGGAACTTTTGGTGGAATCAGTTTAGCCACTTGGTTAAACCAGACCAACAAACTGAAATCGCCTTCCATTTTGATGCTGCCGTTTTGCATACCCGTCATAAAAGCCGTTGGATCGCCTTTTACCAAAGTTTTTACACCTTGCTCACTGTCAGCAAACTGTAAAACAAAATCAGCTTTTTGTTCAGCACCTGAAACTGTATCAATTTGACCATTGTTCACAATAATTTGGCGTGCCACGCCCAAGTCAGTACCAATCTGAATACGGAACTGACGGTCATGGGTCAATTCAATAAATTTTGGACTGGTACGAGCCAATTGTTTCATACGAAGTGCTAAACCCAATACAAGCAAATCCAGTGGATCTGTACTTGCATCAACGATTGGTAACTTCACAACTGGAATTGCAGAAAGTTTCATGACATTTAAGCCTGTTGTTTTTTAAATTAGATTCGAATTTGCTCATCCTAACATAACTTGTCATTGCGTAGACATGGCTTTCAGAGCAAAGTATAAACTGAAAAAAAGGTATACCATTATGATATACCTTGGAATGTCTAAATTGATTTTTTTCGTGTAATTAAAGTCACTATTGTTATCTTAGCGTTCATATTGACTGAAGTTTTCACTCAAAACTTATTCATCTTCATAGACTGGGGTATGTTCAATATATTGGCGATTTGCCAATGCTTTTTGTGCACGACTGTCTTCACGCAATAAGAGAGCAATCAATGCAGACATCGCCAACATAATCGCGGTTAAATAGCTATATGCGACCGAAATATCAAAGATGTTCTGTACACTATAACGCATTGCTTCCAAGGTGCCCCAGAAGATCATGCCTGCAAACATAAACCCTAACCAATGACGATAAGGGGAAAAGAAAACGGTAGCCAACGCTGCAGCAATTAGACCGAATCCAATCAATGTTGCAAATGTTGTTGATACCATAACAACCTCCGTCAAAATGATGCCTTATAAAAAAACCGTTTAAATAGGTGTTTCACAACAATTTCAAGCTTTATAATTTTTCTTAAATCACCTTATAGAAGCTTATGCTTTGCATTATGTATAGTTTTTAAGAGAAGGAAAGCGCTGTTTTCTGCTTAAACGACACACTTTGTCGCAACATTCATTTGTCATTACATTTTTTAAGAATCCTGTTTTTCTCACAAACTAATTACCATCAATCATGCAGTGTCATTACAAAAAAATACACACAGCTTTTAATGCCTGAAAAACTTTTTTTAAGTTCTAAAACGAATATTTTTATCAAGCTGTTTTATTGAGCGCGAATGGCAGCAAAGTGATTCATTTTCAAATAAAAAATAGCGACTTAAAGTCGCTATTTGTCATGATTCTGCAATATAACCCATGTCATTTAAGCACGGGACAAATCTTTATCATGGACGCCTAAAAGATAAAGCACACCATCTAGGCCTACACTTGAAATGGCTTGATTGGCATTTTGACGAACCACAGGTTTCGCACGGAATGCGACTCCGAGCCCTGCAATTGAAAGCATCGGCAAATCGTTTGCACCATCTCCAACCGCAATCGCTTGCTCCGGTGAAATCCCCATTTTCCCAGCCAACTCAGTTAACAAATACGCCTTGCGCGCACCATCAACGATATGGCCTTTAACCTCACCTGTCACAACACCATTTTCAACATCAAGGATATTGGCATGCACTTCATCAATGCCCAATTTTTCTTGTAGATATTCAGCAAAGTACTGAAAACCACCAGATAAAATCGCAGTTTTATAACCCAATGATTTCAGTGTCGAAATTAACCGCTCGGCACCTTCTGTCACGGTTAGTCGTTCAGCAATTTGAGGCAATACTGTGGCATCAAGGCCTTTAAGTAAAGCAACGCGTGCACGGAAACTTTGTTGAAAATCCAACTCCCCTTGCATTGCACGTTCAGTGATTTCAGCGACTTTATCGCCCACCCCTGCTTCTTTAGCAAGTTCATCAATCACTTCTTGCTCAATCAGAGTCGAGTCCATGTCGAAGCAGACTAAGCGACGATTACGGCGATAGGCATTGTCTTCCTGCACCGCGACATCAATATTTAATTCAGCAGAAAGCCGTAAACATGCGGCACGCATCGCCTGTGCATCCAGCATTTGCCCACTCAAACCGAATTGAACACATGAACGTTTCAGCCCATCTTGGTGTCCATTACGTTCGGGACGACCCGACAAGCGCGTCACTGTTTCAATGTTAAAACCTTGACTTGAAACAATATTGGTTACCGCTTGTAGATGTTCGGCTGTGAGCTCTGGTGCTAAAGCGGTCACGATATAACGTGTGCGTCCACCTTCACTCACCCATTGGTCATATTCTGCGCCTGAAATCGGCTTAAAACGAACAGTTAAACCAATATCATGTGCTAAAATAAGGATGTCTTTCATGGCTAAAGCTGTTGCAGTTTGATCGTTTGACGACACTACAATACCTAAAGTCAATTGATTATGGATGACCGCCTGTCCTACATCTAATATTTGCAAAGAATGTACGGACAACACTTGCATTAATCGAGTAAACTGATTGGGTTGGTCAGGTCCTAAAAATGAAATAAGAATGATTTCTCGCATGAATTGACTCGGGTCTGAGCTACAACAATTGGAAGAATCATAATCGAAATCGAAATTTTTTGCTTTGGAAGTTTACGTTGAATGCGCCAAGACAAGGGCTATTTGCTAGCCTACTTATTGTAAGTTTTGCATTTCATACCTTTTTATTGGTAGTTGCAACAACACATCAGTTGAATGAAAACCGTGCCAGCCAAGGCCAACTCATGACCAGCCAATTGGTCACGGACAGCTTATCTGAACTCGAACCCGCAAATACGGTGTCATTGGCGCTGTTGGCAAATCGCTATGC
>Ga0207620_1000031_pt1 | contig 15107 bp, 14 predicted proteins | sample NitcycUWRG05A512_FD_188169 | JGI IMG/M metagenome (GOLD analysis project Ga0207620, IMG submission 188169) | Soil microbial communities from Arlington Agricultural Research Station in Wisconsin, USA - Nitrogen cycling UWRJ-G05A5-12 (SPAdes) | ecosystem: Environmental > Terrestrial > Soil >...
TGTTGATACAGCAAAAGGTAGACCAAGTGAATTTCACGATTTCTATAAAGAAATAATCAATCAGAAAGAAACAGGAACTTATGAAATCGTTTATCAAGGTGCTGTGCTTTACAATGTCAATTACACCAGCAAAAAAACCAAGAAAATGACCCAATTCGACAGACTCTATCCTGATGATGAACTAATTTTTCAAAAACTTAAGCAAAATGGGGTTGAATGTTTTTAACGGTATTTTTACAAAGAAAAACTTAGAATAATGCCTTCTTTATCTGAAATTATGGATAATGGCTGTAAATGAAACAAAGATATGGAATTATGAAGTTGCGAACCTTGCTCAGTGTATGTGGTTTTACTTTGTTGAGTCTAAGTACCATCAGCCACGCAAACCCTGAGTTTCTCCCCCCAGATCAAGCTTTTCAATTCTCTGCTGAATCAATTTCAGAAAATAAAGCACAATTGAAATGGACAGTTGCACCTCACTATTACCTTTATCATGATCAGTTTAAAGTAACAGTCAACAATAAAGCTGTACCTTTAAGCCTTCCAAAAGGTCATATCAAAGATGATCCAACCTTTGGGAAAACTGAAGTTCATTATGAAAATGTGACTACACAGATTCAGGTCAAACCAAATTCACAATATTTAGTGATGTATCAGGGTTGTTCTGCGGATGGCTTATGTTATCCATTACAAAGAAAAACTATTGCAACTGATGCAGATGGCTTATTACCACAAAGCAATACATCGTCTAAGCGCCTATTCAATAATAATTCAAATAGCTCATTACTCAACCAGTCTGATAATGTTCCAACTCAAGATAAAAAACTCAAAGAAAGCACTGAAACTAAAGTCAATTCAACTGTTGAAAAACCAGTTCCAAACAAAGCATTGGATGATCAAACCACTCAGCTTGGACAAAAAACTGCCAATGAAGCAGACAACACTGCAAATCCAATTGATCTCAACGCTTCTGCTGCAAGCAGCAATGCAATTACAGATACGGAAAATTCTGCTGATTTAAATAGCAATACGGACACTAAAGACAATACATCGTCATTACAATGGAATGATGATCAATCATTCTTTAAACTATTGTCTAAAGATTCTCTGTTTCTAAATTTATTGGTGTTTTTCGGTTTAGGTATTTTACTGGCGTTTTTACCTTGCTCGCTGCCACTTATTCCAATTCTCTCTGGCATCATCATTCAGCGCGCGAAAGGTTATAAAGCTGTTGTGATTGCTTTGTGCTTTGTGGTGAGTATGGCGGTGGTTTACGCCATTATGGGGATTGTGGTTGCTGAAATTGGTTATAGCTTTCAACGTTGGTTCCAAAGCCCCTGGATCGTTTCATTATTTGCAGTTTTATTTGTTGTGTTAGCTTTAAATTTATTTGGTTTATATCAATTAAACTTACCGCAATTCATCACCAATAAATTAAGTCATCTGCAAAATAATCAAAAAGCTGGGACAGTGCTCGGTGCTGTAGTTATGGGTGCATTATCAGCACTTATTGTTGGCCCTTGTATGAGTGCCCCACTTGCTGGTGCATTATTATTTGTTTCACAAACTCAAAGTGCTGTGTTAGGTGGCTTGTACTTATTTATTCTCGGTCTAGGTATCGGTTTACCTTTATTTATCGCCAGTGTATTTGGTTCTAAATTATTACCAAAACCAGGTAAATGGATGGATCGGATTAAAGTCAGTTTTGGCTTTATTATGCTGATGGTTGCATTGTACTTTATTCGCCCTATGCTGCCTTCGACTGTGTATGCTGCAATTTTTGCCTTGCTGTGTATCGCATTGGCAATCTATCTCTTTATTGCTCTACGCGACAGTGAAAAAACAGTCAATAAAGTTATTCTTGCCATTATCGCTATTACCAGTTTAGTGGCTGGTTTTTGGAATATTCAACAAAGTTATTCTGCTTATCAAATTCAACATAGCCAAACAGAACATTTAGTTTGGAACAAAGTGACCACAGCTGAACAATTAGAACAGGCTTTGGTCAATGCCAAACAGCAAGGCAAACCAATCATTATTGATGTCTATGCGGACTGGTGTGTGGCGTGTCAACCGATTGAAAAAGAGGTATTCCCACGTACCGATGTACAAGAGGCATTGAAAAACTTCACGCTTATCCAATTAGACTTAACCGAATACAACGCCTCACAAGACATCATTTTAAAACAACGTGAAATTTTAGGTCCGCCAACCATGCTGTTTTTAAATAGCAATGCACAAGAAATCCGTGAATTGCGCTTTACAGGTACCTTCTCAGGGCCACAACTTATTCAACAAACTGAAAAAATACACACAGGACGTTAAGCAAACTCTCCATGATCACTGCACAAGCAATTCATTTAGGACCGATTATGTTGCCATGGGGATTAACCATCCTCATGCTTGCGATACTGATGAGTGTGGTAATTGGAAAGTTTAGCTTTCAATATTTTGCTGTTTCAAATTTACAATGGTCTGCGTTTAAAGACTCGATTTGGTCTGCATTCTTGGTTGGCTTGTTATCTGCACGACTTGGCTTTGTCTTACTCAATTTAGATGTTTATTTAGAGCATCCAATTGAAATTTTGAAGATTCAAGATAAAGGTTTTCATCTTTATGTGGGAATTGCATGTGCTGGGCTATGGATAGTTTGGAAAAATCGATCTCTAAAGAAAAGCTTTATTTCACTATTCTTTGCAGCTTTTGCCCTGTTTTTCATTTCAGGTCAATATTTCTATCAACAGGTACAACTGCAATACCAACAATTTCCTCAAGTTAATTTAGTGAATCTTCAGCAAGAGCATGTTGAGTTGACTCAATTCCTCGGCAAACCCACAGTAATTAATCTTTGGGCCAGTTGGTGTCCACCATGCAGACGTGAAATGCCTGTGTTAAATGATGCTCAACAAAGATATCCCAATGTGCAATTTGTCTTTATTAATCAGAATGAAGATGCCAAAACTGTGCAAACGTATTTGCAACAACACAAACTTAATTTGCATTGGGTTCTACTGGACTTTGACGGTGTAACGGCACAAAAAATGGGAATGTTTGGCTTACCCAGCACCTTATTTTTTAATGCACAAGGCAAATTAATCGATACACATATGGGGGAACTTACCCATGCTGCACTTCACCAAAAAGTTCAAAGGATAGTTTCGGAATAATCTATTTCATTGGCATTGATTAAAGAATTATTGCTTTTAACCTTAGGAGTCATCTTGATGATTGATTTAAAAACACTCGGTATTTATTCGCTTGGTTTGGTGTTAAGTGGCTCTTTGTTTGCTGCTGATGCAAATTTCCTCAAAAATAAATTGGAAAAAGAAGGTTATAACTTTGTTAAGCAAATAGATGCACCCGAGGGTTTAGAAGGTTGGACGGGCTATAAAGATGAATATCCATCGACAATCTTTATTTCAAAAGATCAAAAGCACTATATCGTTGGTGACCTATTTAATGCTTCAGGAAAAAATTTAACAGAACAAGCGATTAACACCCATGTTAAAGGTGCAGTATTAGATGAAATTTGGAAAAGCCTAGAAAAATCAACTTGGATTCAAGACGGCGATCGCAATGCGCCAAAAGTCGTTTATGTATTTAATGACCCAAACTGCCCCTACTGTCATACTTTTTGGCAACAAGCACGTCCCTATGTAGACTCAGGAAAAGTTCAATTACGTCATATTATGGTTGGAGTCATTCGTCCAAGCAGTAAAGGACAAGCCGCAACGATTTTAAACAATGCCAATCCTGCAGAAATTTTCAAACAATACAATTTAAGCAACGGTAAGAATAAATTGGTAGAAATGAAGAGTATTCCTAAGGCGTTATCTGAAAAGTTAGATGAAAATACCAAACTCATGGATAAATACGGTTTTTATGCTACTCCCGCAATGGTATGGAAAGATGCAAAAGGTGAAATTCAAAGCCAGCAAGGCGCACCGAAAGACATTAAAAAGTTATTTGATTAAGCGATGATAAAAATGAGTGATTAAAACCCACTCATTTTTGATTAGGGTGTTTTGTATATTTAAAATAAATTGAGTGACATGCAACTTTACACTTCAAACCCTAAACCTTTGTTTCAATTGAAATTTATCGTGGTTTTATTTTTGAGAGATCGTTTAACAATTCCATAAGCTGCTGGATTTTCTCTGCACCATATTGTGTTTGAATATCTGTATAGCTTTCTTCCATTTTCACCGCTTGCGTCTCAAAGTATCTTTTACCTTCATCGCTCAGCTGAATCAAGCTCACTCGTTGATCATGTAGATCTTTTCGTTTCTTAATCAGATTTTGATCAAGCATACGATTTAAAATCCCCGTTAAACTGGGTCTTAAAATACATGCCAAATCAGCCAAGTGGTTATTTTCAAGTTCATCATATTGATAAAGTACAGAAATCACACGCCATTGCTGCTCAGTCAAACCCATTTCATTTAAAATCGGTCTAAAATGCATCATTGTAGCTTCTCGCGCTTGTAACAAAGCTAAAGTCAGAGATGGCGACACGCGAATCGGTTTCATAAAAATCCTTCAAATAAAAATTTATAGAGATATTAATCACTTGATTAATTAAAGAATTTATTCAATACATATACAGCAACAACCTCACGATTTGACTGATGAGTGAATTCATACAAATCCATATTTTCTTGACGACAAAATGATATTAAAAAATTTATACTGCTCATGCGAACAATCTTACAGTAACAACATCTGCGCAAAATAAAAATATTGCGGTAATGCTTGTTGCATATCATAAAAAATCATCAATAAAATGAATGGCTCACTTTATTTATATCATTGTAGTATATAGCAAAATTTTCAACTTTTGTTCAAGTGCTTCGGCCTGTTTGGCTTTATGCACGATCTTGAATTGCCCTTTTCTTCTTCTTTTTAAAATTCTGCGCAAAAACGAATGCTGGTTGATTTGTCTGTTTCTTTTTGAGTGGTTATTTTTCTTTTTAATCGTCTTGCTATCTTTTTCTGATATTCAGGCAAATAAAATCCATAAAAAATGCATTAAAAAACTCGCAATTAAGCGAGTTTAGGGTGCATCAATCATACAATTGACGCTTAAAGCCACACAAAATACAGACCAGGGAAAATCAAATCTTGTACTGCTTTAATGCGTCTATTATTGATCATTTTTTTAAAAACAACTTATCATTTTCAGCCAATTAAATATCATTTTCTGACTAAAATAAGGCTTAAATGACATTTTGTTTATTTCTTAATCGAACAAAATCGCTCAAGCGTCATTCCTGACTGCTCAATACTTTGCTTTTGTCGATCTAAAAAATTATTGGCGATCATCAACATCATGTTGGCCGTATTCAGTTCTAAATTTTCTATCGAAATCCTAGCAATTGCTTGATAAGCATCTAAACGTGAACAAAATGCTTGATGCTGCTCAATCGCAGTGATCGTGCTATGCGCTTCATCCAAGATATGTTTAGTTGCATTGACTTGATCAGTATAGGTTTGAATACGTTGGTCATACTGTTCTTGGATGAGTTTTTGCGTGGATGGTTCAGCAAAACTTTGCGTGCTCAATCCACTACTCAGAACAATACTGCAGAGGGTCAAAGTAAATCTATAGATCATGCTTGAGCAAACCTTTTATTTATAAAATATCTGCTTTCCATACATCTTCGTATTCATCAGCATCTATCATAAATCTAAAGCCTTGTTCCAAAGCCAGATAAGGGATCGCATCAGGAAAAACCTCTTCAAGCTCTTTTACACTGATCACATCAAAAAAATCTTCACCCTCTTCCAACTCACCACCATAAATAAACCATGACACATTTTCAGCATCAGGCTGTTTACGTAAACCCACGATCGGTTCTTTACTTAAGGTTTGCTTAGCGATAGCCACGAGATCCGTTTCATTGACTTTGATATATCGAGAGTCAAATTCTTCACACACTAATTTCTGTTCTTCTACAAAATCTTGCAACATGTACATTTCCGAACGATTGGATTTTGTCAAATTGTAAGCCGACAGTTTGACAATCACAATCAATTCACCAAAAGAATCTTGCATCACGCGTTTATTTTGTTAAACTTGATTATGTTACATTTTCAAGGTGAATCGTGATGCCGCCAAATTTGACTCCGCCATCGAAGTTAAGTGATCGCTCTGTAAGGGAAAATTTTAAGACAATCAATTCTTTTATTTCTATTATCGAGCCTATTTCAAAGCAAGATTTACGTACAATTGAATTTCGTAGCAACATCTGTATTCCCTATCCTTTGGAAACCAAAGCAGCAGGTTTTCCATCACCCGCTCAAGACTATACTGAAAAAAAATTGATTTAAATGAACACTTAATTCATAACCCTATTGCAACCTTTATGTTAAAAGTTAACTCCTTATCAATGAAAAATGCAGGTATTGAAATTGGAGATGAAATTTTAATTGACCGTAGCCTAGAGGCTGAACACGGCGATGTTGTTTTGGCATTAATCAACAATGAATTTACAGTCAAACGCTTTATGCAAGTTAAAATATCTACAGGGATTTATGATATTTGGCTCAAAGCAGAAAATCCTGATTTTCCAGATATTCACCCACACAGTGAAGAACAAATTATGATTTGGGGTGTCGTTACTTGTATTCTTAAAAAATTAAAATGATCATTGAACGCCATAGCCTTTGTTTGTGCTACTCATCTTCAAGCTTCATTTGCGATACCCACATGGCAACCAAGACTCACTAAAAATAGGTTAAAAAAATAATTGTTATGATTGAATCATTAAGACGTCTGGCACTCTCTCATCAAGGCCTAATTTCACCTGCTTCCTTTGGTACAGGATTATCTGGAACACGCCATGCGATTGAACATCTTGGCTATGTTCAGATTGATACAATTTCTGTGGTAGAACGTGCCCACCACCATATTTTATGGAGCCGTGTTCCAGATTATCAGCAAAGCCACTTAAATCAACTGGTCAAACAGCAGCATATTTTTGAATATTGGTTTCATGCAGCATCTTATTTACCAATGCAAGATTATCGCTATGCACTTCCTCATATGACATCGATTAGAAATGGTGAGCATCGTTATTTTAATCGTGGTGATCAAGCTTTTATGAATGAGATTTTGGCTCGGGCGAAAGCTGAAGGCAGTATTCGATTACGCAACATTGAACAAGGCAATAAGCAAAATTCGGGAGGCTGGTGGAACTCAAGTTTAGCGCGTCGTTCTATTGAACAATTGTTTATGCAAGGCGATTTGATGATTTCTGAACGTAATGGTATGGAAAAAGTCTATCAACTGACCGAATATTGTATCCCAAGTCATCTTGATCTGAGTGTTCCTACACTAGAGGAATATGCCCGCTACTTGTTCAATACCACGCTCCGTGCACATGGCGTGTTTGCATGGAAGCAATTGTTGCATTTAAAAGTTGGGCAAAAGATTCGTGAGGCAATGCGTGACATCGTCAATGAACAATTAGATGCAGGTGTGATCACCACTTTAGCTCAATTAGGCAGTAGTGACAAAGAGAGTCAAAATCTTTATATCAAAACCGATGCCTTAGAACAGATCCCGAATATTGAGTTAAAAGTAAAAATTCTCTCTCCTTTTGACAATCTGGTGATACATCGTGAACGTTTAAATACCCTGTTTAAATTTGATTATCGTTTAGAATGTTATGTGACGCCACCTAAACGTGTATTTGGTTATTTTTGTTTACCTATTTTATATGGGGATCAAATTGTCGGACGTATAGATTGCAAAGCACATCGGGCAAAAAATCAATTTGAAGTCATCAGTCTACATCTTGAACCCCAGCATCTTAATCATACTATTGCGGACCCCACACATTTCTTTAGCGCACTAAACACTGAAATACACCATTTTGCCCAATTTAATCAATGTATAAATATAAATGAAGGTCTCCATAAAATCCTTGATGAAAGTAATAAACGATTCAAGTGATCGGCAACGTAAGCTTAAAATCAAGACACTTAAAAATGAAGAAGCTTAAAATTCAAAATAGCTTATATGTGAAAATTGAGACTTCTACTGACATTTTGGTACATTTTACCTCATGTCATAGGAGTTTGAATTTTGAGTACAAAAGCCCAACGGGAAATTGCCCATAAATTAAAAGTGTTTGCTCATGCTGAACAAAATGGCAATGTTGCATTGACCTGTCGATATTTTGGTATTTCACGAGATACTTTTTATCGTTGGAAGAAGAATTATAAATCCAAAGGAGAGATAGGATTAGTCAACAGTAAGCCATGCCCACAGAACCCTAAACTACGCACGCCTGCTGAGATTGAAGATAAGATTATTTATTTACGTCAACACTATCATTTTGGACAGCTACGGATCAGTTGGTATTTATGGCGTTATCACCAAATTAAGATTTCAGCAGCTGGGGTATACCATGTTTTAAAACGGTATGGTATGAATCGATTACCCCAAAATCAGCGTAAACGTTCTATTCCTACTCCTCAACGTTATGAAAAACAAGTACCAGGGCATCATGTTCAAGTTGATGTAAAGTTTCTCTTTTTTAAAGATCAGAATGGGAAACAAGTCAAACGATATCAATATACCGCTATTGATGATGCAACTAGAATTAGGGCCTTAAAGATTTATGAGAAACATAATCAAGCCAATGCTATTGATTTCGTCAATTATGTGATCGACAAATTTCCTTTCCGTATTCATACCATTCAGACTGATAACGGTCATGAGTTTCAGTCTAAATTCCATTGGCATCTGAATGATCTGGCCGTTCATCATCGCTATATTAAACCCCGAACACCAAAACATAACGGTAAGGTCGAACGATCTCATAAGACGGATAAAATGGAGTTCTACCAGCTATTAGACTACACCGATGATGTGGATTTGAAAGCCAAGCTGGCCGAATGGGAGGCATTTTACAATTATGCCCGACCTCATGCAGCCATGAATGGCAAAACACCCTATGAGCGATTAAAAGAAAAGTTATGCTAAAATCTTGGTGTCAGTGGAGGTCCTAGTATTCACAGTATTTGATGTTTCAACTTCAGCGGCATGACTCAATGACATCACAAGACCACTGAATACACTGAACATAATTTTTTTGTTAAATGCTTTCATTTTTTCTCTCTTAAAAATTTGCGAAGAAAAAGGAAGACCGTTCGATCTTCCTTGTCTCGTGATTTAGTCAATTACACCACTGATACCGATACGAACACTTGGATCGCCTTGAGATGCTGCTGCAACACCACCTGTAATCGACCAACGTCCATTGTCTGCAGTTTTACGTAAGGTCACACCTACCGCATTCTCACCACCATGGTATGCAGCACCTGCTGCATAGGTATATTTACCAGGAATATATGGTGCTGATTCAAGTGCCATTGCTGCTGCAATACCCGCATTGGCTTTTTTCTCTACATCATCAATCCGGTTATTGGTAATACGGAAAGCGTTGTCTAACTTGTTGCTGACATTGTCAATTTTGCTATTCAATGCTTGATCCGCTTGGTTCAATGCATCGATTGCACCACCGACATTGTTATACTTAGAATCACCTACATTGTAAGTTGGTGCAGTGAAGCTACCCGTAATGTTGTCATAGCCAGCACCAAGATAATTCACAACTGCTTGGTTGGTCGTGTTCAATTGACTGCCGTTGACTGCATCTTTTGATGTTGCATTGACTGCGCCATCTTTAACACCTGTCACAACGCGGTTGCCATCTGTACCCGCCACGCTCACACTTGTACCACCAGTATCTTTCGCAACTGTAACTGTTGCGTCTTTACCTGCTTGTTGAACTAAGCCGACAGTGCCATTGTTAATATCATTTTTGATATTGCTGATATCCGTTGAGTTTTGATCAACTTGTTGCTGAACATTCCATAATTGACCGCCATTTACAGCATCTTTAGAACCTTGACTAACGTCACCATCTTTTACATTGCTAATGGTTGTACCATTTGTACCACCACCAAGTGTGATCTTATCTTTTGATGCATCGTCATATTTAACAGCATTATTGGCTAGCTCATTGACATTGTTATCCACAGTGCCAATTGCGCTATCTAACTGCCCTTTATTGACTGCATCTGTAGCATTTACTGCATTTGCCACATTGGTAATTGTTTTATTACCCGCGTTAATACCTGCCACCGTTACACTTGGCCCACCTGCAATAGTTAATCCTGTGTTGTTTATCACAACCGCATTATTACCAATTGAGATTCCAGCATTATTGAGAACCGTATCACCTGCTTTCACAGAATCAACAGTTAAGTCTTTCGCTGTGGCAACTTCATAGTTACTTGAACCATCTGCATTGGTACCTAATGTAACAACTACATTATTCCCAGCACTCACTGTGCTCTTTGCTTTAGTCGCTGAATCTTTAATACTGTTGATTGCACCATCAATCGTGTTTGAACCCGTGCCACCAATATTAGTCGTCGTGATTGCACCAGTCGTTGTATCAATTGTCGTTGAACCGCCAATCGCATTCTTAACGCTGCTAGCAACACCATATAATTGACTACCATTGATCGCATCAGTAGATGTTGAAGTCACAGCACCAGCTTTAACATTGCTGATTGTTGTACCATTCGTACCAGCTAAAGTGACATTATTATAGTTCACACTGCCATCAGTATTCTTGTCGTACTTCACTGCAAACTTATCAGTTTCACCTTGCACCGCATTTAACGTGTTGATCGCTTGGTTAATGCTGGTTTCTGTGTTGCCATTTCCATCTTTAACTGTCAACGCTGTGTTATCTACACTTGCAATGGTATTACCTGAACCATCTGTAACCGAAATACCATCTTTACCAATCACAGTTGAACCATTTGTACCATTGGTTCCATCGTTTACTGTAATGCCAGTTAAGTTGTTGAGGTTTTTATTTAACTCAATCGCAACCTGGCCACCTATAACTTTCGTGGTAATATTGCTGTCTGCACCTACAACTTCAACTGCTTCGCCTAGGTTCTTCTGAACTTTAGCACCATCTGCTGCTTGCAATGCAAAGCCCTTGCTGGTCGCTGCGTTGGTTGCATCATCAACATATTTTTTGTTAGCAGCGTCTGTGTTATTAGTTGGCGTCGCTACATTAGTAATTATCTGCCCGCCTGCATTAACTCCACCGTTGGTAATGCTCGGTCCTTTTGAAATTACTAATCCATCTGGTGTGATCGTTACATCTCCAACAGTTATTTTATTGAAATCTACATCATCAGCTGTGGAAACATTATAAATCGTTTGACCATCCTTTCCAGCCATTGAGGTGACTTGAATGTTTTTACCATGTTCAACGTCTGTTTTAGACGCTGCAATGGCATCATTAATATTATCTTTTCCTGTACCACCAATATTTGTGATAGATAAATTGCCATTTTCATCAACCGCAGCGGTTCCACCTAAAACGTTTTTAGTACTTTGTGCCACATTCGCTAAAACTGAATTGGTAACATAAAGTTGGCTACCATTAATCGCATCAGTACTAGTAGATGTAATCTGTCCAGCAGCCATATTCTTAATTTGTCTTTCATCTCCAACATTACCTAAGGATATTTGGCTACCGGTACTCGCTACAGCACCGGAAAAACCACCATAAGTTAGCCCATTTACCGTTACAGACGTAACATTTATAGCATCTGTCACTGTTGTCGACTTAGAACCTAAAGCTACTGATCCCCTTTTGCTAGCATTACTATTTGAACCAACTGCTACAGTATCTTGCTCACCTGATTTAGTCTTATAACCGACAGCTACAGCATTTTCATTATTTGATATGGCTTCTGAGCCAATTGCTGTAGAGGAAATGCCAGTAGCTTTTGCATTATAACCTAAAGCAGAAGAGTAATATCTACTAGCAGTAGAATCAAAACCAACACTCGTATTGAAACTACCCGAAGCATTTGCTTGGGCTCCTAATGCTGTAGAGCCTGCAACAGCAGTAGCCGCAAAACCAACACTCGTACCGTACGCACCGTAAGCGTTAGCATTACTTCCTATTGCAGTAGCAACCTGATTAGTTGCTTTAGCTCCATCCCCCAAAGCAGTGGCTCCACCAAATCTAGCAACAGCATTTTTTCCAATCGCAGTCGCTGAATGATAACCTACTGTTTGTATCTTCTCACTTGATGCGTTCGCATTAGCACCTATAGCAATATCACCCCAATATAAAGCTTTTGCAGAAGCTCCCTGTGCTATAGCCTTTTTAGCAGCTGTTGCATTTAAACCTAGCGCAATCCCATAAGATCTACTTGAACTATCTTTTCCAATCGCAATCGAATTATCATCGCCAGCCATCCCCGCGTTAGCATTACACCCCAAAGCAATACTATAATTACCCAATGCTTGTGCTTGAGAAGTAGTACAATTTGCAGAAATTGCCGTACTCGTTTCCATTCCGCTATTTGTACCACTCTCGGTACCAGCCTCAGCAAAACTTTGATTAGAAGTAAATGCCAATCCCATAGCAGTTATGAGCAAACTCACAGTTTGCATTTTTTTTGCAGAATTTTTACTTCTGCCTTTTGCTAGCTCAGAAGTTGCTACCCAGGCTCCAATCACCTCATTCCATACAATTTTGTATATTTTATTCATTTACAATATCCGTTATTAATGAAAGTCGAAAAAAACATGATAAAACCTCAAAAAAATAAAAAAATGTATAATTTTCCGCAATAATTCTATATTTTCTTAAAATTATTAATAGTTCTTTTTTCTAATGAATAAGCATGATTTTTTATCATATAAAAGTGATAAAATTTAATGATAGGTGTAATCGGCTTTGTTGCACATAGTCTTAAAAGCTAGAGTTTTCCTAAGTGACACAAATTTAAGTCACAACTCTAGTATATGGCTGACCTAATTCAGTAAATTTATTGAGCACTGCTACGCGTGCGTGAATCTCGTTCACTTGGCTTTGGAAGTTCCTAGCAGTCAGTTTATCTCCTAATAGTTTGATACAGTGCATCTTAGTTTCCACTAAACTTCTTCGATGATAGCCTACCCTTTTGAAGGCCTACTGCTTGAAACCAGTGTTGCAGAAGTCTGGTGCGTTGGACGTAAAACCAGCAAACGCTTACAAGCTTATAATATTTATAATTGCTATGACTTAACTTTTGCCAATGAACATTACCTTGCACGCGAGTTTTCAGTGGTCATTGGACGCACCATTCGTGAGCTAAAAGGTCAATCCTGCATTGCTTTGGACGATGCAGACATTCCCTCCAAACGCATCCTATCCTCACGCAGTTTTGCATCTGCTCTAAACAATGCTGAGATTATTAAACAAGCCATTATTTTCCATGTCAATCGTGCACATCAACGACTGAGCAAGCAACGACAGCTGTGTGCTGTTGTGCATGTTTCCTTATATGAAAAAGTTGCACAAGCGCCCTATAAAAAGGCACAAAGCAGTGTCATTGGTTTGATGTATGCAACAGACGATTTGATGATTTTAACCAAGTCAGCATTACAGCAAATTGATGTTTTATTTAAAGAAAATTTAAAGTATGTAAAAGTTGCTGTGATGTTCTCAGCACTGCATAGCAAAAGCCAGCACATCAATGACTTATGGCATCCTGTAGACTTTATTCAGCAACGTGATCAGCTTATGGATACGCTCTCAAGCATGAAACAACGCTTTGGCTCAGACTGTATACAAGTGGGTTATCATTCCAACCAAGAAACATGGAAAATGCGTCAGCAAAATCGGTCTCCAAGCTATACAACACGTTGTAGTGAGATCTTATCTATTGACGATAGCCATATGGCTGTTACACAAATCAAATGAATAGTTTTGGTCACTCAGTTTAAAATGAAGTCTCTGTAAAACATCTGCTAAAAATGTCATATTTTAACATTGCCATTTACAGACAAAATTAACATTATATAGCCCATACAAGGCACTGCGTTTCCGCGACGATTCAAAGAAAATATAAAGTATTTGTGGAAAAATATGCCATAATATGCAAACTTTGCAGACATCTTGCAATTTTTTTGCGACTTTTGAATTGGAGCACTCTCAATGAGTTCGACCATTTTGGTCATTCACGGACCAAACTTAAACTTGCTAGGAAAGCGCGAACCTGAGGTCTATGGTCACCTCACATTGGATGACATTAACCAACAATTGAGTCTCCAAGCACGTCAAGCCAATATAAGTTTAGATACTTTTCAAAGCAACTGGGAAGGTGCTGTGGTCGATCGTATTCACCAAGCACAACAAGACGGCATAAAATTTATCATTATTAATCCTGCCGCGTTGACCCATACCTCAGTCGCTATACGTGATGCCCTACTTGGCGTTGCGATTCCATTTATTGAAGTACATCTTTCTAATGTTCATGCACGTGAAGCATTTAGACATCATTCTTATTTATCAGATAAAGCCGTTGGCGTCATTTGTGGTTTAGGTGCCAAAGGCTATTCTTTTGCACTTGATTTCGCCATCGAAAAACTTAAATCTTCAACCCAATCATAATTTAGGAATACGAACCCATGGATATTCGCAAAATTAAAAAGCTCATCGATTTGATGATCGAATCTGATCTTCAAGCAATTGAAGTGAAAGAAGGCGATCAATCGATTGCTTTAACTCGCCGTAATCCTGTGGTTGCTGCTGGTGTAGCACCTATTGCCCTCCCAACCGCTGAAGCGCCTGTAGTTAAAGCTGCCTCTCGTGGTGCAGTAGAAACGTCTCCAATGGTTGGTGTGTTCTATTCAGCACCAAGTCCTGGTGAAGCACCCTTTGTAAATGTAGGTCAAACTGTTTCTGCAGGTGAAACCCTCGGGATCATCGAAGCAATGAAAATTATGAACCCAATTGAAGCAACTCAAAGTGGTGTAGTTGAAGAAATTTTAGTAAAAAATGGTGATGTAATCCAGTTCGGTCAACCTTTATTCCGCTACCGCGCGTAATACCTCGGGGGTTGATATGTTGCAAAAAGTTTTAATTGCAAACCGAGGTGAGATTGCGTTACGCATCACTCGAGCTTGCAAAACTTTAGGAATCAAAACTGTCGGCATCTATTCAGATGCTGATAAAGATTTGATGCATTTACGTTTTTGTGATGAAGCAGTATGTATAGGTCCAGGT
>Ga0207620_1000035_pt1 | contig 14533 bp, 14 predicted proteins | sample NitcycUWRG05A512_FD_188169 | JGI IMG/M metagenome (GOLD analysis project Ga0207620, IMG submission 188169) | Soil microbial communities from Arlington Agricultural Research Station in Wisconsin, USA - Nitrogen cycling UWRJ-G05A5-12 (SPAdes) | ecosystem: Environmental > Terrestrial > Soil >...
TACCCGCCGCAAGCCTTTGCTTTTCAGACTTTGCAGACGTTCAATGAAATGAATCACACCTTTGCGCATCAGCGGTTCGCCGCCGGTAATGCGGATATTTTCAATACCGCCTTCTACCATTAGTTCGCAGAACTGAAACAGATCTTCAAAGCTCAGTAAATCTTTTTTATTGCCCCACTGGGGGTGCTCCGGCATGCAATAACTGCATTTAAAATTGCAGCAGTCTGTCACCGATATTCTGAGCTTTCTTTTTTGCCGTCCAAACTGGTCGACCCAACTGGGAGTTTTATTCTGCATGCGCCATAGACTCCGCATTTATATCCAATGTCAATTCGAACAATCCGCGAAAGCGCTGTTCAGCCTGATACTGCTGCAATTCATGCAATGAATTAATGCTGTGAAAATGCGTGGCAGAATTTTCTATCGCTAAAGCCTGGACATTCAACTTCTTAAAACAATCAGACAAACGCAGCTGATGCTGTTTAATCTGCTGCTGAATGGTGTTTACAGCGTGGCGCTTCATTAAATAGAAAGGATATAAAGCCTGCTGATTTAATTCCAGATAAACCACCTGGCATGAAGCGGACTGCACCAGCCTATTGTGCATTTGCATTAGAATATCTTGCGGAATTTGTGTCACATCACATGGAATAAACAGCACATAATCCTGTGCACAATGCTGCCATGCCGATTGCATGCCCATCAAAGGTCCTAAAACCCTGCCTCATCATCCTTAAAAAATTTCAGTTCAGTATTCAAACTACTATAAAGATCAAGATCCCGGTGACTGTTGACCCATACTTGCTGCACATGATCAACCAGCGCATCAATAATTTTAAGCAGCTGGTTTTTCTCATCAAAATGCATTAACAGCTTATTTTGACCTTGTATTCTGCTCGCCTGTCCGCCAGCCAGTATGACCAGATCGGTTTTGGGCAAAGCATTTGTCGTTATATTTGCGGTATTGACCATTGATCTGCTATCCCTATGCATCATCAGGGGTATTTCCCGATGATTTACTATCCCTGTTGATTTACAACTTTGATATACAAGCGCTATGTATACACCGTAAAGCGTTGTTCCCGGCAAAAGCCCAGCAAGGTTAAGCCTGCCTGCTGTGCCAGATCTACCGCCAAACTGCTGGGCGCAGAAATGGTGGCCAGCATCGCAATATCAAATTGCGCACATTTACGGATTAATTCATAACTGGCGCGACTGCTCATCAGGACAAAACCATGCGCCACCTGAATATGCTGCTGCGCGATATAGCCCAAAAGTTTATCCAGTGCATTGTGGCGGCCAATATCTTCAAAACATGCGATGATTTGGCCTTGCTCAACCCAAGCCGCCGCATGTGAAGCTCCCGTCAGCTGGCCTAAAGGCTGATGCTGTTTTAACTGCATCAGCGCAGCTTCGACGTCATTCAACCATGCTGACTGAAACACCGTTTGAACTGGAGTAATATGCTGATGCAGCTGTTTGAGGCTTTCGATGCCGCACAAGCCGCAACCACTGCGTCCGGCTAAATTCCTGCGCTGCTGTTTCAGGTTGAAAAATGCACTGGAGGCAATTTCCATCTCAATGGAAAAACCCTTTTGGTGCTGCCGGACTTCAATGGCATACAAGGCCTGTATATTTGGAATAATCCCTTCAAACAAACTAAAGCCGACTGCGAATTCAACCAAGTTTGCGCCAGTCGCCATCATTACCACATGGCTAATGCCGTTATAGACCAAAGCGACCGGGACTTCTTGCAGGATATATTCCGAGCGATGCCCCATCTGATGCATTTCCACCGGTTGCACCGGTCTCAGCTGTACTTTATTGACATCATCATAGTCCTGCGGCTGTGCAACAGGATGCGTTATGTGCTGCATCAAATCCGGCATTTCAGTTTTCCTCAGCCAACATTTCCTTCTGTAGAACAGGTGCTTAAAGTGATGGCGTCAAAATCACCGGCACATTTTTAGTCGCCGGGATTTTCGCGCGCTTGTCATGACTGCTTAATGCAATTAAAGGATTGGTTTCCGGATAATATGCACCCAAGCAGCCGCGCGGAATATCATAGGGCACAATGCGGAACTGTTTGACCGTGCGCTTTTTACCATCAGAAAAAATCTTTCGATATCGATATACTGATCTGCTTTTAGCCCCGCGCTTTGGATATCCTGCTCGTTCATAAACAGCACCTGCCTTAAGCCGAAGACGCCACGGTAACGGTCATCCAGGCCATACAAGGTCGTATTGTACTGGTCATGCGAGCGCATGGTCATTAAGGTATAAACTTTTTGCTTGGCATACTGAGCGGTAAATTGGGCCGTAAACTGATGCTCGGCATCGGCATAGACCTCGGCCAAAGGCGTAATTAAAAACTCGGCCTTTTGACTCGCTGTCCGCCATTCATGCCGATTGGCTGGATGCTGAAAATGGAAGCCGCCAGGCAGATAGACCCTGGCATTAAAATCATGAAAATCTTCAAATACATCCTCAATTGAATTACGGATCCGGTCATAACTTTCCACATACCAGGTCCAATCAATCGCGCTCTTAGGCAATACCTTTTCTGCCATTCGCGCAATAATATCCGGCTCTGACAATAGCGCCTCTGAAGCAGGTTCATTACGCCCCGCCGATAAATGCACATTGCTCATTGAATCTTCCACAGAAATAGACTGTGGGCCATGCTTTTGCAGGTCGACTTCGGTTCGGCCCAAGCACGGCAAAATCAATGCATCTTGACCACAAACCAGATGGCTGCGGTTTAGTTTTGTCGCCACATGAGCGGTGAGTTCATATTGTGAAAGTGCAAAATGCGTAAAATGAGTATCCGGTGTGGCTTCAGAAAAATTGCCGCCCATGGCAAAAAAGACCTTGATCTTCTTTTCAGCCATGGCCTGAATGCTTTCCACGACCCCCAAACCATGCTTACGGGGAAATTGAGTATTGAAGGTGCGATCTAGACGATCAAGCAGTTTCTCTGGCGGATGTTCATTGATGCCCATTGTCCGGTCGCCTTGCACATTGCTGTGCCCGCGCACCGGACAAGCACCCGTTCCTGCGCGGCCAATATGACCACAGCTCAAGAGTAGATTGCTGAGCATATGAATATTGGCCACCCCATGCCGGTGCTGGGTAATGCCCATGCCCCAGCAAAAGATCACGCGCTTGGCATCTTTAAACATTTGCGCCAGCTGTTCGGCGGTGAGTCCCGTATACACATGAATGTCTGGCCAGTTCGTTCGTCGCACTTCCGCTAAAATTTCAGAAAAATAGGCAGTATTCTTTTCAATAAAATCATCATCAAACACAGGCTTTTTGCCTTTTTTCCGTGCCGCTTGATCCCATTCATCCAAATGTTTCAACATGCCAAACAATACCGCATAGTCCCCGCCAATTTTCGGCTGAAAATAATTGCGGCTGATGGACGTGCTGCCATTAGTGAGCATTTCAATTTTATTTTGCGGATCCTGAAAGCGTTGCAATCCTCTTTCTTCTAAAGGGTTAATGGAAATAATATTGGCGCCACGCTTGGAAGCAGCACTTAAGGTGCTTAACATTCGCGGATGATTAGTCCCAGGATTCTGTCCAAAAATAAAAATGGCATCGGCGAGTTCAAAATCATCCAACGTGACCGTGCCTTTGCCCACACCAATGGTATCTGTCAGCCCCATGCTGGTCGCTTCATGGCACATATTGGAGCAGTCAGGAAAATTATTGGTGCCAAAGCTGCGGACAAACAGCTGATATAAAAAAGCCGCCTCATTGCTGGTACGCCCTGAAGTATAAAATGCGGCCTGGTCGGGATTTTCCAGGGCTTGCAGCTTGTCTGCAATCAGCTGAAATACGGCATCCCAGGTGATGGGAACATAATGATCTGTGGCAGAGTCATAGCGCATCGGCTCGATTAAACGCCCTTGCAGTTCAAGAAAATAATCACTTTGCTGCTTCAGCCAGCTTACGCTGTGCTGGGCGAAAAATCCGGCATCTACCCGTTTGCTGGTCGCTTCAAAGGCAATGGCTTTGGCGCCATTTTCACAAAAATTGAAGGTATGGGCATTCTTCTGTTCCGGCCAGGCACAGCCAGGGCAGTCAAAACCTGTCGGCTGATTGGCATTGAGTAAAGTGATGGCACCTTTTTTGACAATTTCCTGTTTTTTTAAGTTCCGCGCAACACTTAATAAAGCCCCCAGCCACCTGCAGCATGATGATAAGGTTTAATTTTAGAAAACGCTTTTTCCTTGACTAAATCCTGGGTTTCTTCTTCATAGTGTTGCATATCTGCCTTCCTTAAATCTGAATAAATTATCTATCGTCCGCTGGTTTTTCAGGCTGTAAGGGAATTCTTCTGTTCAATCTATTTAATACTATATTTGGCGTAAATAATGTGAAATTTATCATAGGCACTATGAAAAAAATTCAATGCTTCTATTTTTCCTCGCAGGTTATTTCATTTCTTTATTCAATATTCAATCTATACGATCACAGCTCAATGAAAAGCAGAGGGCTTATTATCAACAATATAAGCCCTCTGACAGCTTAGCTAAAAGATTTATGCGGATCGATCACAAACTTTTTCGGAACACCTGAATCAAATTCACTATAACCGCACGGTGCATCCTCCAGACCAATTACCTCGACACCGACAATTTTTGCAATGTCCAAACGGTCCCACATGATCGCCTGCATCAGCTGCCGATTGTATTTCATCACTGGCGCTTGTCCGGTATGCAATGAATGAGATTTGGCCCAGCCCAAGCCGAAACGAATGCTCAGACTTCCCTGTTTAGCAGCATGATCTGTCGCACCTGGGTCTTCAGTCACATATAAACCGGGAATGCCAATTTTCCCTGCCACACGGGTGACCTGCATTAAGGAATTCAATACAGTTGCAGGTGCTTCATGCTGCGCACCTGCATGGCCATGCCCGCGCGCTTCAAATCCGACCGCATCAATGGCGCAATCCACTTCCGGCTCTTTGAGGATTTCCGCAATTTGCTCATGCAGCGGAGTTTCCTTAGAAAGATCCACCACTTCAAAACCTTGTGCTTTTGCATGGGCAATCCTGAGCGGATTAATATCCCCTACTATCACCACTGCAGCACCCAGTAAACGCGCCGAAGCGGCGGCTGCCAATCCGACCGGACCGGCACCTGCAACATAGACCGTAGAACCGGGCTGAACCCCGGCGGTTACCGCGCCATGATAACCAGTCGGCAGAATGTCCGACAGGCAGGTTAAATCGCGGATTTTTTCCATAGCGCGGTCACGTTCTGGCAATTTCAACAAATTAAAATCTGCATAAGGCACCATCACAAATTCTGACTGGCCGCCTACCCAGTCGCCCATATCCACATAACCATAAGCCCCACCTGCACGGGCCGGATTAACCGTTAGACACACGCCCGTGTTTTGCTCTTTGCAGGAGCGGCAACGTCCGCAAGCCACATTAAACGGTACAGATACCAGATCACCGATTTCCAGATTTTGAACATCACGTCCTTTTTCAATCACTTCACCAGTAATTTCATGCCCTAACACCAGCCCGATTTGAGCCGTGGTCCGGCCACGCACCATATGCTGGTCTGAACCGCAAATATTGGTCGAAACGACTTTTAAAATAACCGCATGTTCCATTTTTTTACCTCTCGGATCCTGCATTTTCGGATATCCGATTTTTTGAACTTCTACCTTTCCTGGACCTGAATACACCACACCACGATTGTCAAACATAAGCACTCCTTAGCTTTAAAATTCACTCATTCGATTAGATCTGCCAAATGGATCCAATCATGAGCTGTTGCGGATTGAACAATCCTATGACCACAGTTTTTATAAAATCCCTGATTGATGTTGATGATGCTAAATATCGATAACCAGTTTTCGGCTTTTGGCCCGTGAGCAGCACGGAAGGAACTGATCGTTTCGGGCCTTTTCCTGATCGGATAAAAACATGTCCCGATGATCCGGTTCACCCCCTAAAACTTTGGTAATACAGGTTCCGCAAATACCCTGTTCACAGGAAACCGGAATAAAAATATCGTTTTCTTCAAGAATCTGAATCACCGTTAAGTCTTCCGGCACTACAATCTGCTGCCCCGTCGACTTGATTTCAATGACAAACTCTTCACCTTCTTCAACATTTGCTGCGGCGACAAAATGCTCCTTATGGATTTGTACATCCTGCCAGCCAGCTTGCTGTGCGGAAGAAATAATGAAATCCATAAAACCATTCGGACCGCAAACATATAAATGCTTCTGGGCATCTGCCTGGCCTAAAATTTCCGGCATGCTGACTTGAGTTTCAGGCGTATCATCCAAATGAAAATAGACTGAACCAGCGAATTTTTCCTGCAAATGCTCTGCAAATGCCACGGCCTCAAAATCGCGGGCAAAATAATGCAGTTCAAAGTCAATATTCTTTGCCTTCAATTCATGTGCCATCGCAAAAATAGGGGTAATGCCGATCCCGCCCGCAAACAGCAGTGCTTTTTGCGTACATGCGGTAATCGGAAATAAATTTCTAGGCTCACTGATTTTCAGTTTTTGCCCGACATGAAAAGTGTCATGAATGAACTTGGAACCGCCACGGGAATTGGCATCATTTAACACCCCAATCAGATAGCGATCAGATTCCGAACTGCAGTTCGCCAGTGAATATTGACGAATCAAGCCATTGTCTAAGTACACATCAATATGCGAACCGGCCGTAAACTGAGGCAATGCCTGACCATCACTTTTGACCAGTTCAAAACCCAGTATATGCGCTGTCAATGGAAGAATTTCCTTAATGACCACATCCATTTTCTATACTCCAATTTTTTAAGCCTTTACAGATTCTGGCTGTGCATTCGGGCCTTGCTCTTTATATTTGCATCCCGCCTTTCAAACCTGCAGTGCGTTCCTAAAGTGAATCGAATTCAACCGACTGGCCATGTTCGACCACCACTCTATCATCCAGTTTCACTGTGCAATTTCTAAGGGGAATATCCATATGGCAAGGGGTTTTTCGGCTGCCGCCAACCTCGGTATTTGGACCGGTAGAAAACAAGAAATTGCCATTAAATGCACGAGCATCCATACACATTCCGTCATTTTTGTCATACAGTCCCATGGCAGTCCACTGTGCTTTTGGCTGCAATCCCCAGCCGATATGCGAAATTCCAAAGGCTTCCGGGTCTTTAAAATAGTGCATATAGTCACGTAAATATTCGGCTTCAAAGCCGCCATGAATACTCGTAATAAAGCCTTTTTCAATTTCCAGGATGACTTTTTCCCGCACATACATTTTAAAAGGCAGCAAAATATCGCCGACATCTAAAACCAGTGTGCCTTCAGCGCTGTTTTCATTGGGCCAGGTAAACAGAAAACCGCTTGGCCAGTGATCCCAGCGCCCCGGTTGGTCTGCAAATCCATATTCTATTACTGATGGATATTGGCCTAGAGGTGCATAAAAGTCCGTTCCCGCCGCCGAAGTGACATGTATGGAGCGGGCTTGCTTTAACAAAACTTCAGCCTGCTCTACCCGCTTTTTATCTGCCAAAGTAGGTAGCATGCGCGCCAACACTTCTGGTGGCTCTACCGCCAGCAAAATCCGTGTGCCTGTTTTCAGAATCTGCTCCTGTTCCGGCGAATGCAGCAGCATCATGGTGTCAATAATTAAATCCGCTGTTTCCAGAGCGCGCTGTGCTGCAATATTTCCGGTTAAGGCGGTATCACCACAATAGGCCGTCATGTCATTGCCCATGGCCACAGGATGATTAAACGACGGCAATTCTAAAATAAAAACCTTGGCTTGAAGGCGCAGTGCCGCATCCATAGCCGCCTTCACTGTGCGCTCATTGGAATAATAACTTTTTAAAATCGCGACCGTCTGGGTTGAATCAACCTTGGAGAGTTTTAATACTTCTTCGAAGTTTCGAGTGAACTCACTATCATTTATTGGCATTTGGTCATCCTCTACCCTAATTTATTTGCATCGCAGCAAATCACAGGCAATTTAATAAGTGTACACACTATAAATACACAGAATTATCACACCTTGCAAGTTGTTTTTGGTATTTTTTAAAATTCATATTTAATTATTCATTTCATACATTTAAAAATATAAATTAAACACCTAGATGGTTGATTTAATTTATATATAAAAGTGTATAGACTGAATTAGCTAATCATTAGCTGCAAATATACAAGCACATGCAATCAGGCAACGCCAGGCAAAAAACCATGGACTGCATTGAAAAGGATAGGCAAAAAGGAAGTATAGTTTGAGTTATTTTTCTAATTTTTTAAACCAGCAGGAATCATGGGCTAGTCCAAAAAGACAGCAAAGTCCTGAGGCGGAATGCGGGGCGTGTAATAGTCATTAATACACTGTTCTGTATCTGCATAACCCAATGCCATCCCGCAGATCAGCTGCTCATGCGGCTTTGCCCCCAAGAGCGGCAAAATCACCTGATGATAATCATTCCAGGCCGCTTGCGGACAATTGTCAAGGTCATAAGCCTTGGCTGCCAGCATGAAAGTTTGCATGAACATTGAAATGGCCATTTTTGAACTGGCATGCAGGTTTTCATGCGCAGTGAAAAAAATTCCGACTGGCGCGCCAAAAAACTGAAAATTCCGCAGCAAATGCGCATGCATTTTTTCTTTTTCATGTTTTTCAATTTTTAACAGCTGATACAAGCCCCAGCCATTGGCTCGGCGCCTTGACAGATAGGGCTCAAACCATTGTTGAGGATAATATTGAAATGCCGGCTGATACTGGGCTTTAAGTTCGGGGTGCTGATAAATTTCATTGACTTTGGCTTGTACAACCTCTTCAATCTCTTGCTTTTTTCTGCCAGTCACCACATACACTTTCCAGGGCTGAATATTGGTGCCTGAAGGCGCACGGGAGGCCAATGCCAGCAGCTCCTCTACATCTTGCATGGATACCGCTTGCTGAGTAAAAGCACGGATGGACTGCCGTGCATTAATCAGCTGTGCAATCACTGTTTTTTTATCAGACACGACTGACACTCCTTTAACTATTTCCACGTCCAGATTGATCCATAGACTATACAATCAATAGCCCCCCTTTTAATAATAGGGTTCTATTGATGTACAGCAATCACCCATCAGGCTGCCTGTGCCTGTTTGAGCACATAATCGATAAATTCCTGCTTGTGAATGACATCGCCGTATTTACTGTCAATATCAAACAAATTGGCTTCATGCGGTGCTTCATGACGGTCACCTACACATTCACGAATCACGATGGTTCGAAAGCCATGCTGTACGGCATCCACCGCAGTTGCACGCACACAGCCGCTGGTCGAACATCCAACCAGAACCACGGTATCCACCTGCTCTGCGGTCAGGATTGAAGCCAGACTGGTACCAAAAAAAGAACTGGCATAATTTTTTGTTAAAACCAGCTCACCCTCTAAAGGCTTCACTTCATCGCAAAATTCGGCCGCGGGATTACCCTCCACCATTGCTCGCATGACTGGAGATTTTTGCACCCAGATACCGCCATCTTTCTGATCTTTGCGATGATAACGGATGTTGGTATGCACCAGCAGCATATTATGCTGCCGCGCCAGAGCTAAAACCTCTTCAGTCTGTTTAACCGCTTGCACCACACCCGGCGCATATAGCGGTTCTGTTTCGGTGGTATAGCCTTTCATAAAGTCAATTAAAATCAGCGCTGCCTTCTGTCCGAAACCGATGCGACCGCCCCAGACACCCTGATAATTTTCCTGCGCAGTGATATTCAACGTCATCATCCATCCTCCTGCTTAATAAGCACCAGACAATAATGCTCCAGCGCCAGGCACCACTGTTTCCAGCTCCAACGCTTTCAGCATGGTATAGGTGGTTGCAATAGCTGCTGAAATGACCGGTTTGCCAGTTAATGCTTCAACCTTAGGTACAGCAGGCAGTGAGCGCATTTGTACACATGCTGACAGCACGACTACATCAGCATCCTGATAATTCAGCTTGCTGACAATTTCAGGCAGATTATTCGGATCATGCTGCGCTACGGCAATATTGTCAGCAATTTCCAGCGCAATATAATCCACCACTTCAAAGCCTTCATTGCGAATATAATCCACCACCAATTCTGTTAATGGCTTCATATAAGGCGTCACCACTGTCACTTTTTTCGCGCCCATAATTTTAAGTGCATCCACCAGAGCGCCCGCGCTGGTAACTACTCGCGCCGCAGCGTCATTGTCCACAGTCACTTGCGTCAGGCGTTTTTCCGATTCACGATGATAACCTAATCCCATAGACATAATCGCCACCAAGCAAGCATAACCCAATACATCCACTCTGGCATCCGACAGCTCAAGGGCACAGCGGTCGGATTGTGCATCCATAGCCGCCAGCTCTTCTTTTTTGACATGCTTCATGCGCATGCGGCTGGAATGGAAAGTAAAGCGTTCCGGGCGAATCAGCTGACGCGCCTGCAGCATGGCCGGAATTTCGGTTTCCATGGTGGTATTGGAGCTTGGTACAATTTGACCAATTTTATAAACTTTATCCATATCGCAATATTCCCTTAAAATTTTTTATTGAAAAACTGGCCCAATACAGCAAAGAAATCCTCCAGATCATCCCAAGGAATCATATGCCCTGCATTTTGAACATGCTGTACCTGAATGGCTGGACTCAATTTCTGGATTTCCTGTTCATCCTCAGGCAGAATCACGCTGCCCTTGCCCGCCACCATCAATAGAGTTGATACTTGAATAGCAGGAATGTACTGGTGGATATCAATCGAATGAAATTCTTCAAAGGCCTGCTGAATGGCAGGTAAATAACAGCTGTGCAGCCACTCAGCACGCAAGTGCAATTGCTCTTCGCTCCAGGTTGGACAAAATGCCTTCATGTCTTCAGCGCTCATACCTGAAATGGATTGACGGATTGAATCTTCATACCACAGCCACTTGCTTGGATAGGCACGGCGATCTGGTCCGGAAACCGGCGGATCAATCAGGATCAGTTGCTTCAAACCTTTAGCATTCAAAGCATTGGCACGGATTGCAAAGCGCGCACCCATTGAATGCCCCATCAAGATATATTCTGTCAGGCCTAATTTTTCCACCAAAGCCAAGATGTCCTGCGCGCAGATGTCTGTCCCGTAATCATGCGCTTCACCCGAAGATGAGAGTCCACGCCCCCGAACATCCATGACATAGATATCGAAATGCTGTCCCAGCCGTTCCGCCACAAAGCCCCAGGTAATGGCAGGACTGGTAATCCCGGGAATCAGGATGAGGGGCAAGCCCTCACCTCCATAGCGCAAATAGTGCATGCGAATTCCGTTGACCTGAACATTCTCCCCGCAAAGGAAAGTTGAACTCATGCCACTTTCCCTTTTAATTGCTCAATCGGAGCAGTCAACACATCATAGGCATATACCCAAGAAGGATCTTCTGGCTGCTTTAAGAAGGTATTGGCATTTGAAACGGCCTGAACTTTTGTAGCACGCTCTTTACGGTTTAATTCATATAGTTTGAATGCCGTTTCATAATCTTCCAGACCTGTTTGCAGCAGACAGCGGGTCAGCATTGCAGCATCTTCAATCGCCATACCTGCGCCCTGTGCCATATGCGGTTTCATTGGATGACAGGCATCACCGAGCAAGACAAAGCGTCCTTCGCTCCAGATTGGCAGCGGATTACGGTTATTTAAAGGCCAAATGGTAATATCTTCACTGGCTTCAATCATGGCCTGAATGCAGGGATGAAAACCCTCAAAGGCTTCAAACATTGCTTCATGACTGCTTTCCAGGAATGAACGTCCTTGCGTATCCAACGGTGGATGCGGCACACCAGTCACATAGTAATATTCATCACGTTCCTTGGTAGTGTAGTACGCCATCATATGACGGTCTTTGTGCCACCATTTGACACAGTCATCCAAATCATATTCCGCCTGTAATTTTTTTAATTTTTTACCTTTAATTAAAGCCCGGTGTCCCACCCAACCGCTATATAACGGCGCTTCTTCACCCAGCAGCAATTCGCGGATTTTAGAGTTAATGCCGTCTGCACCAATCACAATATCAGCGGTCGTCGCCGTACCATCGGTAAAAGTCAGTGCAACATGGTCTTCATGCTGAACAGCGGATTGCAATCTTTTGCCATAGTGCAATTTTGCTGGATCCAGGCTGGACACCTGTAAAGCATGCATGTCCCCTCGGTGCACCGTAATATAAGTGGCGCCATAACCACGCACACTTGCCTGTGCAATGACCTCACCGCTACTACCATCACGGCTGACCCAAGCATCCGGATCACAGCCTAAATCTTCCAGCTGTTGCTCCAGTCCCATTTCACGGAAAATTTTAACGATATTTGGCCCCACATGGATCCCTGCACCAATACGTGAAAATTCAGGAGACTGTTCATAAATATCAACATCTAACCCGGCATTTTGCAACAAACGCCCTGCCGCTGCACCGCCCAAGCCTGCACCAATGACTGCAATTTTTTTAGTCTGATTCATAGCGTATCCCTTTATCCAACTTCGCTTTAACTTTGTTGCTAATAGATATACGACATTTTAAATTTAAAGTCTACACACTATAATTATTTTTATTTTATTTCTGTTTTTTATTTAATTTTAATAAATTTTAATACCTATATTTCAATTATTTAAACCACTCCATTCTTTTTTAAATTTCTCAATAAATTTTAAATTTATTAGTGTACACATTGTTAATTTATAATTTCTAAGGACTTAAGTGAGCTAAAGAATGCCTTTCACCTCATGTAGACCAGGCAAAAAAAGCCCAATCATCAAGATTGGGCCAGCAAGGATTAAAAAGTTATGAAACTGATATCAACAGTACATACACCCATTAAAAAAACTAACAAGCACAAAAGCCGTTTTATCTGTTCAATTTCCACGAAAAATGTATCAATACATACATTACTGATAAAGATCAGATAATTTTCTTTAAGGTATGAATAAGCGCTAATATTTCTGCTGGATTTAAAGGTTCCAGTGTTTTATCTGAAATAGACTTGGCATTGTCCAGAATTTCAGCAAACAATTGTCTACCCATCGCGGTAATGCTGATAGTCACTTTGCGCTTGTCATTCTGATCTGGCTGCTGAACCAGCAGTTCCCGCTTGATCAGTCGTTCCACAATACCGCGGATTGTCGCCTGATCAATCGCCGTATGTTCAACCAGCTTTTTTTGCGAGCAATCTCCAAATAAATTAACGGTATACAGCACGGTAAACTGCACTGCGGTTAGTTGCGAATCCCCGATATATTGCTGAAAAATAGCAAGATGCCGCTGATAGGCCTTGCGCAGCAAATAACCAATCTGGTCATCCAGATTATAACTTTCCAAATCCATAATAAATTTATCGACAATTAAAATATCCAATCCTAATTATAATGTATACACTTAAATTTTAATATATTTTCCCATGTATATTTTTGTCCATATCAGTGCCTTGCAAGTTCGGTTTTATTTATGTTTGATGCATTCAATTATGCAATGGTTCAGTCAGGGTTATCCAATGTGCATCATTGTTCATTCAGACCAAAGCTCACAATACTGTAGTCATATTAGAAATTACAGCCTTACCAGAATATATGGGAAATAGTGCCATCCCTAATCCGAGACACTAATGATGCTATTGCATCTATTTGAGTTGAAGTGCTTTGATTCATGATAATTTTCCTTCATCTTGTTGAAATAATTTCGGTGATATAAAATTTAGGCATAAAAAAAGCCACACTTGGTGTGTGGCTATAAAAAGGGTATGTGCAACCGAGGTTGGTATCAGCTCATACTCAAAATGTCTTGTATACCTATTATTTAAGCACAAACTTAAAATCAGCTTAAGCAATCATTCTTAAAGCTTGTTCTAGTCCACGTTGTTTTAAGCCTGCACCTGCACCGAACCATGCTGAATCAAGTCGATGATCTTGGCTCATGGCTCGACGTTCATGGTCAGCGAACTCGGTGATACTGCATAACAAACCGTAGGCAGTATCTTTGGCTGAGGATAGCTCTGCCCCTCGTCCATGCCCATTAAACATGGTCATGACTTTTGACATCGCACGCCCATTCGGTTCTGTTTTATTGGCATCTGCACTATTGGCAACTTGCCTGTAATATTGAATAAAACATTCATCTTGTTCTGCAATACTCAGACTGCTGTTATTAAACACGGCATCGAAATAAGCAGCTGCTTCTTGCTGAGTAACTTTACGTTGACTCAGCTGTTTCATTTGATACATGTGTTCATCCCAAGCCCTTACAGAAATACCCAATTGTTGTTTGATCTTGTCTGCATCAAACTTGGTGCTGTGAGGTACTTTGACCACACCTGCACTCGTGTTCTGTCCTTTCAGTGCTATGGCTAAAGTGTTGTTACACACCACACGAATGGACGTAAATTGTGCTGTGGTGGCAAGCGTTCCATCACAAGCCGTAGCTAACAGAATATAGCCATTGCTGACATCCTTGCCTTTGAGTGCTGAAGTCTGTCCTGTTTTAGCCAATGCCCAGAATTTCTTA
>Ga0207620_1000040_pt1 | contig 13789 bp, 11 predicted proteins | sample NitcycUWRG05A512_FD_188169 | JGI IMG/M metagenome (GOLD analysis project Ga0207620, IMG submission 188169) | Soil microbial communities from Arlington Agricultural Research Station in Wisconsin, USA - Nitrogen cycling UWRJ-G05A5-12 (SPAdes) | ecosystem: Environmental > Terrestrial > Soil >...
ACTTTATCGCCAACCATTTGATAAACATATATGGATCAGTTTAATCATCATGCTCTCTGCGATTTCTGTGATGAGTTTTTTGATGTATAGCGAAACAGGCGTTGCTTTTGGTATTGGTGATTTACTGTTTTTTATCAGTGCAATTTGGTGGGGGACTTTTACTGTATTACTGCGTCAATGGCAACTATCCGCATGGCACGCCATGGCAGGTGTTGCGATTTGGTCGGCGATCGTTTATGTCCCAATTTATTTGTTGTTTTTGCCTAAACATTTAGATCAAGTGTCCACAGCACATTTGGTCATGCAAACGTTGTTTCACGGTATTTTTGTGGTGATCATTGCGACTTTGGCCTATGTCGAAGCAATTAAACGATTAGGTGCTTTTAAAACAGGCAGTATCGTCACACTTGCGCCCTTTATTGCCGCAATTATCGCCGTGCCCTTGTTAAATGAACCGATAAGCCTTGCGATGCTGTGTGGCTTGATTGGTATGGGCATTGGTGCTTTACAACCGTGGCGTTGGTTTACCCATAAAGACAGTTTGCAGCAGCAGTTAGATAAGAAGAAATAGATCAAACAGGTTAAATGGATACAAAACTGATTGATAAAAACCTATTTTAAAATGATGAGAGGCACAATTTACTGCTGTGCCTGTTTTAGATACTGTTGATGTAAAGACTCTAATTTTGCATATAGATGATCAATATGCCCATCATTGAGCACAATATCATCTGCTAATTTTTGCTTTTCATGACGTGGCATTTGGGCTGCAATAATTTTCTGAATTTGTTCGATGGATTGACCATCTCGTTGTGAAGCACGTAAGATTTGCATGTCCTCACTGGCATCAATCAATAGCGTGCGTTGAGTGAGTTCATGTTGATTGGTTTCAAACAGTAGCGGTGAAACCAAAATCACATAAGGACTAGTTGCTGCTTGTAATTGTTGAATAATCTCAGCGCGAATCGCAGGATGGGTAATCGATTCAAGTTGTTGCCGTGCTAATGGGTCTTTAAAAATATGTTCTCTCAATGCACGACGATCAAGCTCCCCAGTGTTTAATAATACCCAATCCCCAAAAACCTCTCTAATTTGTTGAAGTGCTGGTTGTCCTTTTTCAACAATTTCTCTTGCAACAATATCAGCATCAACAACTGTAATCCCTTGGGTTTCAAACCACTGACTTGCTGCGGATTTACCGCTACCAATTCCACCTGTTAAACCCAAGATAAACGTCATTGCGCATTCCTAATACTGTGTTGAAATTATTGACCTAAATATACTTTCATAATTTGCTTACCCCATAAAAATGCAATCCATCCTGCAATTGCAATATAAGGACCAAAGGCAAAAGGGACATTTTCTTTACGAATCTTAAGTAAAATAATACCAATGATCGCACCCACTATAGAAGACAGTAGGATAATTAATGGTAACATCAAGGGCCCCATCCAAGCGCCAAGTGCAGCAAGCAGCTTAAAGTCACCATAGCCCATGCCTTCTTTGCCTGTCACTATTTTAAATAGATAGTAGACAATCCAAAGACACAGGAAACCAATAATATAACCCCAGATTGCAGCACTTGCTGTTGTATAGAGATGAAATGAGTTAATACCTAAACCTATTGCAGCTAAGGTTAAGGTAAAACGATCTGGGAGTAATTGAGTGTCAAAATCAATAAAAGTTAGCGTGATCAGCACCCAAGTCAGTAGCACACCAAAAACCATTTCTAAAGTGGGGCCATAAACAGCAACGACTGTCAATGAACATACCGCAGTTAAAAGCTCAACCAATGGATAACGAATACTAATCGGGTTTTGACACGAAGCGCATTTGCCTCTTAAAACCAACCAACTGATGATGGGGATATTTTGATACCAGCGAATTGGGGTTTTACATTGGGGACAGGTAGAGGCTGGTTGACTGAGACTGAGCTTTTCTTCATCAATCACAATCTGTTGTGAACCTGCCAGTAATTGGCATTCTGCATGCCATTCCTGTCGCCATTCTTTTTCCATCATCTTGGGGGTACGGTAAATGACTACATTTAAAAAACTACCAACACATAAGCCTAAAATACCAACAGTCAGATAGAGTGCTGTTGGTGATTGAATCAAAAAACTTAACAAATCATTAAACAAGTTCATCATTATCCGCCAACAATTGAGCCCATTTGGAAGATTGGAAGATACATTGCAATCACTAAGCCACCCACAAGTACGCCTAAGATGGCCATAATTAACGGCTCCATCATGGCGGTTAAACCATCAACAGCATTGTCGACTTCATTTTCAAAATGTGTTGCAACTTTGTCTAACATTGCATCAAGCGCACCAGACTCTTCACCAATCGCCACCATTTGAATAGCCATAGAGGGAAATTTATTGGTGACACGCATTGCAAAGTTCAATTGTTGTCCAGTAGCAACATCCTCACGTATTTTCATTACTGCTTGTTCATAAACCACATTATTGGTCGCACCTGCGGTTGATTCTAACGCTTCAATGAGTGGTACCCCTGCGGCAAATGTTGTGGCAAGGGTACGGCAATAACGGGCAATAATGGCTTTATAAACCAAATCACCAAAAATAGGGACTTTGAGTGCTGTTCGATCTAAAAAATTTTGAAACTTCTTACTTCGTTTTTTTGTTTCTAAGAATATGGCAATAATAATGCCAACAATCAACAAAAACACAAACCAATACTTTTGCATCCAGTTTGACATATTGACGACCATTTGAGTGAATGCTGGGAGGTTTGCACCAAAAGAGCTAAATAAATCCTGAAATACAGGAACCACTTTGACCATTAAAATAATGGTGACGATAAGTGCAACTACGATTACAGTGATTGGGTATTTCATGGCTTTTTTAATTTTTTGCTTGAGTAATTCACTTTTTTCTTTATAGATCGCTACACGATCAAGCATGGTTTCTAAGGCACCAGATTGTTCGCCAGATTCCACTAATGAACAAAATAAGTTGTCAAAATAGCGTGGATATTTTCTTAACGCGCCAGCAAAAGTATTGCCTCCTTCAATCTCACCCTTGATTCCCAGTACCACTTCACGCATAGAGGGATTTTCTAGTCCTTCTGCAACGATTTCAAAACTTTGCACTAATGGCACACCCGCTTTCATCATTGTGGCGAGTTGGCGAGTGAAAATGGTAATATCTAAAGTAGAAATACCTTTTTTCATTAAACCTTCAAGAATGTTTTTCTTTTTTTCTCGAATGGTTTTAATGGTGATGCCTTGTTTTCGTAAGGTAACTTTGGCAAGCGCCATATTGCGAGCAGGTAGTTCGCCTTTGATTTTGATCCCTTTACGATCAACCCCGTCATAAGCAAATGTAGGCATCATTTGAGCTTTTTTAGCTGCCATCATAATTTCCTTGAATATTGATTATATTTATTCGCTGGTCACACGGTTAATTTCTTGTAAAGAAGTTAAGCCATTGATGACTTTAATTAAACCTGAACGTCTTAGATTATCAAACCCCAATTTTTCAGATGCCGCTGCAATTTGCAGCGCATTGCCATCCTCCATGATAATTTTTGAAATCTCAGGTGTTACTTTCATTACTTCATAGATCCCGACACGACCTTTATAGCCTTCTCGGCATTCACTACAGCCTACAGGTTGGAAAATTTGTAAGTCAGGATTGCTTAAATCTTGTTCGGTAAAGCCCATTTCTAACAAACTTTGTCTAGGAATTTTAACAGGTACTTTACAATGATTACATAAACGTCTTGCCAATCGTTGTGCAATCACAAGATTGACTGAAGTGGCAATGTTAAAGGAAGGCACGCCCATATTACGTAAACGGGTTAATGTTTCAGGTGCGCTGTTGGTATGTAGGGTAGACATCACCATATGCCCCGTTTGAGCCGCCTTGATCGCAATTTCAGCAGTTTCGAGGTCACGGATCTCACCGACCATGATAATGTCTGGATCTTGACGTAGGAATGATTTTAGTGCCACAGAAAATGTGAGGCCTGCTTTAAGATTGACATTGACTTGATTGATCCCTTCCAAGTTAATTTCGACTGGATCTTCGGCTGTGGAAATATTTGAACTTTCTGTATTGAGGATATTTAAGCCCGTATAGAGAGAAACAGTTTTACCTGAACCCGTGGGTCCTGTAATCAGTAACATGCCTTGAGGTTTTTCTAAGGCTTCCATAAATAGTGCTTTTTGCTTTTCTTCATAACCCAATGCATCAATACCCAACATGGCACTGGAAGGATCAAGAATACGCAGTACCAATTTTTCGCCAAATAATGTCGGTAATGAGTTCACACGAAAATCAATGGCTTTGGTTTTTGAGAGTTTTAACTTAATACGACCATCTTGTGGAACACGCTTTTCAGAAATATCCATTCTAGACATCACTTTTAAGCGGGATGCCAAACGACTTGCCAATTGTAAGGGGGGATTGGTAATGGTTCTTAGTACCCCATCTACACGATAACGCACACGATAACTTTTTTCATAAGGTTCAAAGTGTAAATCTGATGCACCCATACGAATCGCATCAACCAAGAGTTTGTTGATATATTTAACAATAGGTGCTTCTTCTTCAGATGCTTCATCATCATCTTCAGATGGAGGCTGGTCATCGGTGGCAATGACATCAACGTCAAAATCTTCATCACCAAAATTAAAGCTTTCCTCTACCGTAAAGTGCTTTTCTAAATATTTTTCTAATTTATGATGTTCAACAATGATCGGTTCAATATTCAAACCGCAGTTAAAACGAATGGCATCCAGCGCTTCTATATTGGTTGGATCACTGGTGGCGACATATAAAATATTACCGCGTTGCACCAATGGAATCACTTTATGTTTGCTAACTAAATTTGGATCAATAAGATCCTTGGGCAGCATTTCAGGATTAAAGCTGTCCAAATCAAAAATGGGCTCTCCAAATTCTTGGGAGATCATTTCAGCAATGATCAGTGGCGTTATATTTAGTTTTTCACTGAGATAAGCAACAATACTCACTTTATTTTTTTGAGCGTTACTGAGCGCATCTTTCATTTGCTGGGCAGATAAAAAACCTTCGTCGACTAAGCGACGGATATACCCCGAAAACTTAGGTGAACCATTTTGCATAGACATCCCCAAAACACATTAAATTTCATTTTATAATTGGAATACGAAAATTATACGATGATCCTTAGAAATATCTAGAATTAAACGTATTTTTTATAGAAACATATTTGAAAATAACTTGAGCCAATCAGGCTTTTTGGCATTATCTTTGAAATGATTTATGTTTCTTTGCTTTATATTAAAGCATGACTTTAAATGAGATGACTGAATTGATAAAGAAAAAATACTTTAAAAATATAAATTCCGTGTAGAATGTGCACATTTTCGATAAAAGGTTAGATGTATGTCGGGTTCGACTATTACTCCTTGGGTTGTCGGCAATTGGAAAATGAACCCAATGCAAGCGAATTCGCAACAGCTCATTCAAGATTTAAATCAGTATTTACAACAATCACCGATTACAGAACAACAATGTCATATTGGTGTTGCGCCTATTTCTATTGCATTACTGTCTGTGCAAAAATTATTTAAAGATGCACATTCGCCAGTCAAAGTTGTCGCACAAGATCTTTCTCAAATAGCAGGCACAGGCGCTTATACCGGCGAAGTGAGTGCTGAACTACTCAAAGACAGCCAGATTGATTATGTGTTGATTGGGCACTCAGAACGTCGAGAAATTTTTGGCGATGATGTTGAAAAAATTAAGGCGAAGTTATCAAATGCTTTAAATGCTGGGCTTCAAGTGATTTATTGTGTGGGTGAAAGCTTACAACAACGTGAAGCAGGGCAGGCAGAACAAGTCGTTTTGCAACAAATTTGTGATCTCGCAGCAGTTGTAAAAGCAGAGCAATGGCACAATATTGTGATTGCCTATGAGCCAATTTGGGCAATTGGAACAGGCAAGACAGCCTCTCCACAAGATGCTCAAACGATGCATGCAAAAATTCGTGAAGGTTTAACTCAAATTACCACCCAAGCTCAACATACAGCGATTTTGTATGGCGGTAGTGTCAAACCTGAAAATGCAGTAGAGTTAGCTGCTTGTCCAGATATCAACGGTGCGCTAGTTGGTGGTGCATCACTTAATGCAGAGTCATTTTATAAAATTGCTCAAGCATTTGCTAAAACAGAAGAATAGGAGTTCAGCATGCATACATTTGTGCTGGTTGTACATATCATCTTGGCCGTTTTGATGATCGGGCTTATCCTCGTTCAGCATGGTAAAGGTGCAGATGCAGGTGCATCATTTGGTGGTGGTGGTGCTGCAACAGTATTTGGTGCCTCAGGTTCTGCAAGCTTTTTAACTCGTTTAACTGCGATTCTAACGGCTTTGTTCTTTATCACCAGTTTAAGTTTGGCGGTGTTTGCTAAAAAACAAACTTCGGATGCGTATGGTTTGAAATCTGTACAGACCAGTTCTCAAACGACACCAGCTGCACCAGCCAATACGGGTGAAACTTCACCAACTGCACCAAAAACTGGCGAATAATGCCATTTAGTTCTTTCTTTTTCTGAATGATGCGACTAGAATGCGTCACAGCTGCGGTGGTGGTGGAATTGGTAGACACGCTACCTTGAGGTGGTAGTGCTTTCGGGCGTGGGGGTTCAAGTCCCCCCTTCCGCACCAACAATGAACCAGATTGTTGGTGTTAGCAGCTGAAAAAACATTGATGCGGGATGGAGCAGTCTGGTAGCTCGTCGGGCTCATAACCCGAAGGTCGTTGGTTCAAATCCAGCTCCCGCTACCAATTTAATTAAGATGCAACTTAATTAAAGATCATCTAAGTTGAAAAATTTAGCTGATGTGTGAATTTGCAGTTTTGTTGCGGGATGGAGCAGTCTGGTAGCTCGTCGGGCTCATAACCCGAAGGTCGTTGGTTCAAATCCAGCTCCCGCTACCATTTTGATTAAGGTGCAACTTAATCAAGCAAGAAATTCAATGTATCGGTTAATGATAGATTGAAAAAAATAAATTTCTTGTGTATAATTTTGCAACGCTGATGCGGGATGGAGCAGTCTGGTAGCTCGTCGGGCTCATAACCCGAAGGTCGTTGGTTCAAATCCAGCTCCCGCTACCAAGTTTCTAAAAGGGCTCACAGATAGGTGGGTCTTTTTTGCATAGTGAACTTCGGTTTACTGTGCGATAATAGGGGCGATTACGCCCTTTTTTATTGGCTATCGTGTAGTGTGGACATCAATTGGTCAAAAAGACATGCTTCACTATAGTAAGTTTGAATTAGTCCGATGAGCGATTGAATCGCACAAATATGACGAGAGTAAATGAAGCTATCAAATAAAACTCAAGCACTTCAAGATCTAATCACTCCTGCAGTGCAAGCTTGTGATGTAGAACTTTGGGGAATCGAATTTATTCCTCAAGGTAAGCGTTCTTTATTGCGTATTTATATCGACAAAGACGTTGTGGAAAATGCTGAACCAACAATCAATGAAGATGGTGAAGCAGAATTGGGTCGTGGTATTGGCGTACAAGATTGTGTACGTGTGACTCAGCAAGTCGGTGCAATATTAGATGTACATGATCCAATTTCAGGTGAATATGCTTTAGAAGTATCATCACCAGGTTGGGATCGACCATTCTTCCAGTTGGCACAGTTAGAAAAATACATCGGACAACAAGTAGCATTGCGTTTGATTGCTGCAGTTGAAAATCGCCGTAAATTCCAAGCAAAATTAATTGCTGTAGATTTAGAAAATGAATTCATTCAAGTCGAAGTTGAAAAACAGCAAGTACTTGAGATCGATAGCAACAATATAGACAAAGCGAATTTGATCTTTCAGGATTAATCCAGAAATAGAAATCTGAATAAATAGGTGACTTATGGCTCGTGAAATTCTCACCGTCGTTGAAACGGTTAGTAATGAGAAAGGTGTAAGTCGTGAAGCAATTTTTGAAGCGCTTGAACAGGCTTTAGTTGCAGCGACGAAAAAGAAATTCTACGAAGGAACGAATTCGGAAGAAGCTCAGTTACGTGTAGAAATTGACCGTAAAACAGGTGATTACAGCACTTTCCGTCAATGGGAAGTTGTTGCTGATGAAGATCATGAAATGCCAGCATGTCAAGATGCGATTTCTGATGTTGATCCTGCTCAATGGTCAATTGGTGATATCCGTGAGTTAGAAGTACCATCAATTGATTTTGGTCGTATTGCAGCGCAGATTGCCAAACAAGTCATTGTGCAAAAAATTCGCGAAGCTGAACGTGCTTTAGTGGCGGATGCTTATGAAGCTAAAGTCGGTGAATTGATCTATGGTGAAGTGAAAAAACAAACCAAAGATGGCTTCATCATTGACTTGGGTGATAATGCAGAAGCGTATTTAGCGCGTGAAGAAATGATTCCTAAAGAAATTCTGCGCCCTAAACAGCGTATGAATGCAATTCTTTACAATGTGAACCGTGAAGGTCGTGGTGCACAATTATTGTTGTCACGTGCTAAACCTGAAATGCTGATTGCATTAATGAAAAAAGAAATTCCTGAAATTTCTGAAGAAATCATTGAAATTAAAGCAGCAGCGCGTCAACCAGGTGTCCGTGCAAAAATTGCGGTTAAAACCAACGATCATCGTATTGACCCAGTTGGTGCATGTATTGGTATGCGTGGTACACGTATCCAAGCGGTACAGTCTGAGTTAAATGGTGAACGTATCGATGTTGTGGTGTGGTCTGATGATCCAGCTCAATATATCGCCAGTGCTTTAGAGCCTGCGGATGTATCTGGGATTGTGATTGATGAAGATGCGCGTACTGCAGACATTATTTTTGCAACCAGTGATCAACTTGCGCGAGCAATTGGTTCACAAGGTCAAAACGTCCGTTTGGCATCAGAGCTTACGGGCTATAAATTAGATATGATGCTTGAAGATGAGTACCGTGCTCGTCAACAAAATGAAGCTCAACAGTATTTAGACATGTTTGTAACACGTTTGGATATTGAAGAAGATCTTGCAATGGCTTTAGTAGAAATGGGCTTTACCTCACTTGAGGAAATCGCTTATGTACCTGCGGAAACTTTCGATGAAATCGAATTAGATGCGGATACAGTTGAATTGCTACAAAGTCGTGCAAAAGAAGCAGCTTTAGCTGATGCGTTAAAGCAACAAGAAGATATTCAGGACCCAAGTCCAGAACTTGTTGCGATGGAAGGAATGACTTCTGAAATTGCGCATGCTTTAGCGGCACGTGGTGTGGTAACAATCGATGACTTAGCTGACCAAGCAACGGATGATATCTCTGATATCGACGGTTTAGGCGCTGAGAAAGCAGGTCAATTGATTATGAAAGCACGTGAATCATGGTTTAACTAGGAGGTAATACATGACGGATAAGTCAATTCAAGAGTTAGCGGTCAGCGTAGGACTTCCTGTTGCAAAGCTCCTTGATCAGGTGCGTGAAGCTGGATTGCCTCAAAAACAGGCTGAAGATAAAATTTCTACTGAACAGCAAGATGTTCTCGTGAACCATTTGAAAAAAGCGCATGGTCAAGATACGGGACAAGCAGGACAAATCACGTTGAAACGTAAAACGACAAGTACAGCTAAAGTTGCGAGTACTTCAGGTAAAGCGAAGACAATTAACGTAGAAGTTCGTAAGAAACATACGTTTACTAAGCCAGACCCTGAACAAATCAAAGCGGAAGCTTTGGCGAAAGCTCAAGCAAATGCTCAAGTGACGTCAACTCAAAAAGTACAGCAAAATACTGTAGTGAGTGGAGTTGAAAAAACTGAAAGTTCAGCGAAAGCGAATTTAGAAAAAATGCGTGCTGCTGCAAAACAGCAAACTGCTGCAAAAGAAACACCAAAAGCAGCTGTTGTTGTAAAACGTAAATCGACCAATAAGCCGATTACCAAAGCAACCGTAAAAACCATTGAAACTCCTGAGCAGAAACGTGCCCGTGAAGCTCAAGCAGCACAACTGAAAGCGACTGAAGAAGCAGCTCGTCGTAAGTCAGCAGAAGAAGCTCAACAACGTACCCTTGAGCAAATGCGTCAAATGGCGTCTAAATATTCTTCTGATGAAACAACGACAACCATTCGTGTCGTTGATGATTCACCGTTGGCTGCTGGTTTGGTTGGTCAAGCATATGAAGATTCATTTGCAAAAGAAGACCGTGAAATCAAACGTGGTACCAATACTGCAAATACACGTTCTCCTAAAAAAGGTGGTCGTCGTGGTCAGGAAGAGCAATCTTTCAGCCATAACCCACATAAACGTGGTTTAAAAACCAGTCAAGCGAATAAACATGGTTTTGAAAAACCAGTTAAAAAGCAAGTTTATGACGTTGAAATTGGTGAAACCATTGTTGTTGCAGATCTTGCAGCAAAAATGGCAGTTAAAGTTCGTGAAGTTATTAAATCACTCATGAAAATGGGTGAGCTTGTTACTCAGAACCAAGCCATTGAGCAAGAAATTGCAGCATTGATTGTTGAAGAGATGGGGCATAACCCAGTACGTGTATCTGATACACAAGCTGAAGATAACCTACTTGAAGCAGCTGAAGAAGCGCGTGGTGCACAAACAACGCGTGCGCCAGTTGTAACAATCATGGGTCACGTTGACCATGGTAAGACATCGTTACTTGATCGTATTCGTCGTGCCAAAGTTGCGCAAGGCGAAGCGGGCGGGATTACACAGCATATTGGTGCTTATCACGTTCAAACGGATAAAGGAATTATTACTTTCCTTGATACACCTGGACATGCTGCATTTACTGCAATGCGTTCACGTGGTGCCAAAGCGACTGATATCGTGGTTCTTGTTGTTGCAGCGGATGATGGTGTAATGCCACAAACTGCGGAAGCAATTGACCATGCGCGTGCTGCGGGTACTCCAATTATTGTTGCAATCAATAAAATGGATAAAGAATCAGCTGATCCAGATCGCGTATTGAATGAATTGACAACCAAAGAAATCGTGCCTGAACAATGGGGCGGTGATGTACCGGTTGCAATGGTTTCAGCACACTCAGGTCAAGGTATCGACGAACTTCTAGATTTGATTTCAATTCAAGCTGAAATGTTAGAGTTGAAAGCGTCTGAAGAAGGTGCTGCACAAGGTGTTGTTATTGAAGCACGTGTAGACAATAGCCGTGGTGCGGTAACGTCTATTCTTGTTCAAAACGGTACATTGAAAGTAGGTGACTTGGTTCTTGCTGGTGCATCTTACGGACGTGTTCGTGCGATGACGGATGAGAATGGTCAACGTATTCAATCTGCAGGTCCTTCAATTCCAGTTGAAATTTTAGGTCTTCCAGAAGCACCAATGGCAGGTGATGAAGTTCTTGTTGTTAATGATGAGAAAAAAGCACGTGAAGTTGCCGATGCGCGGATGGATCGTGAGCGTCAAAAACGTCTTGAACGTCAAAGTGCAATGCGTCTTGAGAACATCATGGCGTCAATGGGCAAAAAAGATGTGCCGATTGTAAATGTTGTTCTTAAAACTGATGTACGTGGTACCTTGGAAGCACTACATGTTGCACTTGCTGATCTTGCAACTGATGAAGTTAAAGTACGTGTAATTGGTTCAGGCGTTGGTGCAATCACTGAGTCTGATGTGACCCTTGCTGAATCTTCAGAAGCGGTACTTCTTGGCTTTAACGTACGTGCAGACAATACCGCACGTCAAAAAGCAGATGCAGATGGTATCGACATTCGTTACTACTCAATCATCTATCAACTTATTGATGATGTGAAAGCAGCAATGAGCGGAAAACTTGCACCTGAACACCGTGAAACAATTCTGGGTGTTGCAGAAGTTCGTGAAGTATTCCATTCAAGTAAGTTTGGTGCTGCTGCGGGTTGTATGGTGCTCGAAGGTGTATTACATCGTAATAAACCAATCCGTGTATTACGTGATGATGTTGTGGTATTCCAAGGTGAGCTTGAATCTCTTCGTCGCTATAAAGAAGTGGTTGAAGAAGTTCGTGCCGGTATGGAATGTGGTCTTGCAGTGAAAGGTTATAAAGACATCAAAGCACTTGATAAAATTGAAGTGTATGATGTTCAGTTGATTAAACGGAGTCTTTAATGGCGGGTAGTCAACGTCTTAAGCGTATGGCAGATATAGTACAACGTGAGTTGTCAGAACTGATCCGCCAAGAGCTGAAAGATCCACGCTTAGGTGGTCTGGTGACCATCTCTGCGGTGAAAGTGAGTCCAGATCTAGGTTATGCGGAAGTTTACGTTACCGTGATGGGGCGTGAACTTGGCGATGAGCAAAGTGAAGCGGCAAATAAAGAAACTTTAGATGTTTTAAACAAAGCATCTGGTTTTTTACGCCACGAATTAGGTCGTCGTATTAAAACTCGTGTAACACCGCGTTTGCGCTTTCATTATGATAAAACCAATGCATATGGTAACTATATGTTTGGTCTAATCGCAGAAGCAGTGAAAGATTTGCCTGAGCAAAAAGACGAAGAATAAAAGTAATTTAAATTGAGAAGCCACCTGAGGGTGGCTTTTTTATGTCTTTTTTATATTTTTAAAGTATGTTTAAATACTAAGTTAACTTTTTTTAAATAATTAAGATGAGAATAATAAGATGAAACTAAAATTTTATATGCCTGTGATTGGGTTGTCCGTAATATCAGTTACAGCCCATGCTTGTATCAATAATTATGCCCTTGAGTTAGGTTCTGGCGGATTAGCTCAGCAAACGGCTCAAAATCAACTGGCGCAAGGTGATTTTCCTAAGAGCAAATCTGTTGAGGATTTAAATGATTACGGTGTCTTGCTGATTTATGCGCATCAATTTGATCAAGCGATAAAAATATTTCAACACATTGAAAAATCACATCCAAATCTAGCGAAAACCGCTGCGAATCTAGGCACGGCATATGAACTGGCTGGACAGCCTGAAAAAGCCAAGTACTGGATTGAGCAAGGCATGCAACGTGATCCAAAAATTCATTATGGCAGTGAATGGATTCATGTCAAAATTTTAGATGCGAAAATCCAACAACAAAAAGATTCAACATGGATTCAACGTCACGATGTTTTAGGATTGGATTTTGGTCAAGCAACTGAACCAAAGGCAAAGGTTAAAACTGTACAATTTCAGCATAAACATTACGATTTAGACAAAATTCTATTACATAGCCAAACTCAAATGGATCAACGTCTAAGGTTTGTAAAGCGTGACCCAATCAGTGCGCAAATTATTTTTAATATGGCCAATATTGAAATGCTGAATTATAACTTGACGGATGATACGGTAGAGCTACTGTATCGGCGCGCTCAAGATATCGGCTATCACAATCCGAAATTAATTGAGGCACGTTTAGATTATTTTCAAGATTCAAAATGGTTTCGCCTTAAGGCATATTTTTTCAATATCTATCAAACATTCAAAAATTTAATTGTCTTGTTTTTGGCTAGGTAGCAGAAATTAAACAAAACTTTGCCTTAAACTGTATAGAATGCAGAGATATCAACAAATACAAATAAATATCTCTGAGGAATTGGCAATGAATTCAATGAAAAAAGGTTTAGTTGCACTTACACTGGCAAGTACCTTGGCTTTTTCAGGTTGTGGTTATAATACTTTGCAAGCCAAAGATGAGTCGGTAAATGCAGCATGGTCTGAAGTTGAAAACCAATATCAACGTCGTGCAGATTTGGTACCTAATCTTGTTAATGTCGTCAAAGGTTATGCAACGCATGAAGAAAAAGTTTTAACTGAAGTGACTGAGGCACGTGCCAATGTTGCAGGTTTAAAA
>Ga0207620_1000047_pt1 | contig 13043 bp, 13 predicted proteins | sample NitcycUWRG05A512_FD_188169 | JGI IMG/M metagenome (GOLD analysis project Ga0207620, IMG submission 188169) | Soil microbial communities from Arlington Agricultural Research Station in Wisconsin, USA - Nitrogen cycling UWRJ-G05A5-12 (SPAdes) | ecosystem: Environmental > Terrestrial > Soil >...
ATGGATAGTTCAAAATGCTTGGAGTTACAGTTCATAGACTTCTATGCTGGGTTGATTTGGTCAGCATATGAGTTTAGGGACTCAAAAGCCAGAATGTTTATGGCTGGTGCAAGAGTAACAAACCACAAGTTATTCTTTCCACTTGAAATAAAGTAGGCATACAAGGAAGCAAACCCACTCACCCGAGTGGGTTTTTTATTGGGAAAAATTTATGAGCAATGAAAAATTTACATTTCCATGTGATTTAGATGGAAACTCAGGCAAACAAAACTTCAATATTTTGACTTCAAAATTTGGAGATGGCTACGAACAGAATATCTCAGTAGGCATCAACAATAAAAAGGGGGAGTGGCCTTACAAATTCACATCTACCAAGGCAGATATTCTTCAAATCAAAGCTTTTTTTGATCGACATAAAGGGGTTGATTCATTTCTATGGAATTCTCCATTGGATGGTGAAGTGAGAGTTAAAACAGATACAAGCTATACACCTAGTCAAGTAGGTGGAATGATCTGGACTATTTCCACTACCTTTACCCAAGTTTTTTACCCTTAAATTTATTCAACTTCACGCCCCACTCGTTGGGGCTTTTTAGTGAGAAAAATATGGCTATTCAAACAATTAATTTAGGCACTGCACCGAGTGGCGCAGGTGGTGACACGTTTCGCTCAACTGGCACCAAAGTAAATGAGAACTTCACGAACAATACGCATGCCGCGAGTCGCTATGTAGGTACCAGTGCTGGCAATGTAATGGAGGTTGGGGCATTTGGCCTTGGAACAACGAGCGGATCTAATACATACTATTCAAATATTAATATTAGTAATATTCCAGCCGGTTGTTATTCAGTTGCACCAACAGCTACAGGATCGCCAGGGGCAAATGGGGGTGGGAACCTGTTCGCTTTTGGTGGTGCAAATTATCAAGTCCAATTTCATAAGCAAAATATTCAAAACCAATTGAGTATCCGATTCGGAACTGGCCTAGATTCGTTTACTGGCTGGGGAAGTATCTTAATTAGTGGAATTAATACAACAACAGACTCTAATGGTTTTATCAAAGCCGCATCACCAGTTGCTCAATTATTTGCAGATAAAATTGCAGCAAATGAAGAAGCATTAGAACAAGAACCATTATTTGAAAAAGTAGATATTGGTCATTACCTTGTCAAAAATACTGAAGGCTTCTCAGATGATGGTTGGTATATCGAAATGCCAAAAGACGCCAACGGTAATGTATTGGTTGCGGTGCAGTATCAACAACTTGAAGATAACACCATTGAAGTTAAAACCTTTACTAAAAAGTTTGATGAAGAAACGGGTGATATTGTTCCTAATCTAGAAAAACCTCGTGATATTCCTGCTGGACGTTGGATCGATATTCGTTTAAAAGAATTACCAAAGCCTGAAGTCGAAACTACAATTACACCACCTGAATTTCAACCAACAAACTTGTCTCAGGCGGTTGCGGAGGCGTTGAAAAATGACGCTGAACAGTGATTTTCAAAAGCTGTATGTTGATGGCTTAATTACACTATTTGAATTAGATGCCAGCAACTTGGGAGCTGGCGTTTTACGTTTCCATGGTCATATCTCATATGAAGACTGGGAAATGATCTATAGCTCTATTGGTTCAGATGGCTTGATAGGTGCAGATATCGACTCGATTGGCAAGGTTTTTGATATTGGTGATGAGAAAGTATGGCATCGCAATATTATCTTTAATGGTCAGACCTTTGAGCCAATGGCGTTACAAGTTAGTGGTTTGGAAATGCGAAGTGATGGAAAAGCCTCATCACCGACTTTAAGTATGGCCAATTACATTAATGGTATCCGAGGCGCTGTATCTGCATATTGTTATCGCTTTAAAGATTTTGCAGGCGCAAAACTAAAAGTTATTCGTACCTTGGCCAAGTATCTTGATTCTGAAAACTTTGCTGAAGGCAATCCATCGGCCAATCCAAATGAATCGAAAATACAGCATTGGTTTATAGAACAAAAAACTTCTGAAAATTCCACTCAAGTAACGTTTGAACTTTCAAATCCTATTGACTTCCAAGGTTTAAAGATACCTGTTCGAAATATCACAGGATATTGTGATTGGGCAATGCGTGGCGATTATCGTGGAGAATCTTGTAAATATACCGGGATGAAATATTTTACTGACAAGGATGAGCCTACAGATGATCCAAGTCAGGACAGATGTGTTGGTCGATTTGGTTCATGTCGATTACGAGATAACGAAGCAAATTTTGGTGGGTTTCCATCCTCAAATATGTTTGGGCGATAGCACATGAAAATCAAAGCAAAATTGAAAATGCAAATTATCACAGCTGCTATGGAGGCCTATCCACATGAAACGTGTGGCGTGGTTCAGAATGGTGAGTTTATTCGGCTTCCTAATATTTCAAAAGATGCAAAAAATCATTTTGAAATTGATCATCAAGCCTTAGCTGAAATTGAAGATCAAGGTGAAATTGAGGCCTATGTACATAGCCATCCTGATGGTACAGCCGTTGCTTCACCATTAGATAAACATCAAATAGAGCTTCACGGAAAACCTTGGATTATCTGTGCTTATCCTGATACGGATATCCAGGTGTTTCACCCAACTGGCTATAAGGCGCCATTGATTGGTCGTCATTATTTCCATGGTTGGCAAGATTGCTATGCGTTGGTTCGTGATTTCTATTTACGTGAACTTGGCATAAAGCTTGATGATTTTGAGCGCGATGACAAGTGGTGGGAATCAAAAGAACATACTTCTTTGTATTTAGATAATTATGAAAAAGCAGGTTTCTATGAAGTTTTCGAACCGCAGTATGGTGACATGATCATTTGCAAAGTTGGACGTACCGAGCATCCTAATCATGCTGTTCTCTGGCTAGGTGATCAAGCGACCTTGAAATCTGAAAATGCTCAACCATGTATCGGCTCAACATTGATTTTACATCATCCATATAACCGTGAATCAGAACGCACTGTCTATGGACCAAATTGGGTAGAACGCACAGTTAAAATATTGAGGCATAAAGATGTACAAAACAATTCGATTTCACGGAGTGCTTAGAGAGCGGTTCGGTAAAGAATGGCGGCTAGAAGTTAATTCTGTAAAAGAAGCGATGCGGTTACTTTCAGCACAAATAAAAGGTCTAGAGCATTTCATGCTGAATGCACATAAGCAAGGACTTCGTTTTGCTGTATTCACAGACAAGCGTAAAACAATTTCTGAAAAAGAAGTGGATATGCAGACTGCAAGTGAATTAATTCGAATTGTACCTATTGTTGAGGGTGCTGGTGGTGATGGACTAATTCAAACAATTTTAGGCGCTGTAATGATCGTTGTTGGTGTTGTTGTCACAGGCATGACTTTTGGTGGTGCTTCACCAATTGGTGCAGGTTTAATTGGTGCAGGTGTGGGCATGATGATTGGCGGTATTGCCTCAATGCTCATGCCTAAAGCCCAAACAGATGAAGCCAACAGTGACGGTAATAAAGCCAATAAGGGTTTTGGTGGTGCAGTCACCACTGTTGGCCAAGGTAATCCAGTCCCCATTTTATACGGACAAAGAGAGATTGGCGGTTTTATTATTTCCGCTGGCCAGTACCCTGAAGATCAACTCTAATTATTTTTGTTTCCTGGCGCATTTAGCGCCTTTTTTATTGCCTGAGATAAAGTATGAATACAAATATTAAAGGAGCTAAAGCAGGCTCAAGCAAATCAAGAACGCCTGTAGTCGCTTCTGATTCAGCTCAAAGTATTGTTTATTACGAAATCTTAATGGGCATGGCAGAGGGAGAAATTGAGGGCTTGGCCAATGGCTGGAAATCAGTCTATCTTGATGACACACCCATTTTAGATGCTTCAGGCAATAGTAACTTTGAGTCAGTTATGCGCGATTTCCGCACAGGGACCAATGACCAAGATTACATTGAAGGCTTTGTTGAAACATCAAATATTAATGATGTTAATGTAGAACTTACCACTCAATGGGTGAGATCCATTTCAAATACTAGTATTGATGCTTTACGTGTGCTTTTACGTTTTGGCGCATTGAGAACCACTAATCCAAAAAACGGTGATGTAACTGGTGTATTGATTAAGTATGCAATTGATATCAGTACAGATGGTGCAGCGTATGTTGAAATGATCAACACAGCAATCGATGACAAAACTTCTGATGCTTATGTGCGTCCACACCGTATAGATCTACCAAAAGCGCAAACAGGTTGGAATATTCGCGTTAGACGTTTAACGCCACCAGCGAATAGTGATTACATTACTGACAAAATGTATATCGATTCATACTCTGAAGTCATTGATGCAAAATTAAGTTATCCAAATACAGCGCTTTTATCTTTACAGTATGATGCTCAAACTTTTTCAAATGCTGCCAAGGTTGCAGTAGAGGCTAAGGGGATTAAGGTACGTGTACCAACAAATTACGATCCTGAATCACGTCAGTATGTTGGCATTTGGGATGGCTCATTTAAACGCGCTTATTCAAATAATCCTGCATGGATTTACTATGATCTATGTACAGCAAAGCGATATGGCTTAGGTGAACGAATCACTGATGCAATGTTGGATAAAGCCAGCCTGTATCGCTTAGCGCAGTATTGTGATGGCATGGTGTCAGATGGTGAAGGGGGATTAGAACCACGTTTCACCTGTAATATTTATATTCAATCTGCTGAAGATGCTTATTCAATTCTTACAAAATTAGCAGGTTTGTTTCGAGCTATTTCATATTGGGATGGTGATTCGATTATCTGTGAAGCTGATGCCCCAGATGATGTTTATTATGCTTACACCAATGCCAATGTAATTGATGGCAATTTTGAGGGGTCAGGTACACGTAATCGAGATCGTCACAATGTCGCCAAAGTTGCATGGGATGATCCTAAGAATCGCTACAAAACTGATTATGAGATTGTGCGAGATGAACGTGCGATTGCTGAAGCTAAAGCAGTTCGAATTGTAGATGTTGATGCATGGGGTTGTACTAGCCGTGGTCAGGCACAACGTGCTGGATTATGGGCTTTACGTTCAGAGCAAAATGAAACCCAGACAGTCACTTTTAAAGTGGGTCTAGAAGGTCAAATCACGCCACCCGGTAAAATTATTTCTGTGGCTGATAATGATTATGCTGGCCGTTTTGTTGGTGGTCGTATAAAAGCTATTTCAGCAGATCGCAAAACCATCACTCTGGATCGTGATGTTTTGGCTCAGCCGAATGACACGATTTATATTAACGGAGAATCTGGCCAATCAGTTCAACGTCAATTGGCTTCAATCAATGGTCAAGTCGTTACAGTCACTCAAGCTTTTAATGTGGGAGAGATAGCAGCACAAAATGCTTGGAATATTGATTCAACAGATTTAAAAACTCGTAAATTTCGAGTTGTTTCACTGACTCAGGATGACGAACATCAATTTACGATTACTGCAATTGAATACAATTCTGCTAAATATGATGCCATTGATAATGGTGCATTTATTGATGATGTGCCAACTACCATTATTAATCCAGTAGTACAAGCACCTGCAACCAATGTTCAAATTGAATCCTATGATTCGGTGCAGCAAGGTATCAATATTGCGACCATGATCATTAAATGGGTCAAGGCAGAGTATGCGGTGAAGTATCTTGTCGAGTGGCGCAAGGATAATGATTCTTGGATCAAGATGCCGACCACTGGTGCAACCTCAGTTGAGATACCCGGTATTTATGCAGGTAATTATCAAGCGCGTGTAACTGCTATTTCTGCTTTCGATATTACCTCTTTAGCAACTAGCTCAGTTCTTACCACACTTCAAGGTAAACAAGGTAAACCACCTAAGTTAGCAAATCTTCGTGCTGAAGGTATTTTATTTGGCATGAAATTAACCTGGTTGTTTCCAGCGGTAGGGGCATTGGATACCGCGTATACGGAAATTGAAGTTTCACCAGATGGAGCCTCAAATATTGCTCAACTTGGTTTGTTTGCTTATCCAACAACCGTTCACACGATTCAAGGTATGCAGCCAAACTTACGCCAGTTTTATCGTGGACGCTTGATTGACCGAATCGGGAATATTGGCGATTGGTCTGATTGGGTCAGTGGTGTGACTTCAGCAGATGCATCAGATGTGCTTGAGCTTTTAAATGAACAAATCACTGAAAGCCAGTTGCATAAAGACTTACAGACCAAGATTGATCATATTGAAACGATTGACGCTGAAATAGGCCCTATCAAACAGGATATTCAGAATACTAAAGATCAGATCAGTCAAGAGATCATTGATCGTCAATCCGCAATTCAACAAGCGAAAGATGGTTTGTCACAGCAAATTAGCGATGGTGATGATGCAGTACTTGAAGTTGTTGATACTGTTAAGAAGTCTAGTGATGCCGGTATAGCAGCCGCACAATCAGAAATTAAGGTTGTTGCGGATAATTTGAAATTGACTGCTGAAAAAACTGATGGTGTTTATGCGCAGTTGAATCCTCCTTTGATCGGGTCATCATCTGATCTAATTGGTAATGATCAAGGTTTTGCGGGAACCTGGTCGCTTCAATCCGCAATGATTGAAGGTGATCTAGTTTTAAGTAAGCGCATTGATACAACTGTTGCTCAAGTCAATGATGTTCAAGCCTTTGCACAGCAAGAGGTGATTGCACGTATTGAGGGTGATAAGGCCACTGTTCAAAAGATTGATACTTATATTGTTGAAAATGATCAGGCATTAGCAACTGTGCGTAATTCAGCACAAATTGCGGTTGAGCAATCAACAGCAAATGCAGAATTAATTAATGCTTTGGAATTGGAGCTAGATGATAAAGCCTCAACAGGACAATTGACGCAAGTTAAGTCTGAGATTGAACAGGATTACAACGGCAAGATCACAGCACAAACGACACGGATTGATGGTGTATATGCTCAAGTCAATCCACCATTGATCGGGTCGGAATCTGATCTAATTGGCAACAATAGTGGTTATGCTGGTGTTTGGTCTGAGCAATCAGCACGTATAGAAGGAGATTTAGCTCAGTCTATTCGCACCGACCAAGTTACTGCCCAAATGAACCAGAATGATGCTTTGTATCAGCAACAGATTAAAGCGACAGCCGATGCGGTGTCAGCTAACGTTAAATTGACTGAAACACTTCAAACAAAAGTTGGAGACAATGAAGCTTCGATTCAAGAAGTTGCTGAATCAACCAATGGTTTGTACGCACAAAAATTTACTAAAATTGATGTGAATGGCAAAGTTATTGGGTGGGGTGGGGCCAATGATGGTGTAGAGGGACAGTATATCTTTGATGTTGATTCATTGGCTATTGGACGTGGTGATAGTGTCGGGTACTACCCATTTATATTTCGAACCACACCATTTACTGACCCTGTGACAGGAACAGTATTTCCTGTTGCCGCATACTTGAAATCAGTGTTTATGGATTATCAATCTGTTAAGACTTCACATATTGAAGATTTGGCTGTAAAAACAGCAAAGATTGAAGATTTAGCCGTGACAGCAGGAAAAATCAAAGATTTAGCAGTAGGTACTTTAAAGATACAAGATGAAGCAGTCACTGTTCCAACATCAATCAAGTCAACAAGTGAAATCGTCGTTTCAGGAGCCTATAGTCCGCAATACAGCGATTATAATTCTCAACTTGCAGAGTGGGAGGCTAAATTCGGGAATTTATTAACAGCAACAATCAACAGATCAGGAGGGAAATGCCGAATAGATGCATCTTGTATTGCTTTTAAGAATGAATACTTGACTGCGTATGCGGTGGATGGTGGCTCGCTTTCATATTTTGAAAGGTTAAACCTTAGGGCAGTTGTTTCGATCTACAGAAATGGAACTTTAGTCGCCCGGCAGGAAACACCTCCGACTGATGTAATGAGTTCTGGTGGATTTTATTTCACTGGAACTTTTGCGGTGAATGCGGGTATTGAAGACATTTTTAGTGGGCCAGCTACGTACGTTCTCAAATTAGGTTTTGCAAATCGCAATACTCGGGCGATACGTATTACTTTAAACAGTACTACAGGTATTTTTAGCATTCAAAGTCCACAAATGATTCTGACGGAAATGAAGAAATGACAGCTATTATTTCTAAAAGAGGTGAGCTGCTACAGTTGATTTATGCAAATAAAGAAACAATTGCACTAAATAAACCGCTTGGTTGTTTGGCTGTTTCAGACCCTCCATCCTCAAATATGTATTACCGTGGGTGGTGGGCACACATACCCAAACAACCATCAACTCATCATATATTTGATTATAATTTGAAACAGTGGATTGATCCTCGGTCATTAGATCAAGCTAAAGACCAGAAATGGTCGGAGATCAAAATTCAAAGAGAAACCGCCGAATATGGCGGTTTTTCTTTTTTAAACTTTACTTTTGAGTCAGATGTTACTTCACAGGCCCGAATAATAGTGGCAAGTGATTTAGGTGTCTCAGTAGATTGGACATTGAAAGACAATTCAATTGTTTTGCTAGACGCAGAGCAACTGAAAGCACTCAAAACTGCACTTGCTCAACATGTTTCAAATTGTCATGAGAAAGGTCGAATAGCACGACAATTAATTTATGAAGCAGAAACAGTTGAGCAAATAAATTCAATCAAATATTAGCACCGAAAGGTGTTTTTTTATTGCCAAAATTCAGGGGGAGCTATGGCAGAAATCTTGGTACTTGCGGTGACGTGGCTGAAAAGCCACATCGCCATGGTTGTTGTAGGTTTTTTAGGCGCATGCTTCGGTGTGCTTCTTTCAAAAGAACCATGGAAAGATAGATTAATCGGAGCTTTAGCAGGCTTTATTCTATGCATTGTTTTTGCAGAACACGCATCTCAATTCCTAGCAAACGGAAATTATCCTGAGATCTTTGGCTTTGCGCTGGGGGCAATGGGTAAGGCTACAGCAGAGACACTGCTTTCATTTGCTCGATCTAAGCTGCTCAGCACAGTGACAGAGAAAGGAGATCAACATGTTGATCCTAAGTAAATTAGCGATATTGAATTTTATGCTTTGCTTTGTTTTTTTGGTTTGGCACCCAAAGATTAAGCTTTCGCACTGGTTAGAATTTCTTCTCATGTTGGCCGTTATTTTTGGAATTGGCTTATTGGTAAAAGACATCTACATGGTTAGCCCAGCAGGGGCTTTATTTCATGCCACTGTATCTGTGCTTTGTTCGTTGTTTACGTATCGAATTTGGAAGAGGGAGAGCAACATTGAAAACAAGTAATTCAGGTATTGACTTAATCAAAGGTTTTGAAGATCTTCGACTCAAAGCCTATGACGATGGTGTGGGTGTATGGACCATAGGCTATGGAACCACAGTAATTAATGGTGTCGCAGTTAAGAAAGGCGATACTTGCACTGCAGAACAAGCTAAGTCTTATATGGCACAAGATTTAAAGAAATTTGAATCAGCCGTTAATACAGCAGTAAAGGTCCCATTAAATCAAAACCAGTTTGATGCGTTGGTATCATTGACATACAACATCGGCATTGGTGCATTTAAAAGCTCAACACTACTTAAAAAGTTAAACGTAAAAGATTATAAAGGAGCTGCAGAGCAATTCCCGCGCTGGAACCGTGGAGGTGGTCGAGTTTTGAATGGGCTTATAAAGCGCAGAAAAATTGAAATGGAGTTATTTCTAAAATGACACTATTCCTAATTATTTCAAAATGGCGAGAAATCTTAATCGGACTTCTCGCTTTTTTATTGCTTATTTGTCTTGCATTGTTGAACCACAAAACAGGCCAGATCGAGAAATTTAAACAGACTGAAATAGTTCTGCAAGCTGAAAATGCAAAAGCCAAAGCCTCTGCAGCAATCAAAGAAAAACAATGGTCTGAACAACAGTTAAAAGCGGAGCAAAACTATAATGCTAAAATTAAACAAATTGAGTTTGATAGTCGCCTTGCTAATGCCAGCGCTGACAGCTTGTCAAAGCAACTCAAAGTTGCAAACAGCCGTTTGTCCAGTGCTTCCAAAGAAACCATCATTGAGTACACCGACACCAGCAGTGACATACTCGAAAAGTGCATCACAGAATATCGAACAGTGGCAGAAAAAGCTGATGGACACGCAGCTGATGCAGAAAGACTGAGTGAGGCTTGGCCCTCAGAGTGAGGGCGGCTTACATTTAACAAAGTAGAAAAACAAAGAATATAACTGAATATTTGCATTTTTAAATAAAATAAATATATGATTAGGGAAAATGAATTAATTTTTTATAAAATAATTTAATATTTTCAATAAGATATGTTTATGGATTAATGAGTTATGCAAGCATTTATAACAAAGGGTTGTTTTACTGATCATGGTGGGCAGATTCTAGAGGGAGATGACTCTTGGATTGTAGATGGAAAGGGAGTTCATCTAGAAGGAATGGTGCACTATTGTCCTAAATGTAAAGTTATGTCTAAAGCTATAGGGACTGAGAGAGGATTTTTACTCGTCAATGGTCGCAATATGATTGTTGCAGGTGATAAATCAACTTGTGGAGCAAAGTATATTAAAATATCGGATTTAGCTGTGAGAGATAGAGGGACAGGAACCTCATCTACAAGTTATTCCAGTAGTAGTCAATCAGTGAATAAAGTCAAAAAGTATTCTGGACAATACCAACTAATAAATGAAGTTGATGGTACTTCTTATAAAAATGTCAAATACATAATATCTTATAAGGATGGTCGAAAAGTCGAAGGTGTAACTGATGAAAATGGAATGACAGAAAAATTAGAAAGTACAGAAAGTGCAGAAAATATTGAAATTAAACTTTTTGAGGCTGATTCATGGTAGATCGACATCAAACAACAACAACCAAAATTGCAAAAGTAGAAATTGTAAAATTAAAATCACCTATCCGACTCGTTCTATATGGTGGTGCTAAATCTCTTGGAGATAATGGCGCTTTTTTCCATGCCTCTAAAAACGTAATTGCTGATTATAAAAGTGATCTACCAGTAAAATCTTATTTTATTTCAAAAGGAATGAAGCAGTTTGTTGATCTAATAAATGCTCAGCCTGAAAACTCTATTCAATCTTTGGACACTTTTGGACACGGTTCTGATCTCGGACTTTATAGCGTTATCGGCGCTTCATTGCAAAAATCCCTAACTGCTGATGAAATTTATTCAAAGAACCTGGCATCAAACTTGTATCGAAATTGGAGTACTAAAAGGGATCAATGGCGGTTGTTTGGGAGCTCTAATTGGAAAAATTTATTTGATATCTCGGATATAAACTTTAAAGTTTTTACTAATGAATCAAAAATAGAAATACATGGTTGTAATAGCGCATTTGATGGAGAACCAGACACTCTGGCCGCTTTAATATCTATTGCGCTATTTAAAGCAGGTAAAAAAAGAAGTGTTGTGATTGGGCATACAGATTTCGCAAGCCCTAATAGAGGTGGAACAAAGGATATTTCTAAACAAGATTATCGGCATGAAACACGAGTAATTTTTAACAATGGTAAAGTCATTGCTAAGACACGAAAGGAAGGTCGTCTTTCCGCTGAATTTATAAAAAATGCTTTAGGAGGGTGAAGTCGTGGAAAATTACGAATACTGGATTAACGTTTATTCTGTTGTTTTTTCAATATTAATTATATCATTAAGTTTAAATTCTATTTTTTTTATAAAAGATAGAATTAATAAAGTACTGTCTTTTTTTGTATTTACAGGTCTATATTCTTTAATTTTAAGCTACTTTTTTGAAAAGTCTTCAATTGGTTATACACAACAAGAGCTTCTACCAACGTTTATTTATAAAGGTTATAATGCTCATATATTTCAAGGGAATATATACCTGTCAATAACTTTAATCATTTTCCTTTTCTTAATTATAAGAATTTTATCAAAAAGGAAAAAAACTATTTGATAGTCCTTGTTTGTCTTTAGAAGAAAGATAAACAGTATTATTTAAGTTTTTAAAGAGTGATTCGAGCAACTCTAGAATAATGATATAATATTTTGTATTCTTTGCTGCGTTTTGGCAGTTTAATTTAAAAATTACGCTAAATTTACGCCAATATACATTTAAGTGTTTGATTTATTATTTTGTTTTAGTGCCTAAATTAAGCGAGTGAGCGAGTAAGTTAATGAGCGATATGAGAAACGATGATCCTAACTTTGACGTAATGGGCAATTTTGATCATGGTTTAACTTTGGCATTGAGTAAAGGGCGTATTTTAAAAGAAACGTTGCCTTTACTTGAAACTGCTGGAATTAACTTATTGGAAGATCCTGATAAATCTCGTAAGTTAATTTTTCCAACCACACACAAATCCGTTCGTATTTTAATCTTGCGTGCTTCTGATGTGCCAACGTATGTTGAGAATGGCGCCGCGGATATTGGTGTAGCGGGTAAAGATGTGTTGATGGAACATGGCGCTCAAAATGTCTATGAACCATTAGATTTAAAGATTGCCAATTGTAAATTAATGACCGCCGGTAAAGTGGGCATGGTTCGTCCTAAAGGACGTTTAAAAATTGCCACCAAGTATGTAAATTTAACTCGTCAATATTATGCAAGCTTAGGTGAGCAAGTTGATGTGATTAAACTTTACGGCTCAATGGAATTAGCCCCATTGGTTGGTTTGGGTGATTATATTGTCGATGTAGTGGATACCGGAAATACATTACGTGCCAATGGTCTAGAGCCTCTGGAAGAAATCTGTAAAGTCTCTTCACGTTTAATTGTCAATAAAGCCAGCTTTAAGCGTAAGCAAACTTTATTAAATCCAATTCTTACTCAGCTTGAAAAAGCAGTAGAAGAGCGTCAAAAGAACAATTAGTCCATTCATGTTTGTTCGATAAAGATACCGTCTAATTTTAGGCGGTTTTTTTATGCGATTTATGTTAAAAAATAACCATCCATGATTTAAAAAAAAGAGCTTATGAAAACACCTCAACAGCGCAAAGAACAATCTATTTTAAAACTTAAAAAGTATTCAATTCCTTATATTGAGTGGTTACCTGTGATCGAATCTGCTGAAGACGTGCAAGCACGCAGTGCAGAACAGATT
>Ga0207620_1000051_pt1 | contig 12248 bp, 6 predicted proteins | sample NitcycUWRG05A512_FD_188169 | JGI IMG/M metagenome (GOLD analysis project Ga0207620, IMG submission 188169) | Soil microbial communities from Arlington Agricultural Research Station in Wisconsin, USA - Nitrogen cycling UWRJ-G05A5-12 (SPAdes) | ecosystem: Environmental > Terrestrial > Soil >...
CCGTCAATGCAATGGTAAAGACAATATCATCTACCAATGCACCACGAGACAAGTCATTTACAGGTTTATTTAAACCTTGCAGCATAGGACCAACACTGACGACATTGGCAGAGCGCTGAACTGCTTTATAGGTGGTATTGCCTGTATTGAGATCTGGGAAAATAAATACATTGGCACGCCCAGCAACTTGAGAGTCTGGTGCCTTAGAGCGGCCAACACTTTCAACAGATGCAGCATCATATTGTAAAGGACCATCAATCAGTAAATCTGGACGACGTTGTTTGGCAATTTCCGTGGCTTTTGCAACTTTTTCAACTTCCGCACCTGCACCTGAAGTGCCGGTTGAATAAGAAATCATGGCAATACGTGGATCAATACCAAATGCTTTTGCCGAATCTGCAGATTGAATTGCAATCTCCGCCAATTGCTCAGCATCTGGATCTGGATTGATTGCGCAATCACCATATACATAAACTTCATCTGGCAACAGCATAAAGAAGATAGAAGAGACCAATGAGTATTCTGGTGCAGTTTTGATCAGCTGGAATGCAGGGCGCACCGTATTAGCAGTGGTATGTACAGCACCAGAAACCAGTCCATCGACTTGATCAAGTGCCAGCATCATCGTACCGAGTACCACAGTATCTTGCAGTTGCTCACGTGCTTGTAATTCGTTGAGTTTACCTTTGCGTAATTCAACCATTTGCGTCACGTAGTTTTCACGGATCAGATCTGGATCAATAATTTCTAAATCCACAGGGAGTTCAATATTACGTGCTTTAGCGACTTCAAGTACCGCTTCAGGTTTTGCTAACAATACACATTGCGCAATACCACGAGATTGACAAATTGCTGCGGCTTGAATGGTACGCGGTTCATCGCCTTCAGGCAGTACAATACGTTTTTTTGCAGCAATAGATTTTTGTACCAATTCATGACGGAATGCAGAAGGGGATAAACGCGGTTTATAGTCACCATTCAACATCTGGGTTAACCATTCTGGATCAATATGGCTTGAAACGAAGCGGGTCACTTGATCGGCACGTTCAGTATCATCCACAGGAATTTCATTGCTTAAATTGGCAAGTTGCTGTGCGGTTTCAAAGGTACTGAGTGGTGTATGTAAAATCGGTAGACCATTTTTGATTGCAGACTGGCAGAACTCTAAAACCAATGGATTTGGCTCATGGTGTTCAGTTAAAACTAAACCTGCGAGTGGAATGCCATTGCTGGTGGCTAAACTACTGGCCAATAACACATCAATACGATCAGAAGCACTGATAATCAGTTCGCCTGCAACGAATTTTTGTAGCTCATGTTCAATATTTGACGCAATTAAGCTGCTGTGCAATACACGGCGTGTGTTAGCTTTGCCCTGATTAATCCATGTGGCTTGAATTTGTTTTGCTAGGTCTGAGATGCGTGGCACACTCAAGGTGTCACTGAATGGAACTAAGCCAATAATTGGAAACGCTGCTGAACCAATGTGTGCATGAGTTTTTTGAATTTCGGTTTTAAATTTTTCAGTATCTGCAACTAAACGTAAGCTTGGATCAATGGTCACCGGAATTTGTGCAGATTCAGCAGGTAGACCACGGGTACGCATAAACAATACGCCTGCATTGCGTGATGATGATGTACCGCCAAAATTACGTACTTGTGCTTCAACTTTTTCAGCAGTTTGCTCTGGTTTTTCGATATTGGCATTACTGACAAAGATAACTTTTGCATCCAAGGCTTGCGCCAAAGAGGCATTTAAATCACTGGCAAAAGCATCACGTGCAGTAGGAACTAAGCCCTCTACAATGACTATGTCATGGGACTTTGCAATTTGGCGTTGTAAGCTGACTGCTTCTTCAAGGAGCTCATCAGTTTCACCATCATTGAGCTGTTGCGTGATTTTTGCATAAGCTATTGGTTCAACCGTATCTAATTTTGAGATATGACGGTAAAGCGCAGTGGTGCGGTCTGGTTCAGCAACTAATTCTTGTGAAAATGGTTTTACAAAGCCTGCTTTAACGCCCTGGCATTCCAATGCATAGACTAAGCCTAAACACGCAGACGTTAAGCCTACGCCTTCCCCAGTTGGAACCAATAAAATTGTTTTCATAGACGATTCTTTAATCAGTAAAAATATGTGAATTCATGGGTAAATTGAAGATGAATATCTCAAATCATCTGCTTCACTCAACATCTTTTTAGTGGTGTATACAGTGATCGCAAAACGATATTCATCTACAAGACTGGTTTATATATTTATGCCAGCTTAAACGATTACAAAACAGCTTTATATCAAAAATCTGCTCAAGATCATTTTTAATAACGAGCTTGAGTATGCTGCTATTTCAACTTGTATACCCAAAGCTCGTACAAGACTTACGACAGCTTAAGCTGTCGCAATATCAGATTCAGGCTTTTTTGCGGCCTGTTGTACCTCGTGTTCTACAACATGAACAGTTTCTTTAGCAATACGACCTTCTTCATCAGTTGGTATTACCCAAATTTGAGGACCTGTTCCAGCATCAATTCGACCTTCTGTACCACGTTTTAAACCATCATTCTGTTCTTTGCTGAGGTTGAAACCGAAGTGTGGTAAGTAAGCAATCGTTTTTTCACGAATATAGGCAGAATTTTCACCAATACCGCCTGTAAAGAATAAACCATCGATACGCGGTAAACCGCAGCTTAATGCCGCAAGTGATTTGGCTAGACGATAACAGAATACTTCAATCGCCAAAGTCGCATCTTCATTGCCTTGTTCTGAAGCTTCAATCAAGGTACGCATATCATTTGAAAGATCTGATAAGCCCAGTAAGCCTGATTCACTGTTCAGCATTTTATCAATTTTATAGATGTCCCAGCCTAGATTTGAAGCAAGGAAGCTATGAATACTTGGATCAACATCACCACTACGGGTACCCATGACCACGCCTTCAAGCGGAGTGAGACCCATGGATGTATCGACACTTTGACCATTCCAGATAGCACAAGTTGAGCTACCATTGCCTAAGTGTGCTGTTAACCAACCGCCATGTTTGTAGCTACCCGCAAGTTCAGAACCACGTTCAGAAACATAGGCATGACTGGTGCCATGGAAACCATAACGACGAACATTATGTTGTGTATACAGGAACTTTGGTAAAGCATAACGATATGCATGTGCAGGCATGGTTTGATGGAATGCTGTATCAAATACTGCAACTTGCGGTAATTCAGGGAATAGACGCATTGTCGCATCGATACCGACTAAGTGAGCTGGGTTATGCAACGGTGCAAGTGGTGTTGCTTCACGAATTTTTTCTACAATTTCAGGCGTCAATAACTCAGCTTTGGTTAAGGTACCGCCATGAACAACACGGTGTCCAATGGCTTGAGGTTTATACTGTGATAAACGACCTAAGATGGTTTCTAAAGCTTTTTCATGGTCTGCATAGGGAATTGAAAGCTCAAGCGGTTGATTGCCCGCCGTGATTCCTTTAATACGTGCATCAGCAGAGCCCAGGTTTTCTGCTAAACCAAAGATTCGATCTTCACGACGTTCAGAAACAAGCGCATATTTGATTGATGAAGATCCGCAGTTAATTACTAATACTGATGTAGACACGTTTGAATACCCGAAATTATAATTTAAAAAAGTCATCCTGATTGATCTGATTATGCTTGTTTATAAAGGGCAAATTAGATCAGCAGTCATGTTGTACCATGTGTAGTTTTTTTGTCCTAGATAGACTTTAGGTGATTAGACTTTTGGACTATCGACCTGATATTGATTAATAATTAATATTTATCAATTGATTGTTAAAAATTATCACTCATTGTTGTTTTAATCTATCAGCATTCTATAGTTTCTTGTAAATAATCTTGTCCTATCCAAAGGCAATCTTTGCGTCTTTCTAAAAGACAAATACATATTTTTTATCAAAATTTTAAATTGATTGATGTTTTTACTGTGTATTAAAAATAAAAAACTCAGCACTTATGTTTGAGATAAATGCTGAGTCGAGTTATTCAAGCTTGGAATCAATGACGAATTTGACCATCACCTAAAACAATCCATTTTTGCGAGGTTAAGCCTTCAAGACCGACTGGACCACGGGCATGAATTTTATCGGTAGAAATACCAATTTCAGCACCTAAACCGTATTCGAAACCATCAGCAAAACGCGTCGAAGCATTGACCATGACTGAACTTGAATCTACACGGGTTAAGAATTGACGCGCTAAGCTAAAGTTTTCAGTGATGATTGCATCGGTATGATGTGAGCCATATTTGTTAATATGTTGAATGGCTTCTTCAATCCCCGTCACAATTTTCACTGCCAAGATTGGACCTAGATATTCTTCATACCAATCTTCTTCACTGGCTGGTTTTACAGCATTGCCTAAGATTTTTTGAACATTGATACAGCCACGTAATTCAACGTTTTTTTCTGCATAAAGCTCAGCGATACGGGGTAAAAACTCTTCCGCAATTTTTTCATCAACCAACAATGTTTCCATTGCATTACACACACCATAACGATGTGTTTTTGAGTTTAATGCGATAGGAAGTGCTTTATGTAGATCCGCCTGAGCCTCAACAAAAACATGGCAGTTTCCATCAAGATGTTTAATCACAGGAATGGTTGCTTCATTGGTAATGCGTTCAATCAAGCCTTTACCGCCACGAGGTACGATGACATCGACATACTCAGACATGGTAATCAATTGACCCACGGCAGCACGGTCAGTGGTGTTAATCACTTGTACACAAGTTTCAGGTAAGCCCGCTGCTTTTAAACCATGTTGAATGGCTTCAGCAATTGCTTGATTTGAATTTAATGCTTCAGAACCACCACGTAAAATGATGGCATTGCCAGATTTTAACGCAAGTGAGGCGGCTTCAAGGGTAACGTTTGGGCGTGATTCATAAATCATACCGACCACACCTAAAGGCACGCGCATTTTACCAATCTGAATACCTGTTGGACGGAAAGCAAGATCCGTGATTTCACCGATCGGATCGACAAGGCTAATGACATCTTTTAAGCCTTGTAACATCCCTTTAAAGCGTGTGGGGTTGAGTTCTAAACGATCAAGTAAAGCACTATCCAATTGATTGTCACGACCTTTGTTCATGTCAATTTGGTTGGCGGCCAAGATTTGCGGTTGACTATTTTCCAAAGCAGTATAAATCGCAGATAAGGCATTATTTTTTGCAAGTGTAGTTGCGCCTGCCAAAACACTAGCGGCTTGGCGTGCTTGCTTCCCTACAGTTTGCATATACTGTTCAATTGAGTCTTGCATAGCAGTTTATTTGATCATTAAAAATTTCCCTTTGATAGTAGCAGTCTAAGTAAAGCCAAGGAAGTATTTCACTGAAATAAACTTATTTTGCAGCGTTGAAGCGTTAAATATCTTGCAAAATCTTTTGCCATTTAAACTGGATAAACGGTCAATTTAGCGATTGCGTATAAATCACACATCTGTAAGAATGAAACAATAAGGACATTGATGTGATACAGAATTCATGCGTATCACGAATTTGAAAGAATAATGCGGGTCAAAATCTTGCATATTAAAAGAATAAAGCAAGGATGGAGGAAGGATATGAATTCCATTATCCAAATGGACACAGAATCACACCAATCTTTATCAAGCTTTGGTTTTTTCGACATATACCACAAAAACAGTTTTAAGCAGGAGCCAAGAACAACTTGGATTGATGGCTGGAAAATTGAGTATATGGCGATCGCAGATCCACGAACAATTCACAATACACCGATTGTGATTGTGGGCGGAGCGTTCCAAAACTTTAACTCATATAAGTATTGTGTTGAGCAGTTCTTTGAAAGTGGCCCAGTCATTTTGATTGATTTGCCCTCTATGGGCGCCAATCAACAAATCACCAATATCGACTCTGGTTTATCTGCGGGGACATTAGAATTACCTGATCTTTCTCGTATGTTGGGACAGTGGCTTGATATTGTGGCGATTGAAAAGGTTGCCGTGGTGGGGATTTCTTTAGGTTCCGTGATTGCTTCATTTTTTGTTGATCAACGCCCTGAACTGGTCGAAAAAATGATCTTGATGGGGGTGATGCAAGAAACCCGTAAAAGCTGGCGCATGCTGTTAGAAGAATCATTGATGTTGATGAAAGAGCAACGTATGGGCGAGTTTGGTCAGGCCGTGATTTTGTATTTAGTCAATCATGCCAAGCTTGATAAAACACGCATGTCGCCCACAGCCAAAAGATTGTTCTTTAAGCAAATGGCTGAGTTTTCAAATACTGAACAAGAACGTTATGAAATCAATTGTAATCGTCTATTGCGGTTAAGCCATGTACCAGTTCCTCAAGTGAATACACTGGTGGCATGTGGTCAATACGACAGTTTTACCTTACCTCATGAAAATGCAAACTTTGCTTTGCAATGCCCAGATATGCAGTTTGCAATGATTGCCAATGCCGATCATGTTCCACAATTACAACGTCGTAAAGAAACCATGACTTTATTCACCACTTACTTAAAAGGTGGGTCGATCCAAGGACTGGATGGTATTGTCAATTTCACACGGGAACAAATGCAGCATATAGAGCGTCGTGGTGAAAATCGTATTCAAGTGCTTGATCCACATCGTCAGTTGACACATCGCCATTCAAATAAAGTGATTCAGGTTGACGTGGTTGATTTAAATTACTTTGGTTTATTGATGCGTTTTGATCATCAACAAGATTTAGCTTTTGTAAATCAACATACCCGTGATTTGGCTTTAAATTTAAGTGATGATGAAGGTGAGTTTGCGATTGAATGTTTGATTTTTGAAACCTCTGCAGCTGGTGTTCGCGCACTATTTAAGCATGGTAGCTTTGAAAATGCAGATCGCTTATTACGGTTTATTGCACGCCAGACTCAAGCAGTGCAGTTATGTATAGCGCAAGAAGGCGCGGTGGCTTAAGCTTTTGATATATTGATCTGTTAAAAAACCAGTCTTTTGGACTGGTTTTTTTATTTCTAAGAATTGAAGTATTTAAATCTCGAAGTGTTTACGTTTCGAAATATCAATAAATGATTACTTTAGCGTTGTGCATCAATCATCCACACCAAATCACCTAGATGTTCTTCAGTATTGTATTCAGTTGAATCTGTATTGAAATAGACACGGGGCTGAATCACTTCAACTTTTTGAAAACCAGCTTGGTAGATAAAATTTCTGACTTGTTCTGGTGTGACAAAGTGAAAAGTAAAAGCACTTCGTGACATGACTTTTAACAGCTTGCTGCTGTTCCAAATCACTTTTGCCAATTTATTTTTTACCGGTTCAGGGTAAAGGTCGGTGAGATAATGCAGACTGTTAAAGTCTTGCCCATAATGGGCAATCGATTGAATCAATTGTTGTAACAGTTCTTTGGTGAAGTAGTTAATTAAACCTTCACTGATCACGACAAGTGGCCGTTGTGGATCAAATACTTCAAAGGCTTTTTTAAAATCCTCTGTAAATAAGTCGACAGACAACACATCTGGGCTATTGTGATCAATTTGCTTAAGCGCCGTTTGCTTGGTTTTTGCCATATCGGGTAAATCTAATTCACGATAATCAATCAAGGGATAATGTTGCCTAAACCACCAGCCTCTTGGTGACAGTCCAGCGGCTATTTCCAATACTTGTAAGTCAGGAGACTGTTCAATCAGTTCAGCTAAACGCTCATCCAACATGGTATGACGTTGCTTGAGTGTGGTACGCATACTGCCACCGACATATTTTTCTCCCCAACTTTCTATTGGGTGGGCAATCATAGCCAAAGTTTTACCTTTGGATGTGGCAAATAAGGGATGAGAAATGCCCATTTGATACCAAATATAGCCTGTGTAATGGGCTGTAAATGAAATATGGCGGTGCTTGGAAAGTTGCTGGTCTGACATAGTTATCCTTAACTTTTATTTTTTCTAATGGGGTCATGATGAAAAGCAATTAAAACAAGACTAAAAATTTAATTTTGCTTCGTCGTCTTTTTTGATCCTTTGCTATCCTCCTTTTGAAAGGAGGATAGCTTAAATCTCTTTAATCATTAAAGGCTTATTAATCATTAAAGGCTTAAAATTTGCCCCCGCTTGTCATCAAGAGGGGCAGGGAAATTGAGTCATTTAGCGCAATATCCTAAGGATATCTCTATTGGTTTTAAAGTGAATTTTTAAATTCTTCAATGACTTTTTTGACAGCTTGCCATTCATGTCCAAGATTAAATGTTTCATCAATACTGATCTGTGGAATTTTGCCACGCATACGTTCTAAACGTGCTTGATTTGGCAAAGGTAGGTTTTCGATCCCAGCCAATGCAATACATGCCGATTCACGGTTATTGCACACCAAGCCCATATCACAACCTGCTTCGAGGGCAGCACGGATACGTGCATCTGCTCCGCCTGCAACACAAGCTGCTTGCATGCTTAAATCATCCGAGAATAACACACCATCAAATTGAAGCTCTTGGCGTAAAATCGTTTGAATCCAGTAAGGTGAAAAACCAGCAGGATTTGGATCTACTTTTTCATAAATCACATGTGCAGGCATAAGTGCATCCAGCTGGGTTTGTAGCTGAATAAAGCTTTGCATATCCTTGTTATAAATGTCTTGGTATTCACGTGGATCAATTGCTGCAGCAACATGAGAATCTGCTTTCACAGAACCATGTCCAGGAAAGTGTTTTCCTGTGGTTGCCATACCTGCACGTTGCATTCCTTTCATAAATGCGCTGGCAAGTGGCACAATATCTTGTACATTTTTTGCAAATGCACGATCGCCAATTACATCACTAATGTCATTCAGATCTAAAACAGGTGCAAAACTAAAATCAATCCCCACTGCAAGCACTTCAATTGCCATGAGCCAACCACATTGTTCAGCCAAGGTTAAGGCTTTTTCAGGTTGAGTTAAGTAAAGCTCACCAAAATGCCCCATGGCTGGTAGTAGGGTAAAGCCTTGTTTTAGACGTTGTACTCGTCCACCTTCTTGATCAACGGCAATAAGAATGTCGGGGCGAATTTGGCGCATATGATCGGTTAAAGCGCGAACTTGAGCGGGTGATTCTATATTTCTTGAAAATAAAATCATGCCACCGACTTGCGGAGTTTGTAATAGTTCAATATCTTCTTGAGTAAGTTCTGTGCCTGCAATATCAAGCATCAATGCGCCGATCATAGGAATCCACGGTTGTATTTATATAAACTGGGAAACAATACCCGATTTCTGCAATGATTTGCTACACTTACTCAGTACAGATTATGCTAAAACTACACAACATAAACAGATAAAGTCGTTTAAGATATTGAAACTGTTGAGTTCAGATTGAAAAACGATATAGAAATTGGAAAACCCAAGGAAGTATTAAGAATTTATGAAAATTCAAACTCTCGCTTGCGCTATAGCACTTGCAACAGGTGGTTTATTCTTTACTCATACCATCAATCAGGCAATGGCGGAAACCAATGCTACAAACGTGTCTCAATCGATTCATCCCTCACAAGATCAAGCCTTAGTGACACGTCAACTTGCAACATTGATTGACCGTCAGCATTATTTGAATATGCGTTTAGATGCAAATACATCAAATCGTATTCTCGACATGTATATTGATAGCCTTGATCCAGAGCACACCTTATTTTTAGCTTCAGAAATTGAACAATATAAAAAGCAATATGGTGCAACACTCGGCGCAAAATTAAAAGCAGGCGATTTGTCTGGGCCATTTGCGATTCATGCGCATTATCGTGCACGTTTAAAAGAATTTTATGAATTTGAATTGGCTGAACTTAAAAAGCCCCAGAACTTAAATCAGCCAAATGAATTTATTGATGCAGATCGTGAGAAAGCTGAGTTCTTTGCCAGCAAAGCCGAGTTGCAAAACTATTGGCGTAAGATGCTGGTGTCGCAATTAATCAATCTCACTATTGCCAAGCAAGAAGATCAAGCCAAACAAAAAGCATTAAAAGATGATCCAACATTGGCCAATGGTCAGGATTTGGCCGCATCAGAAGATCTTACACCTGTTCAAACGCTTACCAAGCGGTATACCCGCCAACTAGAGCGTATTGGACGAACCAAGAGTGATGATGTACTGGAACGTATCCTCAATGCAATGACCTTGACCTACGATCCGCACAGCAATTACTTCCCACCTGTTGATGCTATGGAGTTGAATCGTCAAACCACCTTACAACTTGAAGGTATCGGTGTTTCGATTCGCCCTGAGCGTGGTAATGAAGACTATACCAAGATTGAAACCATTGTAGATGGTGGGCCTGCAAGTAAGACAGGGCAGGTCAAATCTGGTGATCGCATTATTGGCGTTGCACAAGATGGCAATAAAATGGTCGACGTGATTGGTTGGCCAAGTTCTGAAATTGTTGGATTGATTCGTGGTAAACGTGGCACCAAGGTGTCAGTGAAATTGTTGGCTGCGGGCGCTTCTATGAGCCAAGCACGAGTTGTGACCATTACTCGTGATGTGATTCAAGAAGAAGATGCCGGTGTGCGTTCACGTACTGTAGAGCTAACACGTGATGGTAAAAAACATAAGTTTGGTGTTTTAGAAATCCCATCTTTCTATCTGAACTATCGCGCACGTCGTGCAGGGACTGAATACCGTTCTGTTTCAGAAGATACCAATAAAGCTTTGAAGTCACTTGCAGCACAAAATGTAGAAGGGGTTATTATTGATTTGCGTAATAACCCAGGTGGTTCTTTAGAAGAAGTTGCCAAAATGATTGGGCAAGTGATTAAAGAAGGCCCAGTGGTTCAAATCCGTGATGGTAACGGCAATGTGAGTGTGTTTGAAGACACCGATGGTGGTGCACAAACCTATTCAGGTCCTTTGGCTGTTTTGGTTAACTTAGCATCGGCTTCTGCCAGTGAAATTTACTCTGCTGCCTTACAAGATTACGATCGTGCTGTAATTTTAGGAAGTACGACCACGGGTAAAGGGACTGCGCAAGTTCAATTGGATAGTCTTGCTTATGGTCAAGCAACCTTAACGCAACGTAAATTCTACCGTGTGACTGGTGGCAGCACCCAAAACAAAGGTGTGATTCCAGATATCAAACTGGTGGATATTTATGATGAAGAGTTTGGTGAGCGTAAAGCTAAAAATGCTTTGAAATGGGATACGATTCCGACTGCACCGTTTAAACGTGAAGGTTCAATTCAACCGTATGTGGCACAGCTTGGTGAAAAATCAAAAGTTCGTGCGGCAGGTGATCCACAGTTCCAATATTTAGAGACGCGTAAAGCGATTGCTCAAGAAACTAAAGATCAGAAACGAATCTCTTTAGATATCGATAAACGTAAAGCAGATTTGGTGGCGCTCGAAGCAAGAACATTGGCTGCGGAGAACAAGCGTCGTACTGAAACAGGATTAAAGCCATATTCAAATTGGGAAAGTTACCAAGCAAGTTTGGATGCCTTGGCTGAATCGAGAGCAAAAATGAAGGTAAACCAACGTCCGTCATTGCCTGAGGAAGAGACCTTTGTGAATGAGGCTGCCAATGTTCTGTTAGATTTGGCACATCTAACAAGTAAATAACTAAAAATTCTATTTAGGTAAAATAAAAAAGCATATCTCGGATATGCTTTTTTTATTTCGATTCAAAAAATAACTTGACGTTCAATAGGATAGTGATATTTTAAGTAAAACGAACGTTCTTTAAAAAAAGGTGAACCTTCTCGCAATTTTGCGTTGTATATATAGAGGTTGCTTATAACAAAAATAGGTTCATTACTGGAAGTAAATTTTTATGAGTTATATGAGTTATGATAGTAATCTCGTAATAGGTTCTGCATGTATTGCAGTTATCATCTGTTACGTAGCTATTTCATTAGAACAACTCATATTTACCCAACATACCCCCCGCCTACAGAAAATTATCTTGTGCTTAAGTGGCATGGTTTTTGGCTTCGCCATTTGGGCAATGCACTTTGTCGGAATGTTGGCTTGTGATCTACCACAAGGTTATTCCTTCGATCTAACATTAACCGTGATTTCCTATATTATTGCCGCATTGGCTTCGACTTTTGCGATATGGTTGACCACTCAAGAGACCTTGCCGATTGTACGGTTGATTTTAGGTGGATTGTTGATGGGGCTGGGAATTTCAGGGATGCATTATATTGGCATGCTGGGGTTAACTATTCCAAATCAACAAGTTGATTATGATGCTATTTTGGTGATGCTCTCTGTCATCATTGCGATTAGTGGCTCTGGCTTGTCTTTCTGG
>Ga0207620_1000052_pt1 | contig 12197 bp, 14 predicted proteins | sample NitcycUWRG05A512_FD_188169 | JGI IMG/M metagenome (GOLD analysis project Ga0207620, IMG submission 188169) | Soil microbial communities from Arlington Agricultural Research Station in Wisconsin, USA - Nitrogen cycling UWRJ-G05A5-12 (SPAdes) | ecosystem: Environmental > Terrestrial > Soil >...
ATTCCTCTGACCTGCTTGTAAATTAATTAAGTACGCCATGGTTTCTGCTGAACGTAATCCATAGGTTCGGTCGGCATAGGAGAGTGAGATTAAACTGAAACTTAAAACTCCTATCCCTATCATTTTTTTCATAAATTTTACCTATTAATTTTTTTACATTTATTCGGTTATGACTGCAAAGTGAATATTAAGAAAACAGCCATTCTAAAAAGGTAAAAGGCCAAACAAAGGCTCTGCCCAATAAATAAGCTTTGGAATAACCTGCGGGAAAGCTCCAGATTAATTTGAACCAGTAGCCCAACATAATCAACAGATAAGTGATCCATAGATTTCTCATATTTAAATCTCCTCTCTAACGGCATCTGAATTATTCTTATTTTAATTAATCCAATCCAAAATTTTATGTGGGTTTCAATGTGGGACAAAATCATAGGCAAAAAAAATCCCTTGCAGAAACAAGGGCTTAATTCAATATTTGGCGGAAGCGGTGACAGTCAAATTAAAACAATAACCTATTAATATTAAATAATAAAAAAAAATTAAACTTAATTTTTACTACTATTTTTACTACTTCATGATTTCTTTGTTTCAGGTTGTTTCAGCAGTGTAACCTATATATTTATACATATTTGAGTTCGATTCCAATTATACAATAAATCAGTTTTCGAACTCTCATAAACCTACCTTTTACAACAATCACTCACTACCATCAAAATACCAATAAACCTCACCCCAATCCGTTTGAGGGAGTGTTGGTAAAATCTCGCTTTGGCTAAAATAAGGGCGTGTATTCGGTTGTGCAGGGGTAATCCAATATCCTGTTTTTAAGCATTTCTCTCCACCTTTTTGAGATATTCTCAAATTATTTGACACATAATCTGCATCATTATCTTCAGTCACCCTTTCAACCAATATCCATGTTGTTGGTACCTCTCTTGGGTCTTCAATCGTATCAGGTGTGGTCCAGAGATCTGGATTATTTTCAAAAGCACTTACTTCAGGTGCTAATTTCCAGTCATCATCGTTTTCAGCGCCCATTTTTAACTCCTGCATTAAAAACTTACACGCTGAATAGGGTTCAGTTGAGCGGTAAATACCAGTAACCATAATTGGTTCATCAGTTTTTATCATTACAGCAGTATTAAGTTTATATTTAGGCAAGGAATTAGGAAAATTTATACCGATTAAGTACTTATCTTCTAATAAATTCTTGTAATCCCATTGGGAATCATGGTAATCACTCGTAATATAAATATTGGTTGCCCTAATAGATAGAATATCTCTTTTTTCTTTAAATGCTACACTTGCACCTTTTTGCACTTGATCCATCCAGTCATAGGGATAATCTCGCCATTGAGCGATAAAATCATTACGAATACTACTCATCCGTCTAAGTATCGGCAAAAAACCAGCTTTTAAATCTTCAAGTCCATCTAATAAATGGTGAAGTGTTCCTTTAAAATTAGGCAGTACTATTGTTCCCCAAACATAGTCAGCCTGATTGGATGGATGCTGTGAACGATGATCAGGGGCTAAATTTGCACTGTATTGATCTAAAAGTTTTTCGGCATACTGGATTAAGTCGTCCCAAAGTAAAACAGTTTGATAATAATACCTATAGGTTGTAAATTGCTCAATTACATATATTTCTTTGGGGAAGAGTTCCAGTTTTTGTAAATCAATCATTTATTTACTCACTATTTCACATAGACACTATTTTTAAGCACAGGCACACCCACCAAATCAACAACATGACCAAGATCGTCGTCTCCATAGCCCCAACCTGTGGGTTTACGTGTGCCAAGGTTAGAAACTTGTAACATTTTAGGATCCAGTACAATTTGGATCGCCCCACCATCTAATGAAAATTCTTTTGCTTCATTCATTTTTTTATCCCAATCCAATTGTGAAATGCCATCAGGCTTACGACCAGCGGTATCCATCACTTGTGACCCTGTTTTGCCTTCCCAGCCTTTTAACCCCCCTTTAGGAACAGTATAGGTTACATACTCTCCATTACTGTTCCAACTTCCCCAAACGGCAAAGTTACGTCGCCAATCATCCTTATTGCTGAGCTTTGCAAATTCCTCCTTTCTCATCCAGCAAACTGAATTATCCGCAGAACCAGGAGAAATAATTCGATAAAGCACCTCACCTTCTTTAAATTCTGTGGCACGAGCTGCATTTCTAGCAAAAGTAGTAAAACCATCGCCAATATCTGGGTAGCCTGCATTTAAAAAATGGGCTTGACTTGTAGGTGGCTCAGCTCTTGAATGAGCTTTATATGGTAATGAGGTTTTATTTCTATCCGCCCATTTTGGGGTCTTCTTTTTCATCTGCTCCAATTCATCTAGGTACGGAAACCAAATTTTATCTAAATTCTTTTTATTTACTGTCGCTCTAAATGCCATATCACTTTCAATCTCCAATCGTCGTTGAATTTTTCTTAGCATTTTAATTGCAGCAGTTAATATTTCATTATCTTGAAGTAATTTAGGTAATTTATTATTGATAAAATCCTTTAATTTTTTCTGTTCTTCAAGTGCTTCCTGGACAAGTTTATTATTACCACCGAATCGCTTAACATAACTAATCAATTTATCAAATATTCCAAGAAGATATTTGGCTTGCTTAATTACATATGAGCTGTTTTTACTTGCTTCACTTATTAATATTTCAATTTTCCCTGCCACAAACTTATATGGGTCTCCAATCTTTTTAAACTGAAGATATTTTTGAACATCTGCTCTATTTAAAAAAGCTTTTACTTGTTTTAACGCTTTTTCTAAAGTTTCATCTATCTTTTTTTCAAATGCAGGCAATCGATGAAAATTGGCAGGTACATTCTTAAATGTCCGGCGAAGTATAGAAAGTATAATTTTCAACATACCTTTAGCAAATGAACCAATTGTTGGAACAACTCCAATAATCGTAATCACCATCATAATTTTGGGTAAGTTATCATCAGGTTTTTCCCTAACTTGTATACTGCATGCAAAAAAATCACGTACATCACATATTTGATCAACAATAGGGATCATTGAAATAACCATTCCAGTTGCAATCTGTCCTACTGTAGGATCTTCATGAAAGTCTCCTTTAATCACTTCCCACAACCAAATACCGACATTCTTTGCTCCATCACTCCCTTGTTTCGCGGCAGAAAAGAAAGCCAAGGCACTTTTTAAAGTTTGTTCAGTTACAGCATTAGCAGCCTGTTGTGCAGTACTTTCGATTTGCTTTTGTGCCGTTTCTAATTTCTTTTTTCCCATATCGATATTTTTAGAAACTTCTTTACTGATTTCTTGAACTTTCTTTTTGGCAGCCTCAACATTTGCATCAATATTTTTTTGTGCTGTACTTATACCTTCTGAAACTTGCTTTTGAGCAGTATCATACCCATGAGATACAGTTTTTTGAGCATTGTTCATGCTATCTGAAATAGAATCAGAAACTGAGTTTTTTATTCTTTTGGCACCACTTGCAATATCATCAAAAAAATCAGACATATTTTTCTCTCTATTTTATATTTTTTTCTATTGCTTGAAATAAATCATCATAATCAGGCCATGGTTCATCTTCTGGATTGAACTCATATTCAACTTTAATGGCTTTTTGTGGCACATTGTCATGATGTGCTTTACCTTCTGAATCTAGCTTTCCTTCAATGATTTGATTATTTTCAAAATGAATTTTGTATCCAATATCTGCAAATGGTTCTCTAAGCGTATCCAATAGTTCTAAACCTATCCAATTCTGATTATTATATTCTGGTAGGGCAGGAAAATTGGTATTCACACTATTCCCACCTTTAAATATATGTTGTCCGGCATTCACCTCAAACTTTCCACCTGTTTTCGGGAAAATTCCTGAATTATCTAAGGTAATTTGTGATGTTCCGCCTGTAATCACTACACCTTTTGAACTGCTAATGATGATTTTGTCATCTGTCGATGAAATAGTAATCCCCATTTTAGCCAATATGTCGATTGCATTAGCTTGGGCATGAATTTCAACTTTGCTTTGCGCTGCAACCGCTTTAATTCCGCCTTGAGCAGCAAATAAACTGAGTTTGTTTTGCGCATGTGCAATCAAATTCTTTTGGGTACTTAAGTTGATGCTATCGCCTGCAATTTGATTGATCTGAGAGTCTGCGGACAGGTGAATATTTTCAGGGGTACTAAACGCAATCCCATCTTGCGAACTTAATAAAAGCAAAGCCTTGTTAAATTTGGCAATGTCATTTTCGATTTGACTGACGAATTCTTTTAGCTGTTCAACCGATTCTATTTCATCAGTTTTTTGATTCTTGGCAATATCACTTAAGGCTTTACTATTGGTCTGACTACCTTCTAGCTGTTTCTTGGCAATTTCAGCATCTAAGTGCTCACCTGTAGCTTGGTCTTGTTTATAGGTCGAAAGTAGTAAACCTTGCCCTGCACGAACAGCTCCCCATTGGTCAGTTCTCAGCTCAAAACCTTCACCACGATCATCACTTTCCGCTTTGTCTTTTGGGTGGCTCAGTTTGCCCAAGTTAAGTTGGCTGGCGCCATGACTACTCTGTAACTGACTGCTGATTTGGTTAGTTGTATCATCAAATCTCAGCTGGTTGTAGCCACTGCCTTGATATTCCTTGCTTTTGATTCCTGACAACTTTTTAGTATCAGGCAGTTTACCTTTGTCATCAAACTTGCTTGGATGACGTTGTGCTTCATGGATTCGCCCAACCACAAATGGACGATCAAGGTTGCCATCAAAGAAATCTATGACGACCACCTCTCCAACTCTCGGTAGGAAACGCGCACCATGGCCTTCACCGGCCCAAGGGGTGAGAACATCAACCCAAGCTGAATCTGTATCATTGTCATTGGAACCAGCACCGCCATCATGGGTGTTGTCTTCATTACGGGTGAAAAGAAAGCGAACTTTTATACGTCCCCATTCATCGACATGGATTTCTTCTCCACTTGGTCCCACCACTTTGGCACGCATTGGGTGTGCTGTCGGTCGGTGTTGAAGTGGGTCATACTCTGGAACAATCGCAATATTACGCCGTTGTAGGGTTAATTCATTGGCTTGGCGTTCATCACTATTGTTTGTTGTGATGTTGGTCATTTTCCAATTGCTTTGTTTAAGTAATGTTTCAACTTGGTTGGTCAGGTCCTTTGGTAAATTATTCTGGTTATAGAAGGTCTTAGATATGATCAGGAATTGTTTATCTGAAGAATCTTTTAGATCGATTGTCGGGTGTTCATTCAGCTCAAAAAAATACCCAACATGTGCATCTCGTACAGTTGAGATAGCTGTAAATTGTTTGGCTTGTGAATCATAGTAGTTACTTAGGTTTTGGTTAAACTTTTCAATCTGGCTGTTGCCAGATTTGGTCGCATCATCTTCACCATTTAAATCTTGTATCCATGCTGGGCTAAAATGCCATGCTTGTTCTAACCCTAAACTCGCTGAATCTTGATTGTCTGAATGTCGATGCTTAGTTAAAACCGAGCCTGCGCCCTCTTCTGTTTCTAATGCATCCGCTTGCCAACGTTGTATATGCACAGCTGTAGGTTGAATTGAACGTAATCCAGTAAATGCGGTTATAGAATCTTGCTTTTCAACAGCAGAACTACGATGAAAATGAATGCTACGTCGATCAAGTGCTTGGTACTGAGTGTTATCATCGATTAAGCGTAGCCTTTGTGGTTGGATTTGTTCATTAAAATTAGAAACTGTACGTTGTGCCTCATCAATTAAAGTCGTCACGCCTTCAGATGCTAGAATCCTTTCAATAAATTCTCGATCTAATTCATTATGTTGCATAATGAATGGCCTTACATCATAGTCTTTGCTTAAGCCACTTTTATCCAGTGTCAGGCTTGAAGCAAACAACGGGCTTTTTTCTCTCCATTCCTGAAAGATAATATCCATAATTTGCATGACAGACTTTGCCATGAACACACGGGAGTTTCTACGATGTTTCCACAGAGCCGTAGGGTCTTCCACGGTCAGGCGGTAAATAGTTAAAGAACCGTCACTCGCTCCCACATCGGCTTTAGTGACGATACCTGAAATTCGATTCAGTTCAGATTTATCATTAACAATATCAACGGCTACTTGAGCCCCAATAAACTGCTTTAAAGGTATAGTTGCTGACGTCGAAAGGCAGATCAGTTGTAAATGCACACCATTATTTAGCTCATGTGTACCATCAATACGCTGAAGAAAGACTTGATCATTGAGCGATTCATTGCTGAACTTTGCGTGGATCGAATGTTTTTGAGCGGTAAGCCCAAGCTGATCCAAAGCTGAGTAAATATTATTGGGCATTTGCTTTCTTTATTAATAGTTCTAAATTTGTGATCGATTCTACAAAAAAATGTAAAATTCGTCCATAATTGTTTTATTATTTAAGTGACACTTTGTGTCTCTTTTTGTTTCAGTTTAAGCAGAGTCTTTTTTCTCAGACAAGCTCAATGAATTTTTTAAATAATTACGAGCGGTTAAAATTTCCCTTTCTGTTTTATTTAATCTCTTCGCAATCTCTTCAATTGAGTATTGTTTGCTTAGCAGTATTTCTTGATGTGTTAAACGCCATTGTTTGATTTCATTTAGATGTTGTATGCGTATGTCATTGAGTGTTGGAATCCCATGTTGTTTGCAAATTTGGTTGTGTGCCCATCTCGCCGCTCTATTATTTTTTTTCTTCAATAGCTGTTGCACTTCATCTATCGTCTGACAAGCGACCAATGCTTCTTTAATATTTTGAATCTTTTTTTGAGATAGATAACTTGTTTTTTGTAGACGCATCGTATTTTTACGTTCTACACCTGCGTATTCTCTTAAAAAGCGACAATATCTTTCAACTTGCAGTTGAGTTAAATCGTACTTTTCTTTGAGCACAGGAAAACTTTCTATAAATAGTTCATCTTGATGTTCAATAATCCAAGCTCTCAATGCCTTTGATTTATGGCTATATTGTTGCTGTATCCCCAATTCACGTCGAAATTTAGTCACAATTTTAACGGTTAAGCCAAGTTGTTTGATGGATTCTGCTCGGTCATGATTCCTTAAAAATTCAGCAAGTTCATCCGTGAAAATATAAATGAATTTAATCTTTACAATCTGACTGTACATCCAACCTTTATAAATCATCACCCCTGCTGGTGTTTTTTGTTCTTCATAGACATCCCAATCTTCACCGTCCCAGTCTTTGATGGTTTTTATTGGAATGTAATTATATTTCTGTGACATAACATCCAATATACAACGTGTTTATTGAGATCCTTTTTTAACAAAGACCACTTGCGATTTGAAGGATTTTCTAAAAAATATGGAATTTAAAATCATTTGAATATTTTAATCATCAAACGATTTTCATAAAGCGACTCTATTAGCTTAGAATAGATGAAATTTGAAATATTATCTAATGAACAGTACTGATATTTATGAGTGAAAGTTCAATTCAATGTATTGGAGGTGTGCTGTTTGGATTGAGTCATCCATCCAATATCGATACATTTACATATACTGATTCTCGTACAGGAAAATCTGTCCAATACACAAAAAAAATAATACACAGGCGAATGTTTTTTGTTGCAAATACAATCGACCAAAAATTCGCTGAGCAATTGGCTTTGCAATTATTAAAGACCTAACTCACTCAGCATCAAAACGACAACGAGTGTCGCACAATAAATAACCACTCATTCTATCAAAAATCTTAAAAAGCTATTCTGTAAAAACAAACTTTTTAGGATGATAATGATGCTTTTTGACAATGAAATGAACGAACGCTTATTGGCTTTTGCCCGCAATATTGCTGCTTTATTATTTATAGGAGGAATCGCACTCGTCATCGCCTATCGTGCTGAAACAAAAGTAGGCTTAGAAACTCATCAATATTTAATGTTATTTTGTTCAGGTATGATCATGTTTATTTGGTCACTCTACCTAGCTGTGTGCAATGTTACCGTGCTTTATCATGATTATCGGAACTATTTATTGCGCTGCTTAATCAATGGTAAAATCCAACATTCTTTAACTGAGATACAGTTGAAATCAACCAGCCAAATTATAAAAGTCTTGGTCCAAAAGAGTTGGATAAATAAAATCATTTATTATTTTCAGGCGTTCATCATCTTGTCCATTTTTTTTGCTTTTATCATCATTTATATTTTTGGTGTGATTGGAATCGTAGAACAACAAGCTAAATTGTTCGGATTTTGAGCTTAATTATTACAATGCCTTATACGATTAAATATAAGGCATTTTTTTTAATTTACCGCCCTTACACTGTTCTGTAAACCCTGCTGAATATCTTGCACAAAACCCTCTCCTTGATTGAGTTTAGGTTTAGACTTTGTTTTCAAATCAGGCTGCACTGTCATCGCTTCAGAATTTCCATCTGTATAAAACTCCTCCACCAAATCCAATCCCTCTTCAGAATTCACCTCAAACCGCGCATTGCTATAACACTGACGTGCTGTTTGATCTAACGCGTGTTGATTAAATCCAGAAGTTTTGCTTTGTTGATCAATTTCTTTCGCCATTTGAATAGCTTGTTGCAGATTGATGCCATCACGTAGGGTTAAATCCACGTAATACACAGGCGTTCGATAACTTTGTGTGGTGGATTTACCTCTCAGTGTCAGTTGTAATGGTAGACATGAAAGTAAGCCATTGGATGCTGCATGGTAGTAGGACAACCTTGCTGCCAAAGTTCGGATACTGTTAAAACCTGTAGTCCTAAAAATAAACGTCCCTAACTCATCCGATTCATCTAAGTTGACATGCAAACGCCCAAAAGGCTTACAGTTACCCCCTTGTGCTAATGGACATAGATCAGGGGACGGACATGGATGTTGCTCAATGCCTTGGTTGGTTTGTCTTTGACAAGTTTCACCATTCCCAATACATACAGGGCGTCCAGTTTGCCGATCAAATAAACTGTATTCTGCTCTAAGATTAAGTTCAGGATCGTTAAAGATCATCCGTACTGGGATAGTTCGAAGTTTCTGATTCGGAGCCTTGGCACGAAGCTGTTCATCAAGTGGATGCTTCACCCATCCATCTTTACCTTGGATTTGGCTAGTAATGGTAAATTGGTCATCTCGTTCAGGCATTTTCTTGCCGTTCTTTTCGATAATCTTGCCAATGCTGATTCGTCCAAGTATCGGTGGTGTAATGGCTAAGCCTTTAATCATGGTGGTTTCCTCTTTTCTATAAAATTTAATTGATATAAAAAATCCCATACGCTCAGGCACGGGATGTTTAGCTGGAGTCTTCTTTTTTGCTTAGGCTAATCGCCTTTCAATCATCATTTGCATAGATGTTGAAACGCCGTGAGCCCTGTTTACTTTGTGGAAATCGGTTTAAGTATTCAGGGTGTTGTTTGAGTAAAGCCTTACTATCCAAGCTGATTAAATCCTTCGACTTTTTCCATGTCACTGAACCAGTGCTGAAAGTTGCCCGTTCAGCATTCTGCATCTTGGCTTGGAGTTGATGTTTGAGTAGGTCAAATTGCTCCTGATGATTTTCAATTTGATGTCGTGCCTGAATCAATTGTTCAAATTGTTGATTGGCTTGCGTATCTTCGGATAGCCTAGTCTTTTTACCCAGATACTATTCCCATTCCCAAATATTCTTAATATTCCACCGCCTGCTGTGGTAGCGGTATAGCCCAAGTTTTGTGGACATCCATTCTGTATGGAAATTTGAAGGTCATGTACACCAAACATTTTTGTTTCAGAGCGGTAGGTACAAATACTCTGATCCCTCTGACCTGCTTGTAAATTAATTAAGTACGCCATGGTTTCTGCTGAACGTAATCCATAGGATCGGTCGGCATAGGAGAGTGAGCTTAAACAGAAGGTTAAAACTCCCATCCCAATAATTCTTTTCATAAATTTTACCTATTAATTTTTTACTGTTATTCGGTTATGCGTGCTAAGTGAATGTTAAGAAAACAGCCATTCTAAAAAGGTAAAAGGCCAAACAAAGGCTCTGCCCAATAAATAAGCTTTGGAATAACCTGCGGGAAAGCTCCAAATCAATTTGAACCAATAGCCCAACATAATTAGCAGATAAGTGATCCATAGATTTCTCATATTTAAATCTCCTAATCCAATTCAGACATGCAAGCTAAACCTGCTTGTTGTACTTGTTCTTCCCAGTCTTCAGGAAATTGCATCGGGTTGGTAATCTGTTTAAGTCGATCTTCCCCGTAGCGTTTCTCTACCTCGTTATAGCTACATGAACAGAAACTACGATTGCCGCCAAAGTTACGGCAACCATCTTTAAATTCTGATTCAAATGCGCTACTACAGGCAGTCAGCAAAACACCAGCTGACAATAAAAAAATGAGTTTTAATTTCATTCTATCCTCTCGTAAATACTTATGTTTTTAATGCCCACGCTTAGAGCGTTATGGCTTCATTGAGGTAATATGTATTTGAAATTTCTTTATTTGAGATCAGATTTAAATCAATCATTTTGTTTTAGTAAAACGCAGACGTGGCTTATTCTGGGCAATACCCAAATTCATGATTGATATTGATCGTCATCAAGTTGTTAGAAAAAATCAGCGAAAGAGAGCTATGTGCTGTAATCAAGCACAAGCAAAGATCGAGAATATAAAAAGAAATTTATAATTGAATTAGTACGCATGGCGGACTCCTAGATGTTAATTAGAAGTTCTACCAATTACTGCTAAATAATGGTGGCAGAACGAAAGAGGGTTAGCAGACCAATCATCTAGGAACTGGCACGCACTAGGCGTCCCTCCTTCGCCCTACCGCTACGGAGGAGGAACGAACGAGTTCGCCACCAAAAAATTACTTTTTTGATGTGCTAGATGAAAACGGTCTGCTAAAACCGACTGGCAAATGTAGACCAGCAAGCCAAGGATAATCAGCGCAGTAAAGGGTGTCAATACGTTTAGATATAGATAGGCTATTCAACACACTGTAAAGCAAGTAAGGAATTACAAAACATTTTAAAATTTATCTAATATTAAAAATCTTGAAATTCATTCATGCCATTTATTAATATAGCCTTAATCCATTATAAAAATTTAGGAAGTAGTTTGTGACAGACCAATTTGATTTTATTTCTATAAAAAAGAAAGCCAATGTTCATTTTAATGGCGCATCGATCAGCCATGCTATTGTATTAAAAGATGGTACCAAAAAGACTTTAGGCGTTATTCTTCCTACAGAAAATGCACTGACATTTAAAACGCTTATCGCAGAACGTATTGAGATTCTCTCTGGAGAATGTAGTGTGCAAATTGGTCATGCACCTGAAATAAGAATCTATAAATCTGGTGAATCTTTTCAAATCCCAGCCCATAGTCAATTCAGGATTAAAACCAGTGAAGTCGTAGATTATATTTGTCATTTTGAATGACGAATAAATTTGCTAGGTCCAAAATCATAGTGTTCTATTCTGATCTATAATTTACCGGTAGCAAAACTTGACGGAGATAAATGTTGCGACTCAAATGTATTGGTGGTCCACTCTATGGGCAAGAATATTCCCACCCATATCATGAATTCACCTTTCTTGATCAGCATACAGGCAAAAAGATTGTATACCGCAAACACACTTTAGACTTTAAGCCTCCTCAAGACTTTTTTGTGGCAGAATCTATTTTCAGTAATTTTGCCTATCAACTCGCTTTACAAGTCTTGTATTCAATATCTGAGTAAAAATTAAAGGATGGCGGATTGATCCCATCCTTTAATTTCAATGTCATTTCCCTGACGTTCCAATGAAATGTTTAAAACCTAGAGGCCATACTCGAACTCCCATTGAGTCTTTGCTGGTATTGACAATGTCACGCTTGAGTAAACCATCAAGGTCATTCTGATCATCAAACTCGGTAAACAATTGATTGACCAATTCATGGCTATAATTACTCTCATCATTTAAGTCAATCACCATTCCCTTAAAACCTGTTGAGAAATTCCATAACGCATTCAATCGATCTACATAATAAGAAGTATCTGAATAAATTCTTGCATTGACCGTGATCGATAAAAGCATGATGTATTGATTGGTTTCTGGAATACGAACTATTCGTCGATACCAATACAAGGGCTCAAATAGCCGTAATGGTTTTAGCTCTAAAACTGTTTCAACTCAGGATGGACAACTGGCTTTAGATATTCCCCGTGATCGAGAAGGTTCGTTTGAGCCAC
>Ga0207620_1000053_pt1 | contig 11978 bp, 7 predicted proteins | sample NitcycUWRG05A512_FD_188169 | JGI IMG/M metagenome (GOLD analysis project Ga0207620, IMG submission 188169) | Soil microbial communities from Arlington Agricultural Research Station in Wisconsin, USA - Nitrogen cycling UWRJ-G05A5-12 (SPAdes) | ecosystem: Environmental > Terrestrial > Soil >...
AAATCGTTGGGTTTATGGGACTGGCTTATCAAAAGATTGAAATGTTATTTATTGACCCTAATTTTTTTGATCAAGGCATCGGTTCCATGCTCATTCAAAAAGCCCTTGAGTTAGGTGCGCATGAGGTAGATGTCAACGAACAAAATATTCGTGCTTTGGAGTTTTATAAGAAACATAACTTCCAACAAATTGCCCGTTCAGAACTTGATGCTGAAGGTAACCCATTTCCAATTTTGCATTTAAAACTAAAGAAGCCTTCCGTCTAAGTGTTTTGAGATAAAGTGATATCAAAAACATCATCATAAACACCCTGATCAACCTAATTATCCATGACGACTAAACCGACCTTGCCCTGTATCTCCAAGTCGGTTTTAGTAATCCTCAGCATGATCATGTTTATCAGACAGATTGCAACAACTTAAACCAGTACAATCAAACATTTTTCAAGTGTTCATTCATATAAATTTGGGCCGCTATAGATTGATGACGAGATACATCAATTAAAACATTGATATCAATTCTTTCATTCCTAAAAGTGCGCTTATGAGAGGTAAGGGCCGTAGATAAATTGATGCAACTTTGTACAGATGACCGCTTCTAGGTTAGAGCTTAGAGAAATATTTTTTGTTTTAATTAAGATATTTTATCAATTATTCGCCATGTTATTTTCTATATTAAAATAACAATGATTTTGAAAAGTTCATTTATTTTCTAAATACTATAATCGTCTTCTCCTGACAGTTGTTTATAGATTATACTCTTTGAAAATATTAGTAAGACATTTTTTGGATTATTCTTTGGACGCGTTATATGGAATTACGACATCTGAGATACTTCATTACTGTGGCTGAAGAACTCAACTTTAGCAAAGCAGCATTGAGACTTTATACAGCACAACCCTCACTCAGCCAGCAGATCAAAGATCTTGAAGAAGATGTCGGTGTTCGGCTGTTAAATCGGACCAAGCGTAAAGTTGAACTTACTGAAGAAGGTGCTGTTTTTCTGGAGCAAGCACGCTTAACTTTAGCACAAGCCGATAAGGCTGTTGCTATGGCAAGACAGGTCTCCAAAGCCAGACAGCTATTGTTAAGGATTGGGTTTGTACCCGTGGCTGAAATAAAGATTTTCCCTTATGTCTTACCAAATTTAAGGGTACAAAATCCTGAGCTAAAAATTGAGTTATTAAGCTTAAATAACCTTGAACAAATGCGTGCATTGAAAAAGGGTGAGCTGGATATCAGCTTTAGCAGGCACAATTTTCATAATGATGAAATCGAAAGTAAATTTGTGCTCCGTGAACCGTTAATTTTTGTTTTACCCAAAGATCATCCTTTAGCCAAGTATGAACGTATCCCTGTTAAAGCGCTCAATGGGATCGATTTTATTATTCCTGCTGAAGAACAATCCACGACCTTGCACAACACCATTTTAGAGTTTGCCAAACACAATCATATTGAATTGAATATCGTCCAAAAAGCTGACAATATTTCATTGAATATTAACTCAGTTGGAGCGGGCTTAGGCTGTACAATTTTGCCAAGTTATATTGCGCCATTAATCAACAATAACTCTGTCATTCGACCCTTAGATATTGAGCTTCCCTATCTAGACTTGTATGTAAGTTATCGAAAAAGTGCTGGCTCTGCTGCGATACAAAAATTCATTGAACTATTAACCAAAGTATTTTATCTGGATATCAATCGTTTAGAGCAAAAATAAGACCGCTGCGACAAGACATAGAGCGTAGGCTTATTTTTTAATATGACGACTTAAACCAATAGAACTTAATGCTCATTTTCTTTGCTCAAATATCCATCAATCTTTAACTCAGGCGGTGTTCATCATGTTAGGACGTGCATTTCACCAACTTCGATCAGGCATTCAGTCTCGCCCATATTTCTTTATTAGTTTTCTCCTCACAGCAGTTGTGTATATGGGGATGTCTTTGAGCACAGACTGGCAGTGGTCAACCAATTTGTTATTCAGCTGGAATATTGCCACCCTGGTCTATTTAATCCTGACCATGAAAATGCTTTGGGCAACCAATCAAGCGCATATTTTAAAGCGTGCTCAGCAGCAGGATGCCAGCAAATGGATCATTTTGCTGTTGGTTGTGCTCTCACTCATCATGTGTTTTATTGCCATTATTATTGAATTGGCACATTTGCCCGATGTGACTGGAGTTAAAGCCGGACATATCGCCTTAGCAATTTTTACCATCATTTTTGCATGGTTATTTATGCATACCATTTTTGCTATTCACTATGCACATGACTTTTACTTGGCAGTGGAGAATCATCAGGATGGTGGATTGGACTTTCCAAAAACACCTAAACCAACCTACCCTGAGTTTTTGTATTTTAGTTATGTTATTGGTACTTCTGCGCAAACTGCGGATGTATCGATTACATCTCGTTCGATGCGCGTTTTAAATATTCTCCATATCCTTTTGGCGTATGGATTTAACACCACGATTTTGGCGATCTGTATTAATGTTGCCGCAGGTTTTATTTAACTGAAGTAAAAATAGAGGGATTAAAACCAAAAACCAATCTCCAAAGTTTTTTTATAATTTTTTTGCGCTTGAATGTGACTAAAAAACCTCAATGCAAACCCAGCACGAGATCATGCTAAGTTTGCATCGTCTTGATGTTTTAATCGCTAAAAAGCACTTGATTATTTCTTAAGTTTTTTCGGATTTTGATTGAATTAAGATATTTTTCAATTGCAGGATGGCTTTCAATCTCTGCCATCTTCAATTGCCAAAATAGCATGGAACCAACAAACACATCGGCTACCGTAAATTGCTCACCACATAGATAAGGTTGAGCCTGCTCCAAGCCCTGAATTAAAGCCGTATAGGTATCCTGAAAGTTTCCATAGCCAATATGCATTTTTTGCTCGTCGGTAATCTCGACCTTTAATGCGCGATCCGTAGTGGCTGCATCCCAAGGTCCAGCAGCAAAAAACAACCAACGGAAATACAAGCCACGTTTTGGATCATCCAGCGCTGGTGCAAGTCCTTGATCAAAAAATTTATCTGCCAAATATGCGCAAATTGCTGGCATTTCATAAATCACCACATCACCATCGACTAAGGTGGGTACTTTGCCAAATGGGTTAATCTTTAGATAAGATTCCGACTTCATTTCAGTGTGATAAGCCAACTCAATTTTTTCAAATTCAGCACCCAGTTCAATCAGTAGCCATTCAATAACCAGACCTCTCGACTGCGCGTTGCTATATAGTTTTAAGCCCATTTTTCCATTCCTTTATAGTGGTGTATTGAATATAAAGGGCGGCTGTGTCAGTTTTTGTCAGGAGCTTTTCAGCATGGATTTTTTTTGCAGCTCTTTTTGCCACCATGCCTGAAAAAGATGGCGCTTAAACTCTGGGTAAATGATTTCGGTCACAGTTAATTTTTGAATCCGATCTAAACGAAAATTTCGAAAATCCTCACGTAATTCACACCATGCAGCCAACAACATTTTGTCATTGAAATACCCTAAGACAAAAGGCCAAAGCATACGGCTAGAGATATTTTGTTTTTCATCTAAATAATGCACTTCAATCTTGACCTGATAACGAATTGCTAGACGTACTTGTTCGACAATTTTTTCATCAACCACAAGCCAATGGTTGATAGACCGAAGCATGGTTTCATCAATCAGTTCTTGTTTATTCTTGGGCAATACCGCATTGAGTTTGGCCAAAACTGAATGTGCAGCATTTTTTAATGCTGGATCTGGCACTGACCTTAACCAATGCAATGCCAAGAACACTGCTTCGACTTCCGTTTCATCCAAACTCATCGGAGGCAGTAAAAAGTTTTCTTTCAGCTGAAATCCTAAGCCCGCACTGCCCTCAATATTGACACCTTGGTCACGTAAACTTTCAATATCCCGATAAATACTTCGGACACTAATCTCCAAATGTTCTGCTAAGCATTGCGCGGTAATGGGATAACGCTGTTCACGTAAAAGTTGTAATAAAGTGAGTAATCGAATAGAACGGCTCATGGTCAATTTTCTTATTATATCTCTTTGGTTTTATCTAAGTTTACGCTGAGAGCAATCTGCAAACAGCGTAAAAACAGCATCTAAGCAACTTCACTAGCCTTAAGCTGTTGAGTTAAAAACTGATGTAAATGATCGATGTTATCCGCGATCGTCAGCGGATTAAAACGCTGTAATACATCAATCGCATGTACCCCATAACTCACCCCAACACGTGGCATGGCAATGTTCTGTGCCATTTCTAAGTCATAAGATGTATCACCCACCATAATGGCTTGCTCCGCCGAAATTCCAGTGTAATCTAAAATTTCAGCCAACATCAATGGATCTGGTTTGGATTTGGTTTCGCTCGCTGCACGGGTGATCTCAAATAAATCCTGACTCTGGGTCTGAGCTAAAACACGATCTAAACCACGACGGCTTTTCCCTGTTGCAACTGCCAATTTGATATTTTGATTTTTTAAATCATGCAACATTTCAGAGACACCAGCGAACCACAAATCATCTTTGGAATGCTCAACATAATGATCGCCATAGCATTTCAAAATTTCAGTGTGTAACTCAGTGACTTGTGGAAATAACACTTGAGCAACTTCAGGTAAACCTAAACCAATAATACTTTTCGCAGCATCAGCTGTTAACGGTTGGTCAAAGGTTTTTGCAGCAACCAATAAACTCGCCACAATTTGCCCAACTGAATCAAATAAAGTGCCATCCCAATCAAAAATGATAAGTTCTACAGGTTTTTGCATGAATTATTTCCAATATTTGCTCAGTTTATGCATGACTAATATTTAGATCTTATGCACTTTACATGACAAGCTAACGCATTTTTAAACACAAAGGGAACTTTTCATAAAACAAGTTCCCTTTGTGTAAAAGATAAAGTGAGCAGCAAGATCGAATCAATCTTTCTTTTGTGCTCTTAATTGTGCAACCAAGCTTTGCATATCTTCAGGTAAAGGCGCTTCGATCACAGGATAACCAGGAATTTCAAGTCGCATTGCATGTAGGCTCAATCGACGAGCTTTTGGTCCACGATACTCTGTTTCATGACCATACTTATCGTCGCCCACTAAAGGATGACCAATACTTAAACCATGCACACGAATTTGATGAGTACGGCCTGACAGTGGAGAAGCATAGACCAGTGTCGCATGCATAAAGCGCTCGGCAACTTTCCATTGTGTCTTAGATTCTTTACCTTCTTCTGAGACACGTACACGACGTTCACCATTGGACAGTTCATAGCGCAATAAAGGTTGATTAATCAACTGTTGATCTAAACTCACTTGACCTTTAACAATCGCAGCATAGGTTTTTTTAATTTTATGCTCACGCAACATATCTTGTAGCGCCTTCAATGTGCTGCGTTTTTTACTCACCATCACCAGACCCGAAGTATCGCGGTCAATACGATGAATCAACTCCAAATATTTTTTACCTGTTGCCGCGCGTAAGCCTTCAATTAAGCCATATGCCACACCGCTTCCACCATGTACGGCAATTCCAGACGGCTTGTTGACCACCAATAAACCTTCATCCTCATACACCACACGGCTGAGTAAGCTTTGTGCAACCTTATCGGATACAGGTGCATCAGTTTCGTCTTTTTGCTCAAAGCGAATAGGTGCAACACGGATTTGATCGCCAATCGCTAGCTTAGTTTCTGCTTTTATACGCTTTTTATTGACGCGCACTTGACCTTCACGAATTAAACGATAAATACGGCTTTTCGGCACACCTTTCAGGCGAGTAAATAAGAAATTATCGATGCGCTGGCCTTCTTGATGCTCGTCTACTTCAAACCAAGTTACATTTTGCCATTGTTGCGTAGAATTCATACAGTTAGGTGATCCAATAAAAAACTAAAATTTGATTAAAAACTGATCATTTAGACTATGCTTTTCATACAAAATAAGCATATAGCCCATAGGCAGATGATTCAAGGTTTGCTATAGTCAGCGCACGGATACCACCGTAAGTGAAATTTAGTGCCACCCTTTTTTAAAAATGAAAGCGTGACACAAACGATAAAATTCACGACAGATGCGGAAAGGTCCCAAAAGAATATGCCGACGCCGAAGGCTTTTATTATATCGGCAAAAAGACAAACTGTTGCGTTTAATTGTACTTAAAGTACAGAAATCAGTTTGTTTAAAAATATATGTCGCCAACCCAGACGTTGGTTTTTAAACATAAACTGATACACATCAGGCAAGTCGCTGTAGAGTGTTATTCAGGACATAAGTGTTTGAGGCATTGGAACTGCACAATTTGTAAAGGTACGATGATAATTCCGTATCAAGACGCTCTCACAAAAGTTGAGATGCTCTTCGAGCAATGTGATAGTGAAAGACGAATCAAATCAGTCATCCAATGCACCACTTAAGTGCCAGTGAAGAGCTCAAAACTTTAATCGTGCAAAGATTAAAGAAGTATTGCAGCATCAATACAGGCATCAAACCCAACCTTGCTCAAAACAAGTGGGTAAATTACTCAGATCATATTGGATGTATCCGTGATTTGAGCATTGATCCAATATTTTAGATGTTCGCTTCACTTAAAAAAGATAGCGAGTTGTTGGTGTGAATCACTATTAGGTGTTACACCCATGAAACGTATGTTGATTAATGCAACACATGCTGAAGAAGTTCGCGTTGCACTCATCACTGGTCACCGTCTTTACGATTTCGATTTAGAAAACCGTACACGTGAACAAAAGAAAGCCAATATCTATAAAGGCCATGTCACTCGCGTAGAGCCTTCTTTAGAAGCTGTATTTGTAGAGTATGGTGCGGGTCGTCAAGGTTTCTTGTCGATGCGCGAAATTGCCAATACCTACTACAAGGCAGACCCTCGCCAAACATCAAATATTCGTGAACTCATCACTGAAGGCACTGAACTTTTGGTTCAAGTTGAAAAAGAAGAGCGTGGCAACAAAGGCGCTGCACTTTCAACTTATATTTCCCTTGCTGGTCGCTATTTAGTCTTGATGCCGAACAACCCGAAAGGTGGTGGTATTAGTCGTCAAATTTCGGGTTCAGTTCGTGAAGAACTTAAAGAAATGTTGGCGTCATTAAATACCCCACGTGGTATGAGCGTAATCGTTCGTACAGCAGGGATTGGCCGTTCACAAGAAGAACTGCAACTTGATCTTCAACATTTGTTAGACCTGTGGGCACAAATCCAAGGTACAGCAAACTCTGGTCCATCACCAATGCTTGTTCATCAAGAAGCTGGTGTGGTGACGCGTGCTATCCGTGACTATTTACGTGATGATGTTGCAGAAATTTTAATTGACTCAGAGCAAGCCTATAACGAAGCCTATAACTTTGTTAAAGCGGTAATGCCAAATCAATTGGATAAGTTAAAAACCTATACGTTAAATGAACCGTTATTTGCGCATTTTGGTATTGAAAGTCAAATTCAAACAGCTTATGAACGTGAAGTTAAACTTCCTTCAGGCGGTTCAATTGTAATCGACCAAACTGAAGCACTGGTTTCAATCGACATCAACTCGGCGAAATCAACACGCGGACATGATGTAGAAGAAACTGCACTCAGCACCAACTTAGAAGCAGCTGAAGAAATTGCTCGCCAATTACGTTTACGTGATATTGGTGGTTTGGTGGTGATCGACTTTATCGATATGACCAAAGAACGCAACCAACGTATGGTTGAAGCGAAACTTCGTGAAGCGACGCAAAGTGATCGTGCCCGTATCCAGTTCGGTCAATTGTCACGTTTTGGTTTAATGGAAATGAGCCGTCAACGCTTACGCCCATCTCTTGAAGAAGCTACAGGTTATGTATGCCCTCGCTGTCATGGCACAGGTATGGTACGTGATCTACGTTCTCTTTCTCTTTCAATTATGCGTAAAGTTGAAGAGATTGCATTACGTGAACGTCAAGGTGAAGTTCAAGTTGAAGTGCCTGTTGAGATTGCAGCATTCTTATTGAATGAAAAGCGTCACAGTCTGGTTTACTTAGAACAAACGTCAAATGTGCGTGTTACTGTACTGCCACATCCACATTTAGAAACGCCACATTACGAAATCTCATATAACCCAGAAGGTTTTGCGCCAACTAGCTATGAACGTACTGAAGCTACCCGTTCAAGCGAAAAAGAATTGGGCTATGAGTCATCTGAATGGCATTTGGAAGAAGAGCAAACGCAACACAATGCTGCGCCAGCTCAAGCACAAAACAATAAGCAAAACAGAAAGCAACAACCTGCTCAAGCTCAAAAAGCTCAGCAAGCGGTTCAAGCACAAGTTGCTCAACCTGCTTCTAGCCCATGTGCTTGGTTAGAGAACCTGTTTGTACAAAAACAAGCAGCAACTGTTGACCAATCACGTACTGCAAACAATGCAGCTGCAGCCATTGAACAAATGATTAACGGTGGTGCTGTAAGCCGTGGTCAATTTGGCCAAGTGAATAGCAATAGTGCACCAGCTGCGATTGAAGCTCAAGTTGTTGCTGAAACCAATGCTTATCTTTCACATTCACCTGTTCAAAAACAAGAACCGCGTGAATATGAAAAACAGGGCGAGAAAGAAGAGAGAGCTCCGCGTAATAACAACAATAAAAACAAAAATCGCAATAAGCACAAAGAGCCACGCGAACAAAACACTGATCAACATCAAGTGATTGAAGAAGTGGTTCAGGTACCTCGTCAAGAGCAACGCCAAGAACAGCGTCAGGAACAACGTGATCAACGTCGTCAGCAAAAGCAGCCACGCCAACAGCATGATCAAAATGCTGAAGCGAACCATGCTGAACAAGCTGTTCCACGTCGTGATCGTAACCATCAGCAACGTCCAAACCGCCCAAATCGTCATCGCGATAGCAGCGTGTTTAACGATGAGCAACAACAAGCGCCAAACAACAATGCGCCTGTAGAGCATAATCAAACTCAAGAGAAACAACCTAAGGTTGAACTCATTGACACACCTAAGCATGCAGCACTTGAAACAGCTTTAGTGGTTAACCTTGATCAAGCTCAAAGTGAGATTGTGGCATTAAATCCACAACAAGTTGCTGCGCCAGCAAGCAACAAGCCAAAGCGTCATGATCGCCATGAAAAAGCTGAAACTGTTGCTAAAGCACCTCGCACTGTAGACGCTCAATCTGCTACTGCACCTGCTGTAGAAGGTCAGGCCGTAATTGCTGAAGCACAAACACCAGCAACAGCAGAGGTTCAAGCAGAACAACCTGTGCAACGTGCCAGCAATGATCCACGCCAAAAACGTCGTCAACAACGTGGAGCTGCTCAAGCAAAAACTACAGCGCCTAAAATCGCACCATCTCAAGTACCGACATTAAATCAGTACACAGTGGGAACTTTGATTCGTCATGTCTATGGTGATGACTGTGCGGTATTGATTGAACAGTTTGGATTAATTCCAACATTCAATCGCGCGTTAGTTAAATTCACTGAAGAATATTCAGCGACCTTAACTGTGGTAGAAAAGACCGATGTACAAAGCAAGCAGCCTGTAACACGTGATGTTGCTATCTCTAAAGCAGCACCAGAAGCACAACCTGCTGATGTTTTAGACTTAACGCCACCGAAGCCTGAGAATGATCGCCGTGTAGCGAATGATCCTCGTGAACGTCGTCGTTTAGCAAAACAAGCGGCTGTACAAGCAAAGCAAGAGCATCAAGCTGAACTTGAGCAACAACCAGAAGAAGTGAAAACTGAGATTCAAGCAAGTCCAGTTGAAGCCGCACCTGTGGTTACTCAGGCAGAAGAAGTGCAAGCTGAAACACCTGTAGAAACGGCAGTTGAAACAGCGCCTGCGGAAGTTCAAGTGGTTAAAGCAGCTCCTGCTAAGTCAGTTGAGAAAGCAGTTGTTGCAACTGAAAAGGCGAAAAAGCCACAACAATCGCTTGCTTTAGATACGACTGCTGAAGCTGGTGTAGATGAAGATGCACAAAAGGCAGACAATGTGGCAACAGATGAAAAACCTGCCCGCCCTCGTCGCCCTCGTGGCCGCCCGCCCAAAAAAGCAACACCGCCAGCGGATGAGTAATTTTTAAAAATTTGCTTAAAATGTAGCGATTAAAGAGAACCTAGTCATTTCGATGGCTAGGTTTTTTTGCTATTTTGAAGAGATTATCAGGACATTTGTCAGATTAGGTTGATTGCACTAGTCTTATACGATTAAAAAGACAAATGTAATGTGAGTCAATGACACTCTAAAAATTGTATTGGATTACGAAAAATAAATAGGATTGATATGAGTCAAACAACACAGGCCGATCTCATCGGATTTACTGATGTCGCAGAGCGCTTACCACAGCTCATCAATAAGCTTCCCAACATCCTGACTGGACTTAAACAAGCTTATATCAGAACACCCAATACGCCTGCTGGGCTAGGTCTTGCTTTTGAACGTGCTGTAAAACGCAATCCTTATGGTGATGCGTTATTATTTGAAGATCAACGCTATAGTTATAAAGAACTGAATAACTGGGCCAATCAAATTGCACACTTTTATCTTTCTATTGGCATAAAAAAAGGCGATGCGATCACCGTGATGATCGAAAATCGTCCTGAGCTGATTGCGACCGTGATTGCACTGGCAAAAATTGGCGTAACAACAGCTTTAGTCAATACCTCACAAACAGGTAAAGTCCTGACGCATAGTATCAATTTGGTCAATCCTGTTGCGGTGATCGTCGGTGAAGAATGTCGTGTTGCTGTAGATGAAATTCGTCAAGACTTAAACATTGCTCAAGACCGCATCCATTGGTTTGCAGATCAAAATACAACGCAAGACCCGGGTACAGCACCTCAAGGCTTTATCAATCTCGCTGAAAAAATTCAACAATTCCCAAAATTCAATCCTTCGACCACACAAAGTGTCAAAGGGAAAGATGGCTTGTTTTATATCTATACCTCTGGCACAACCGGTTTACCTAAAGCTGTGGTCTTTACCAACAGTCGTTGGACCTTGGCATATGGAACATATGGTCATGTCTTAAACTTAGGTGAAGATGACGTGATGTACTGCACTTTACCGCTTTACCATGCAACAGGTATGGTGGTGTGCTGGTGTGGTGCAATTGCAGGCGGTTCAGCCTTAGCAATCCGTCGTAAATTCTCTACCTCTGCATTCTGGTCTGATGTCAAAAAGTTTAATGCGTCAGCCATTGGTTATGTCGGTGAACTTTGCCGCTACCTTATGGATGCACCTGCTTCAGAACTTGATCATACGCACCGTGTCACCAAAATGATCGGTAATGGTATGCGTCCAAATATTTGGGGCAAGTTTAAAGAACGCTTTGGTATCGAAGAAATTTTAGAACTATATGCCTCTAGTGAAGGAAATGTAGGCTTCAGTAATGTTTTTAATTTTAACAATACTGTTGGCTTCTCACCTACACCTTATGCCATCGTCCAGTTCGATAAAGAAAAAAATGAAGCAATCCGTGACAGTCATGGTGCATGTCAAAAGGTCAAAAAAGGTGAAGTGGGCTTATTGATTGGTAAAATCACCAAGCGCTCCCCTTTTGATGGCTATACAGACCCGGAAAAGAACAAGTCAGTGATCATGAAAGATGTCTTTAAAAAGGGCGATTCTTACTTTATTACTGGCGACTTGGTTCGTGATATTGGTTTCCGACACGCGCAATTTGTCGATCGCCTTGGCGATACTTTCCGCTGGAAAGGTGAAAATGTTTCAACCACAGAAGTTGAAAATATTTGTAGTGAATACCCTAAAATCACAGAAGCTGTGGTTTACGGCGTTGAAATTCCAAATACCAATGGTCGAGCAGGTATGGCTGCCATTACCTTACATGATGGGGAAGAACTGACTGAACAAGATCTAAGCCAGCTTGCAGCCGAGTTTAAAAAGAACTTGCCAGCCTATGCTGTTCCGGTATTTTTACGTATCCAACAAATTGTAGAAACGACGGGTACATTTAAATATCAGAAAAATAAATTAAAGGA
>Ga0207620_1000059_pt1 | contig 11063 bp, 8 predicted proteins | sample NitcycUWRG05A512_FD_188169 | JGI IMG/M metagenome (GOLD analysis project Ga0207620, IMG submission 188169) | Soil microbial communities from Arlington Agricultural Research Station in Wisconsin, USA - Nitrogen cycling UWRJ-G05A5-12 (SPAdes) | ecosystem: Environmental > Terrestrial > Soil >...
CTGAGCAGGCACAAGGTTCAAAAATGCCGATTCAAGCTGTAGTTGATAAAATCACCTTATGGTTTGTACCAGCTGTAATGGCTGCCGCTGTACTGACATTCTTAATCTGGCTTATTTTCGGCCCTTCCCCTGCTTTAACTTTCGCTTTGGTCAATGCCGTTGCTGTACTGATTATTGCCTGCCCTTGTGCAATGGGATTGGCAACGCCAACCTCGATTATGGTCGGGACAGGTCGTGGTGCTGAACTCGGCGTATTGTTCCGTAAAGGCGAAGCATTACAATTACTTAAAGATGCTAAAGTTGTTGCTGTAGATAAAACGGGGACATTAACCGAAGGCCATCCTGTACTTACAGATTTTGAAGTCACTGAATTTTTTCAACGTGATCATGTCTTAAGCATGGTGGCAGCCGTTGAATCTCGTTCTGAGCATCCGATTGCCAAAGCCATCGTAGATGCTGCAATCAAAGAAAATCTGACCTTCCCCAAAGTGAATCAATTTGATTCTGTGACAGGTATGGGGGTCTATGCAAATATAGATGAAAATGGAGACATTCATATTGGTGCAGATCGCTATATGCTACAACTTAATATTGATATTTCACCTTTTACAAGTACGGCACAACGTTTAGGTGACGAAGGTAAATCACCACTTTATGTAGCAATCAATGGCAAGTTGGCAGGGATAATTGCAGTTGCGGATCCGATTAAATCAACCACGCCAAGTGCAATTAAAGCCTTACATCAACTCGGTCTTAAAGTTGCGATGGTGACTGGTGATAATGCCCGAACTGCACAAGCGATTGCTCGCCAGTTAGGGATTGACGAAGTGATTGCGGAAGTTCTACCTGAAGGAAAAGTAACAGCGGTACAAAGCCTTAAAGCAAAATATGGCAATATTGCATTTGTCGGTGATGGGATCAATGATGCACCCGCTTTGGCTGAAGCCGATGTTGGTCTTGCGATTGGTACAGGTACGGATGTTGCGATTGAGTCGGCAGATGTTGTATTAATGTCAGGTAACTTGCAAGGTGTTGCCAACGCCATTGCATTATCTAAAGCCACTATCGGCAATATTCATCAGAATTTATTCTGGGCATTTGCTTACAATACCATGCTGATTCCAGTTGCCGCTGGGCTACTCTATCCTGCTTATGGAATCCTGCTTTCGCCAATATTTGCTGCAGGTGCAATGGCTTTATCCAGTGTATTCGTGTTGGCCAATGCCTTACGTTTACGTCGTTTTCAACCCGCTTCTACTTTCGAGTAGAAGCTTGTAGAGAGAATCACAATGAATATTGGAAAACTATCTCAAACTGTTGGAATATCTGCCAAAATGATTCGTTATTATGAACAGATTGGTCTGATTCCAGCCGTGGGTCGAAGTAATGCTGGGTATCGCTCCTATTCTGACCAAGATGCTGAACGGCTAAAGTTTATTCGAAGTTCAAGATCGCTTGGATTTTCAGTTGCAGAGATCGCGGATCTTTTAGATTTGTGGAACAATAAAAATCGACACAGTGCAGATGTAAAGCAACTCGCACTCTCGCATATCGAAAAATTGGAAATCCGTATTACTGAATTACAAAAGATGACCAATACTTTGCAAAATTTAATCAATTGTTGTGCTGGTGATCATCGACCGAATTGTCCGATTCTTGAGGGATTGCAAAAACAAGATATTGAACTTCAAGAAAACTACCATCAAAATGATTCTCTCTCTGTTTCACCACTTGCACAGCAAAAAGCTAAATAGGATTTAAAATCCTCTCCTGCTTGCGAAGTATTGCTTCTTCACCTTTTTTAAAGAAAGAGGGCTTACACTGCCCCATCTTAAAATGAAAAGTTTGATTTAATTTGTGTAGGGAATGCCAAACCTTGCGCTAAGAACAAAGCAGTGCTTTATTCTTGCTCATGTACTTTGTTTTTGCTCAGATAAAAATGGGCTTGCACTGCCCCAGCTTACTGTGAAAAGTTTTAATTATTTTTGTGTAAGTCATAGCTCTTTTATAAATCAAAAAATGATCATGGGAGTAAATAAGATTGGTATTGAAAGTCCCTTCTCCCTCTGGGAGAAGGCTAGGATGAGGGGGCTTTTATATTGAGTTTTAGTTTTAAAGATGACTTATAAAAGTAATTTAATGTCTCTCTTACGCTACTAAAAATTTAATGCTCGTAGGCAATGCCTACCCTCTACACTGCCCCATCTTACTGTGAAAAGTTTTAATTTAATTTGCGTAGGCGATGTCTAATTTTTCGTAGGGGACAACAAACCTTGCACTACAAACAAAGCGTTGCTTTGTTCTTGCTCAGATAAAAATGGGCTTGCACTGCCCCACCTTACGATGAAAAGTTTAAATTTAATTTGCGTAGGCGGTGCCTAACTTTTGAAAGATCAAAAGTAACAAAAATCTTTTATTGAGCGAGGGGTACATCCTATACCCCCGCTCAATGGCGACATCCTTGTCGCCATACGATAGCTACACCATGTAGGATTCAGCTTTGCACTGCCTATTCGGCAGTAAACTCTTTATTTAACTTGCCCTGCATTTTCGCCTGCTTCTAAGCTGCCTATACGGCAGTGAACTATTACCCACAATTTCAGAATCTGCTTATGCATTTCTAAGCTGCCTATGCGGCAGTGAACCAATTCAGCAATATTGAGCTTGGCCATCATATTTTCTAAGCTCCCTACTCGGCAGTGAACTCGGATAACGATCCGATTAAGCTTAATTACTTTTTCTAAGCTACCTACATGGTAGTAAACGCCCCTGAATATCTTTTGACAATATCGTATTTTCTCTATGCTGCCTATACAGCAGTGAATATCATTCTCAGGTTACACTGCCTTCTTGCATCAAAAGTTTAAATTTAGTTTGCGTAGGCGATGCCTGACTTTTCGTAGGGGACACCAAGCCTTACGCTGCAAACAAAGACATGCTTTGTTTTTGCTCATGCTTGGCGAGGGAGCCGTCCTATACCCCCGCCAAACGGCGACATCCTTGTCGCCATGCGGTAGCTACACCATGTAGGTTTCAATGATTTAAAAAGTCAAAAGTGGTTTGATTAAAGTGAGTGAATATTACTCTAGGGTTAGCGCTGCCTAAACTTAAAATGAAAAGTTTGATTTATATTCGACTAATTATAGTGCAAGGTATAATTAACCAATGTGGTCAGCTTTTGCGTATCTACAGCGCCTTTCTTGGAAAAATACTGCATGGTGTAATACAGTGTTGCTGCATCAAAATTTGATTTGACTGTACTTTTTGCCTGAGTTGCCCAAGGTGCAGAAAAATCAACTTTGTTGTTTTGATCTGTTAACACTTTAAGAAACACAGGAGATGTAGCTGAAGCGTCTAAGGATTTGTTCACCAATAAAGTCTTATCCATTGCATCCAAGTCAACTGCAACATTTGGGCTAAGATGCACCCCTTTAAAAGCTTTTGTTGTGGCTACATCACAGACTGGACTACCCGCAGTATCGGTTAAGAAAAAGGTAATGCCCGTTGATGTATAGATTTGACTTGGTAGTAATGTCTTTAACCTAACACTTAAATCTCTAGCACCATTTTTTCCAAGCGTACCCAGTTCTAAGGTACACGTTTCATCAACGATGCTGCCACTGATTTTGATTGTCCCATCTACAGCATACACACTCGTGCATATTAAACTTGAAGCTTGGGCAATGAGTGCGGATAAAGTTAGCATTTTCATAGAGTAACCCACATAGACGTTTAACCAGCAACACAATGTAACGATCTTGTTGCTTAGATTACGGGGCAAGGCAATAATCATATAAATGAACACATCTCAATATATGTGAACCTCATTGATGTTTATTTTAAACTTGCTGCTGACTTTGAATTTGCCAGTCATTTAAAATAAAAAATATCCTGACAAAAATATGCCAATGCCACAATATGTGTTGATTGAGTTTTTTTCACAACAATGCTTTCCCTATGGTTCATTTATTTAAAATTCAAAAATTTAAAAAAATGAAATCGCAAAAACATGACAAAATTGTAATTTTTAAAGATCTCTTTCATAAATCAAAAAATGATCATGTTAAGAGAATCATATTGGTATTGAAAGTTCCTTCTCCCGCTGGGGGAAGGCTAGGATGAGGGGCTTTTATATTGAATTTTGGGTTAGCACTGCCCAGCTTAAATTGCAAAGTTTTAATTCATTTGTGTAGGCGAGCCTTACTTTTGAAAGATCAAAAGTAACAAAAATCTTTTGTTGGGCGAGGGGTACGTCCTATACCCCCCGCTCAACGGCGACATCCTTGTCGCCATGCGGTAGTTACACCGTGTAGGATTCAATAATGAAGAGCGGTTTAATTTCTGCTTAGTTGATTTATATCACTCCGCTAATTCGGTTTCATTCGATTTTAAACCCATAAAAAAACTGCAATCGCGTAACGATTGCAGTTCCATTTTTTAAACAGTTCTAGCTTATTTCAGACTATAGGCAATCACATAGTCACCATGATCAGGAGATTGTCGAGCACCGCCCGCAGTCACCATCACATATTGTGTACCTGTTTTAGGTGAAACATAGCTGATTGGCGTTCCTTGGCTACCGACAGGTAAACGTGATTTCCACAACTCTTTACCTGAAGATGAATCCAAGGCACGTAAGTAGTAATCTTGCGTTGCTGCAAAGAAGACTAAACCACCTTGTGTTGCCATTGGTCCACCAATGGTAGGCATACCAATCGGTGCTTTTAATCCCATTTTTATCCCCATAGGTCCAGTGTCTTCGACTGTTCCCATCGGTACTTGCCAAGCGATCTGACGTGTTTTCATATCAATCGCAGTCATGGTGCCATAAGGCGGTTTTTGACATGGAATATTCAACTTCGACCAGAAGCGATCTTTATTGACTTTATAGGGTGTACCTTTCATCGGTACAGCGCCCATACCTGTATTGACCTTTTCACCACCATTTGCCTGAATTGCCAAATCTTCAGGTGTTTGTTCAATCAATTGAATCCATAAACCTAAACGTATGTCGTTGACAAACATATATTGATGGCTTGGATCAAAAGCAATACTGCCCCAGTTCATGCCACCCAAAGAGCCAGGGAAACTTAAAGATTTATCTTTACCCGGTGCAGTATATAAGCCTTCATAACGCATAGATTTAAAGCCGATACGACACATCAGCTGGTCAAACGGTGTTGCGCCCCACATATCCGATTCAGTCAAAGTTTGATTGCCAATTTGTGGCATTTCAACTGAACGTGGTTGAGTTGGGCTATATTGTTCACCTGGGATATCCGCAGCTTTCACTGGTTGTTCAATCACTTTGGTTAATGGTTTACCTGTTAAGCGATCCAATACAAAGAATTGCCCAGATTTGGTTCCAATCACCACAGCAGGTTGATTCTTACCATTTTGCATTGGGAAATCGACCAAGCTTGGTTGCATCGGTAAATCAAAATCCCATAAGTCATTATGGACGGTTTGATAGACCCATTTTTCTTTACCTGTTGTTGCATCTAAAGCCAAGACAGATGAATTGTATTTATGATCTAAAGGTTGACGATTGCCTCCCCAAACATCCACAGATGAGCTACCCATTGGCAAAAATACTGTGTTCATTTTTGGGTCATATGACATTGCAGCCCAAGAGTTTGCTGAACTGCGTTTATAAGTTTCGCCTTCTTTTAACACATAGTTTGGATCAGGATTACGTGGATCAAATGCCCAGCGCAATTGACCTGTGATCACATCATAAGCACGAATCACCCCACCCGGCATATCTGCGGCAAGGTTGTCTGCAATACGACTACCCACCACAATCACTGTGCCCGCAATGGTCGGTGCAGAGGTCACTTCAAAACGTGGCGCAGTGGTTCCTTCACCCAAACCTTTGAGTAAATCAACCGTTCCATCAACACCAAAATCTTTACAACGTTCACCGGTATCAGCATTGACCGCAATTAAACGACCATCTGGTGTGTTGGTATAAACACGGCGTAAACAAGCGGTATTATTAGCGACAGCTTGAACAGGGGTTGCACCAGCCAAAGTCGGTTGGGTTAGTGCTTGGGTTGAATCGAAGTAAGCCACACCACGACAACGTTCCCATGCATCCGATTTAGAGTTTACTTCGGCTTTCCAAAGCTGTTTACCTGAGTCAGCCTCTAAAGCAAAAATATTGTTATGTGGCGTACATAAGAAAATCTTGTTGCCTACCTGTAAAGGGGTCATTTGATCTTCTGCACCATTGCCTGAACCCGTGGTGAAATCACCTGTACGAAAACGCCATGCTTCTTTGAGTTGATGGACATTATCACGGGTGATTTGATCAAGTGCAGCAAAGCGACTGCCGCCTGCATCCTGACCATAATTCTGCCAATTGCTTTGTTTCATGTCCGCTTGAACAGGAACCAATGGCAATGCCTGACCAGTTGCGGCAACCGTTGGATGTGGTTGGAACATTTGATAAAGTCCAATCAGCATGCCTAAAACCGTGAGTGCACCTAAGCCAAAAGCTGGCAAGCTCGCACTCGGTTGAAACTGGTAACGACGAATCGCGGGTAAAGTAAACATCAACGTAGCAAATAAACCTGCTGGAAACATCAGTCTTGAAAATAATGGCCAAAATTCCCAACCTGCATCTAGCAATGACCAGATGATGGTGCCCACAAAAACCAAACTAAATAGCCAGACACCGAGCGTTTTTTTCTTAAATATAAATATCGCCGATGCCAGTGTGAATACACCAGAAATCACGAAATACCATGATCCTCCAAGTGTTACCAGCTTAGCACCACCAACGGTAAAGAATAGCCCTGTCACAAGTAAAGCCAAAGCTAATATAAAACACCATATTTTTAATACGGTATGTGTCCTTGTAGACTCAGTCATAGGTCATACTCCTAGATTAGAAATTCACACGCATGCTCAACCCAGCAACCCAAGCATCATCCACTTCTTTTACACCCGCAGGCTGATGGATATATTGTAGGTTGGGTCGTAGCATGACCGCAGGTGACCATTGGTAGGTATAGTTCAGTTCAACATTGAGCTCATCACGTTGCACGGGCACATAATCTGTTGCGAACCTATCGTATTGGTCATAGCCACGGCTGTTGTTAGTTGCAATTTGGCGATCTTTATAACGATCATTGACCATATAATTTGCAATACCAAATCCCATTGAATCATTTGGGCGACTGTCAAAAGACCCTTTGTACCAGAGTGCAAGTTGTTGGGTACTTTGTACTGCCGTGGTGGCTTTATCATTGACCACCGCATTAAAGCTTAGGAACAAACCACGTTTAGGATCTTGGCCTTTTTGGCTCAGTTGTTGTTGTGCATTGAGCCAAAAACTATGTTTGCTATCATGCACCTTGCCTGCGATTGCAATATCATTGGCTTCTGCTGTCGAGTACAGCGCACCGACTTTATACTCGCCGGCTAAACCATCAAATGCTGCTAGTTTTGGACGCCATACCAGTTCTACTGGAATAGTGGCACCTTTAACATTTCGCATATCCAAGTTAAAACCATCGTTTTTGCCGGTTTTAATGTTGTCAGGATTGACTTCATAAACACCGACACCCAGTGTCCACTCAGGTGCAAATTGGTACTTCACATTGGTTCCCCATAAACCTACGGGTAAGTTGTACCAAATTGAACCAATGGATTTACCCAGTTGTCCGCCACAAAGTAATAAGTTTTGGAACTCGCATTGTGAACCATTAAAGTCATCCGACATGCCCATACGGCCAATCTTGAATTGAACCGTATTGTCAGCAAAGCCCTTTTTGACCCATGCTTGGGTCAGGCGCCAGATTTTGCCTCTTCCATAAATTTCTTGTGAATTGCCCAAAGCACCAGAACGTGGGTCTTTAATGCTTTCTAAAGTTAAAGCATTACCATCACGCTTGGTGATTAAGATATTGGCTGTGGTATCTTTCCAGCCCGCGATTTTATTTAAATCAAAGTTTGCACCCAATGCCAGTTGCGCTGCATTTTCAAAGCTGTTGTTGTCGTGATAGCCACCGTCTAAATTGGTTGCAGCTTGGCTCATGATAGATGCAGTAAATTTATAGCCGTCTTTTTCCAGTTGTTGGCGTTGCCCATTCCAATCGCCCAATAACCATTGACGATCTTGTGACCAAGCTTGCTCAGCAAAACTATTCTGAGCCATACACACTGCAACTGCCAAACAACTCAGTTTGATCGATAATCCATTTGAACTCATATTAAGCATCCTTACTTTTATTTAAGTTTTACCGCTGAGCTAAGTTCAGATGTTGCACCTAGACGATCTGTGATATTTGCCGTAACAGATGCAACTTTCATTGTCGGTTTCCAAGTCACGCTTGCTGTGCCTTGGGCATTGGTTGCAACAGTGCTTGAGCCTAAATAAAACTCGGCTTCATTTGCGCTTGCTTGTGAGTTTCCAAAAAATTCAACTTGATAACGTTGATTCGGTTGTCCTTTTACTTCTACCGTAATTTGACCTTTTGCTAAGGTCAATTTAGGTGCTTGAATATTTTGATTTGGTTGTGGATTACAGCCTTGCTCATTGGGTTGCTGGCAGGTCTTTTGTAAGTTTGCTGGGTCAATTTTTACGCCATGACCACGTGAACCGACAAAGTGCGCATGTTCTAATCCCGGAATATCAAAAATGATTGCACCTAAACGTTGATTGGGCACACAGCTTCCCCCCGCTTCACAGCGTTTGATGTCTTTACCATTATTCCAAATTTGATTTTTGGTTAATGTGATACGTGCATTGGTATCTTTTTCTGAACGAATCGCAACTCCAACCCGATTACCATGGACTTTATTGCTGTCAAAAATATTGCCATCACCCGTAAGGTTAAAACCGTTGGAGTTATTGGTGAGTTCGTTATAGGCAATATAATTGCGTTTGCCCCAGTTGATCTGTAAGCCATCTGAATAGTTTTCAAACTTGTTGCCAATCACGGCATTGTCATTGCCCCATAGAATTTCAATGCCTTGTGATGGCTCTGGGTTTGCAGCAGTTGAAATAAAGTGATTATTGGCAACCAAGTTAAATGCAGCACCACGGGTTAACTCAAGTCCATCACCATTGTCTTGGAAATAGTTATTTAGCACTTTGTTGTTATTGGTGGTGGTCGCAGTCGGATTACCTTTGCCATCATCCCCTGTCAACATCACCCCTGCACCGCCATAGTTGTGCATAATACGGTTATTTTGGATCAGGTTATTGCTGGCACGGTTCATCAAGATCCCAATACAAAAACGACGAATCTCTAGCCCTTGAATGCTGACTCCGTTGATGTCACGTAACACAATTCCCGGCAAAGTTGTGGTACGAACATTGGTTCCGAACTGCCCTTCAACCGCACCCGGGCAAGCTTCAACCCCTGTACCTTTAATATAATTTGAGCCATCAATCGCGATAAACTCACCTGTTTTTGCCCACTGCGTACCGATGATTTTTACTGGTGCTTTAATTTCTGGCAGTGGGCTGTTGACCTTAATGGCATAGGGTGCTTGTCCAACCGCTTGAATCAGAATCTCACTGGCTTCACTCGGCTTGCTGTTGGCTTGCTCAATCGCCCAACGCAATGAACCTTTTTCATGATCATCCTGATAGCGATCCACCACATAGCTTTCCGCCATTGCCAAACCAGAAACCGCTAAGCCAAGTGCCAATGTCGTTAAACGTAATGAAATCATTTTCATGTCTAAAAATTCCTTTTAATTTATGGTGTAGGTTGAACGGTTTTTAATAACTGTTTCAGTTGAGTCACATCGATTTGACCAGGTGCAGAAGCCTCACCGATCATGCCAAAACTAAAGCTGCCGCCCATATTGGCTGTAGCAATTCGAGAAAGCGTGCCGAGTTTACCCATCGACATGGTGAGCAATGGTTTTTTAGATTGCTGACTGACTTTTAAGGTCGCATTCATCAAAGTAAATACATCTTGTTTGCTTTGTGGCATCACTGCAATTTTAAGAATATCTGCGTCAAGCTGATCTTGTTTAAGCAAGCGTTGAACGATTTCTGCTTCATCAGGTGTCTTTTTAAAATCGTGATTGGACATCACAATCAATACTTTTTTCTCATGTGCCAATTTAACGGTGTTTTTCACCACTTGCTGATCTCGGAACATTTCAACATCCAACATATCCATAAAGGGTTGGCGTAAATAAGCTTGATAGGTTTTGTCATAATCTGCATCGCTGATGGTCAGTTGCCCGCCTTCGTTATGGGTACGAATGGTGGCGATCATGGGTTTAGCCCCTAAAATCTGTTTAAGCTCATGTCCTAAAGCAATCACTTGCTTAGTGTCACTGGCAAAGTTGAGTAGATCTATGCGGAACTCTGCCAAATCAGCATCTGGATTGCTGGCAATGATTTTTGCCTGTGCTAAGGCTTGTTCTTTGGTTTTTGCTGTAATCGGGACGATGGTTTTTACTGGGAGTTTTGCCAGTTCTGCAAGTTCAACTGGGCTTGGTGAAATAGGTTGCGCCTGTGTCATTTGAAGGGGCAATATGGGGCTAAGTGCAAGCATCAATGCTGCAAGTTTTTGTAGTTTCATTTTCATCTTCCTGAATAAATTATCCGTTTGTATATCGCGTTTTCGCTTGATTGCGATTTAATTTAAGTGCTTTTCGTCTATCTTAATCCCTGCTAATCCCTCCCTTGCGGAACTTCAATCGTTCCTCACCCTTTTAAAAAGGGATGGGTATCGCGAATCTCAAGACTTCAATAACTTCATATCATGTCCACCTTTTAAAAAAGGAGGCATGTCACAAATCTCAAGGCTTCAATAAGTTCGTGACAAGTCCTCTTTAAAAAAGAGATCTAGGCGATTCCTAGATATCAAAAAATACGGTTTCGTCTTCACCTTGAATTCGAATATCAAAGCGATACACGATTTCACCGTCTACTTCACTGCGTTTTGCAATCAGGGTTTGGCGGCGGACTGCCCACTCAATACTGTTGAGTACAGGATCATTGGCGTTCGCTTCAACTTCATCGTCAAAATAAATACGGGTATGCAAACCAATATTGATTCCACGAGCAAAGAGTGCGACGGCAATAT
>Ga0207620_1000064_pt1 | contig 10552 bp, 12 predicted proteins | sample NitcycUWRG05A512_FD_188169 | JGI IMG/M metagenome (GOLD analysis project Ga0207620, IMG submission 188169) | Soil microbial communities from Arlington Agricultural Research Station in Wisconsin, USA - Nitrogen cycling UWRJ-G05A5-12 (SPAdes) | ecosystem: Environmental > Terrestrial > Soil >...
CATCTGAACTTGTTCTTTGTCCGCAGCACCATAGCCCACAACAGATTGTTTAATTTGACGGGCAGTATATTCTGCAACTTGTAAGTCTAAATTGACCAACGCTGCAATTGCCGCGCCACGTGCTTGCCCAAGTTTTAAAGCGGAATCAGGGTTTTGTGCCATAAATACTTGCTCTACAGCAGCTTCTGTAGGACCATGAAACTGAACAATACGTTCAACTCCAGCAAAAATTCGTTTGAGTCGCTCAGGCATTTCTGTTGTTTCAGTGCGAATTGTACCAGCATCAACAAAAGTAAGTTTTTGACCATCTTTTTCAATGATGCCATAACCTGTTAGGCGTGAACCGGGGTCAATTCCAATAATTAAAGGCATAATACTGCTTATCGTAAGTCTTGCTTCAATTATATGATTCTAAAAATGAATTGTAAGTAAAATTTTAACTTAGTTGTATAATCAAAGTACACAACAGTATTATTTCCCTTAAGCACAACGCTAGGGGGCTCATTATTTATAAAATCTTAGTCAATAAATCGCACAAATACATAAAATCGCTGTCAGAACACAAAATTACCCTTTAAAAATTTTTAACTGCCCATATAAATGATAGAAGCAACGAAATTCATTGTTTTTATATGTGAATTTTCAAGCTCACTTTTAATTTATCTTTGAGATGCCTTGTTTCGATGAAACTTTTTCCTATTATTTTAATTGGTACGATTCTTGAAATTGCTGTATGGATTGGTGTAGCCCAGTTCATTAGCGGTTGGTACGTATTTTTCTGGTTTATCATTGCTTTTGTAATTGGTTTAAACTTGTTGCGTTCAAGTACCGCAACAATTATGCCGCAATTACAACAAATGCAAATGACAGGAATGATGGGGAATGATCCTGCAATTGCCAAAAAAATGGCGACAGCATTTGCGGGTATTTTGTTGATGATTCCAGGTTTAATCACCGATGTCTTGGTGCTACTGGTTATTCTTCCACCTGTACAGAATGCAATTAAAAATGCAGGTATGAAATATATGGCGAAAAAGCAACAAGCCATGATGAACAATATGATGGGTGGAATGGGGGACATGGGGGGTGCTCAAGGTCAAAACCCATTTGCAGATTTGATGCGTCAAATGCAGGATATGCAAAACCAGCAATCTGGTGGGCAACATCGTGATTCAACCATTATTGATGGTGAAGCGCATGAAGTTGAACCGCAGCATAAACAAATTGAATTGAAAGATGTAAATCAAAAGTAAAATACAGTCTACGATGTTGAATAGAACGCCGAATCAATGATTCGGCTTTTTTATACCTGAAATCATAGGGTCTGTTGACAATTCGTCTACGTTTGCGACTACGAGTGTTTTTTAGGCGATACTAGGCACGAAATACGAAATTTAGTCATTCTAAATAAGTAGTTCGTAACAAAGTAGCGGCAAAAAACACGCTAGTCCCGAAGGGTTGTGGCTAAAATTATCTCAGCCTTCGTTATGAAACTCGAAAATAGTCTCACTATTCTCTTCGTTTCCTGCCTTGCCTGCTCAATTTTAACCTACAACGCAAGCCATTTATGAAATGTCAACAAACCCTAAAGCAAGCATAATTTCTTAAACATATTTTTGATCAAACGATATAATCACTGAGTCACAATTTCTAAGATTTTATTATGTCGATGTTATTGACCATTTGTGCACTACACTTTGTTGCACAGTTGAGTCCTGGTCCAGATGTATTACTTGTCGCTAAAAGCTCAGCATCGACAACACGTGCCAATACTTTAAAAATCATTCTAGGCATCTCTGCCGGTGTGGTGGTATGGGTTGCTTTAACTTTGCTTGGTTTTACGGTTTTATTGGAACAATGGCCATGGATTCAACAAGTCTTGATGCTGATCGGAGGCTTGTTCCTTGCCAAAATGGGCTATGCAATGTTGAGAGGCAGCATTGCAACACTTAAACAAAATACCAATTTAGATGGCGTGATCGAGCAGCCCCCTAAAAACTATTTTCTATTGGGGCTTTATACCAATTTAGCCAACCCTAAGATTGTGATTTATTTTAGTAGTGTTTTTTCATTGGCATTGAGTTCAACAGCAGGTGCAAATTTAAAGCCGCAATTGGCAGTGATTATTCCCATTCAAACATTTTTAGTTTTCAGCCTGTTGATGATGATCATGTCAATTCCTAAAATTAAGCGCATTTATCAAAAATCAGGAAGTTATATCGATATTGTTTCAGGAAGCTTTTTCTTATTATTTGCCATTTTCCTTTGGGTCGATGTCTTGAAGATGTTTTAGTGGTCAGGATGTTGTTGAGGAATTAAAGGCTGTTCTTGTGACTGTTGATCATTGCGACTGTGGTTTTGATCTTGAGTGGTATAGCGATGTGGATCTAAGGTTTTAATATTATTTTCAGATTGCGTGTATTTACGACTGCGATTTGCACGTTCTCTTAAACCGCCTTTTTTAATCAGCTGTACCAAAATAATCTCCAAAACAATATCTTTCACTTTACAGATTATAGCTTGAATCAATGTAATACAGAATATTGAATGAATGATCCACAATTTGATAGGTGTTGATTTATAATCAATTATTTTTAGTATATAAGGTTAAGTTATTGAATTTATATGAGAATATATTGAAACAAATTTGTCTTGTCAAAAGATACGAATCATGTACACTAAAAAAAGAAACAGATTTTTTGCATTACATATATGGATATAATTGTAGTGTAATAATTAAAAACAATAATAGCGCCATAAAAGGAGATCTGAATATGATTCTACAATATCATTGTGCTTGTTGTGATGAAGCGGTCAGTTCAACACAAAAAGTTTGTCCAAAATGTGGCTCTCAACATATTAAAAGCCCATATGGATTATGGACGTTTTGTCTGGCTGCTTGTTTGATTGCAGCAGTAACGTTTAAAGTGGGACATATTTATTTGCAAAATCACAATACAGAAACGCCAGCGCAAGTTTCTTTATTGAGTGTGTTACAGCCAGATTCTAAATCAGGTGGTCAATAAGTGCTGTAAATGATTGGTTGAATTGTGTAAAGGTTTGATTGGGCTTTAAAGAACAATAAAATTAGATCATACTAATGATTAAAATAAACAAACCATTAGATGTGTTTTAAAGCTATAAATATCGATAAGATATTTAAGATATAGATATTAAGTGGAGTAGAGGAGGAAAAATTTTGAGGTATTCATCCCGATAACATTAATTCAATAAAAAAGCTCGCATATGCGAGCTTTTTTAGATTTAGATCTTAGGCTAGAATTACAAATTTGCAGAAGCTTTAAGCGCTTCAACTTTATCTGTTTTTTCCCAAGTAAATGCAGTATCTGAACCTTCACGACCAAAATGACCATAAGCAGCAGTTTGCTTATACATTGGTTGAATTAGGTCAAGCATACGAGTGATACCGTATGGACGTAAGTCAAAATGCTCACGAACCAATTGGATAATCAATTCATCAGATACTTTGCCTGTATTAAATGTGTTAATCGAAATCGAAGTCGGCTCAGCAACACCAATTGCATAAGACACTTGAATTTCACATTTATCCGCCAAACCTGCCGCAACAATATTTTTTGCAACATAACGGCCTGCATAAGCAGCAGAACGGTCAACTTTTGATGGGTCTTTACCCGAGAAAGCACCGCCACCATGACGCGCCATACCACCGTAAGTATCTACAATGATTTTACGACCGGTTAAACCACAGTCACCCACTGGACCACCAATCACAAATAACCCAGTTGGGTTGATGTGAAATTTAGTACCCGCATGGAACATTTCAGCAGGGATGATTTTTTTTACGATTTCTTCAATCACAGCTTCTTTCAGATTGGCTTGTGAAATTTCAGGATCGTGCTGAGTTGAAAGAACAACTGCATCTAGGCGAACAGGTTTACCATTTTCATAGGCAAATGTTACTTGGCTTTTTGCATCTGGGCGTAACCACGGTAGTGCGCCGTTACGACGTAATTCAGCTTGTTTTTCCATTAAGCGATGCGCATATGAAATCGGTGCTGGCATCAACACATCAGTTTCACGGCTTGCATAACCAAACATTAAACCTTGGTCACCTGCACCTTGGTCTTCTGGTTTTTGACGGTCTACACCTTGTGCAATTTCAGGTGATTGTTTACCCACCATGTTAATCACAGCACAAGTTGAACCATCAAAACCTAAATCGGTATGGTGATAGCCAATTCCATTTACGGTATTGCGGACAATAGTTTCAAAATCGACATTTGCAGTCGTTGTAATTTCACCTGCAAGAACGACTGCACCAGTTTTTACTAATGTTTCGCATGCAACCCTAGCGTATGGGTCTTCTTTTAAGATTGCATCCAAGATAGCGTCACTGATTTGGTCAGCCATTTTATCTGGATGGCCTTCGCTCACAGATTCCGAAGTAAAAACAGCATACTCGCGCATGAAAGTCCTATCACAGTAATTTATAAAGACGCAATATGTTACATCGACTTCAGCCTGAGGACTAGCATTACCTGACTAAAATGCATGAATTAAATTCATTTTCATGTGTTTTTAATTGATATGCTCATTAGAAAAATTGATAAAAGATTACGATTGAGTCCTGTTTCTTGGAAAATTTGCAAAAGCAGGGCGATTTGCATTCAAGTTATCATGACTTTTTATCGTGTGAAACGCTTTAGCAAGATCTTGTTCTATTGAATATTGATCAGCATGAAATTTTCAATATTTAGACTGAATAGGATGGTGCAAGAATATCCGAATGTAAATGCATCGCTTAAACATAATCAAATTTGTTTTGCTGATGTTGAGATGTTCGATATGAATAAGAAAAAAGACCGTTTTTAACGTTGATTTAAGACTATTCGGTATATTTTTTAATTAATTTGCAACCTAAGCGGATAAATATAGACTTAAGTCTTTACCCTGATCGCTTTTTTTAAGACAATACATCCCAGTTTTTGAATTTTCTATTCATCTTCCTATATTTTAATTTATTGGACTCTGATTTATGACAACCCCGCTGAATGAACGTCGTATAGCTAACGCAATTCGTGTATTGGCTATGGATGCTGTGCAAAAAGCTAATTCTGGACATCCAGGTGCTCCAATGGGGATGGCAGATATCGCTGATGTCGTATGGCGTGAATTTTTAAACCATAATCCAACCAACCCACAATGGGCAAACCGCGACCGTTTTGTATTGTCAAATGGTCATGGTTCAATGTTGCAATATGCTTTGCTTCATTTAACTGGTTATGATCTTTCTATTGAAGATATTAAACAATTCCGCCAATTACATTCTAAAACTCCTGGTCACCCAGAATTAGGTTATGCACCAGGGATTGAAACGACAACAGGTCCACTTGGTCAAGGTGTTGCCAATGCTGTAGGTTTTGCACTTGCTGAGAAAACTTTAGCGGCACAATTTAATAAAGAAGATATTCAAGTTGTAGATCACTTCACTTACTGTTTCTTGGGTGATGGTTGCTTAATGGAAGGTATTTCCCATGAAGCATGTTCACTTGCTGGAACATTAGGTCTTGGAAAACTCGTTGTTTATTATGATGACAACGGTATTTCTATTGATGGTGAAGTAGAAGGCTGGTTCTCTGACGATACAGAAGAACGCTTTAAAGCTTATGGTTGGCAAGTACTTCGTGCAGACGGTCATGATGCAGATGCAATTCGTGCTGCAACAGTTGCTGCGCGTGCAGAAAGCTCGAAACCTACTTTGATTATTTGTAAAACGATTATTGGTTTAGGTTCGCCAAACAAACAAGGTAAAGAAGATTGCCACGGTGCGCCACTAGGTAATGATGAAATTACATTAACTCGTGAAGCATTGGGTTGGAAAGAAGAGCCGTTTGTTATTCCTGCTGATGTTTATACAGCTTGGGATGCAAAAGCAAAAGGTTCAGCTTCTGAAGCTGCTTGGAATGACATTTTTGCAACCTATGCTGCAAAATACCCAACAGAAGCGGCTGAGTTAAAACGCCGTGTGAATGGTGACTTGCCTGCAGAATTTTTGGCACAAGCGGATGCTTATATTGCTGAAGTGAATGCCAAAGGTGAAACCATTGCAACACGTAAAGCAAGCCAAAATGCGATTCAAGCATTTGCACCTTTACTACCTGAAATTTTAGGTGGTTCTGCTGACTTGGCGGGTTCTAACCTTACACTTTGGAAAGGCGCGAAAGGGGTTGAGTCTGATCCTGCGGGTAACTACGTACATTATGGTGTACGTGAGTTTGGTATGACTGCAATTGCTAATGGTGTAGCATTGCATGGTGGTTTCATTCCTTATGTAGCAACCTTCCTTATGTTTATGGAATATGCTCGTAATGCAGTTCGTATGTCTGCATTGATGAAACAACGTGTGATCCATGTTTATACTCATGACTCAATTGGTCTAGGTGAAGATGGTCCAACGCATCAACCTGTTGAGCAAATTGCTTCTTTACGCGGTACGCCAAATTTAAATACATGGCGTCCATGTGACACAGTTGAAGCGTCTATTTCTTGGAAATCTGCTTTAACACGTAAAGAAGGTCCTACAGCGTTAATTTTCTCTCGTCAAAACTTACCATTCCAAACACGTACTCAAGCTCAGATTGAGAATGTTGTGAAAGGTGGTTATGTATTGGCTGAAGAAAAAGGCGAATTAAAAGCGATCATCATCGCGACTGGTTCAGAAGTTTCATTGGCAATGGAAGCATATGCACAACTTGATGGTGTACGTGTAGTGTCTATGCCATGTGCGGAAGAATTTGTGAAGCAAGATGCTGCATATCGTGAAGCGGTATTACCATCAAATATCCGTGCACGTGTTGCAGTTGAAGCTGGACATGTAGATTACTGGTGGAAATTTGTAGGTTTAGACGGCAAAGTTATTGGTATGTCGACTTATGGTGAGTCTGCACCAGCCAAAGATTTATTCCAATTCTTTGGTATTACTACTGAAGCTGTTGTTGGCGCTGTAAAAGAATTAACTGCTTAATTCTTGCATCGTTTTAAATATGGAAACGCTCCGCTAGGTGCGTTTTTTATTTATATGTATTAAAATGTAATTTATTAAATCAATTAAAAACAGTAATTTATAAATTGTTTTTCATCCTATTAAAATTGAATTACAATGAATTATGAATTCTAGTGCAACAAGAGTGCAACAAGATGGCAACTTTTCAAAAGAGAAATGGAAGGGTAACAGCAACAGTTAGAATAAAACCCCACCCACCTAAATCGAAAACTTTTGATACCGCAAGAGATGCGAAAGCTTGGGCTAAAGAGATTGAAGTTACCTTGAAAAATGAAAAGGTACAAAATTTCGAACATATTGTTTTTAAAGATGCTCTGATTGAATATAGGGAGAATGTATCTATAAATAAAAAAGGTGCATCTCAAGAAATCACTAGAATAAATTACCTACTTAAGCATATGGATTGCTCAAAAGCTTTGATTCATGTTGATAAAGAAATGCTTGTCAGGTGGAGGGAATTGCGTTTAGAAACTATAAAGGGTGCTACTGTACGCCGTGAATTACTCTTGCTTAAAGGCTTCTTTACGTGGTGTATAGAAACCAAATTATGGTTGAGCGATAACCCACTGAAGGAAGTGTTACTACCAAAAGAATCAGAGCATAGAGAGCGTGTTATCGCTCAAGAAGAAGTGGAAACCTTATTGCCATACTTAAATGACGAATTAAAGGCCTTGTTTATTCTTGCGCTTGAAACAGGTATGCGTCTTTCGGAAATTTGTGGTCTTGAATGGAATCGTATTTTCTTAGATCAAAAATATTTAAGATTAACAGCAACAAAGAACGGTAGACAAAGAGAAGTCCCATTGAGTGCTATTGCATTAACAATACTTGAAAATATTAGTGATAATAAAACAGGGAAAGTTTTTAAATATTCACCGAATGAGGCAAGTCTAGCGTTTCATAATGCTCGATCAAAAGCTGGGTTAGAGGGTTTTACTTTTCATGATGCAAGACATACTGCGGCAACCCGAATTGCTCTAAAGTTGCCGCTGTTGGATCTATGTAAAATGTTTGGTTGGTCAAACCCTAAAAGGGCTATGGTTTATTACAATCCAACTGCTACCGAGATTGCATCGCGTCTTTAACCGCTTTAAGGGAATATTTTCCTCTAACGCATTTCAATTTTGATTCTTCTGATAGCTTCTTAAATAGATGCCGGGTCAATCCTGGTATCTTTTTACAAAGTTGGTCTATGTTTAGTAGTTCATCATCTTTCTCTGCAAAGGCTTCAAGTACGGCTTTTCTGCATACTCTGTCAAGCAAGGATTCAAGTTCGGATTCTTGCATTAGAATCATTTTAGTTTCACTCATTCTACACCTTCCAACACTTTAACCGTATTCAGTTCATCCAGCACTACATTTGTTAATTGCCGCAATGTAATTTTGTTGCCTACCTGCTGATCACCCTCAGTGCAGACAGAGCATTCAACATCTGAAATATCTATGTCTTGAGACTCAAGTAATGCAATAAGGCTACAAATTACACTGGTCGCCAATTCAGCTACACCGTGAGCGTGGTTTAATTGATCTTTTAACGAATCCATCACGCTTCTACCTCTTCGCTAAAAAAAATATTCACCAATTCAGCGATTTTCGTTAAACCATAGGCAGTTATGCGCATATGCAAATGTACTTGTTCTTCACCTGTATACTTATTGGTAACAACAGGTGATGGTCGATTTATAAAAATACCTTCAGCACGTTTGGTGGCATATGGTTGCAAACGACCGCTTTCCTCACGATAGATCCATTTCTTTTTAAGTAATAAGTCGACTAACTTACGTTCACCTATACCAATAGTTTTGGCACACTCACGAATATTGTATGTACCCTCGGTATTGGCGATGGTATCGAGCGCTTTTGCCTTGGGTTCAAGAATTTCAACTTTTTCGTGTAAAACTTGATTCTCTTGCTCAGCCTGCAATGCAATCTGCAATATTTCTAATCGAGTTAATTCTCTTGGTTTTTGGTTTTCTAATTCATACCAGCGTTTGACCAAAGCTGCAGTAAACTCAGGACAAAGTTGAGCAACTACTGTTATTGAGTCCAATTTCCCTTGTTCACCTGAAAATCTATAAAGCTGAGGAATAACTCCATTTGCTGATTTAATCCCATCCTCAATTTGAGGTTGGACAATAACACCTGTATTTACAAGACTCTCAATAGTTCGTTTCACATTGTCATGTCTTTTATTAACAAGTTCTGCAATTTCTAAACTTGTCATTGAAGCAATATGCAAATTTATAAGACTATTCATAATTTCACCTATTGAATCTTATGCACTTCTGAAGCATCAACCAGATAGGCTTCAGATCCGCTTAATCCTTCTTCCTCTTGCAACTTTTTAAGTTCACCCAAATGTTTTAATACTTCTTCAACTGGAACACCTAGATTTACAGCAATCTGTTCAGCTGTAAAAACTGGTGAACCATCTGCTAGGCATTCAGTTGCTTCAGGTATTAAACCCATTTCACGCGCCATTTGATGTGCTTCATCTTTAAACCAATCAGGCGCAAACAACATTGCTTTTTGAAACTGCAATCGTGCTTCATCTGAATTTTCTTCACCATTTTCATCTAGCATAGACCTGTAGATTTCCATAGCTTCTGTAAATTCAGGCGGAAAGGTTTTTCTTTCAGTCTTTGAGATTTTTGCATTCTTAAATACTTCGTTAAATGTTGGATTCATTGAGGCCAAATAGCCCATTGCGAAAGCCTCTAAAATAGTTGGCTCTTGTTCCTGTTCAATAAGCTCAAAAAAATACTCAACAACATCATCAACTGAGGTCTCAATACTATTTAGATTTTTACGAGTTACTTTTGGTTTAATAAATTCGTTCATTTTTCTTTTCCTATTAAATTCTGCAAGGCATCAAAATGCCGTGAACATCACTTGTAATTTCTACATAAGCGCTATGGTTTTCTGTGGTTGGATAGAATGCTGGAAAACCCTGTTTGTAAACCTTTGCCACTTTCTGAAAAATACTTAAATAATCAAGATTAAACTTGGGGTAATGTTTAAATTGGATTTCAACAGGTTTAGGAATATCAACACGTTTAATATCAGGATATTTCCCATCAATAGGTCTAAATAATTCAACTGTTCCGTTGTGCTCAAGTAGCCAAAATTCTTTATCTACTTGATGTAATTTTGTGATTTTAGTAATTGGAAAGTTGCCCACTTTTTTAATCAATGAATCGATTGCTTCACCTGGTATTATTAGATCCATACCAACTGAATCAGGTTCATTGCATATCAAAGCCATGTGTCCATTAGTAGACGCAACAAAACCATCTCCAACATAGACACCACAAAGGTAAAAACGAACATCTCTTTTAGCTTTGCAAAGTGCAGTAGCTTTAAGATTGTTGTATTGGAGTTCAATAGTTTTCTTAAACTTCATTACGCTTGTAAATAGCGGAAAGAAATAGAGCCACATGGCGGAGTAAAATTGAGCCACTATGGTTAAACAAATAATCATACTGAACTACTTCAGAAATGACTGCT
>Ga0207620_1000065_pt1 | contig 10508 bp, 11 predicted proteins | sample NitcycUWRG05A512_FD_188169 | JGI IMG/M metagenome (GOLD analysis project Ga0207620, IMG submission 188169) | Soil microbial communities from Arlington Agricultural Research Station in Wisconsin, USA - Nitrogen cycling UWRJ-G05A5-12 (SPAdes) | ecosystem: Environmental > Terrestrial > Soil >...
CGCAGACAGGACAGGCACCAAATGGATTATTGAACGAGAACAAACGTGGTTCTAGTTCAGCAACAGCACGGTCGCATTCAGGGCAGGAATGTTTTGCTGAAAATACACGGTCAGGATGTTCACCACCCATCCACGATAAAATCGCCAGATCACTGCCTAAACGTAAGGCTGTTTCAAAGCTTTCGGCAATTCGGTTACCTAAGTCATCACGGACTTTAAAACGGTCAACCACGACTTCAATGGTGTGCTTTTTCTTTTTATCGAGTTCTGGTGGTGTATCGATATCAATCACTTCACCATCCACACGTGCGCGGACAAAACCTTGGCTTTGTAATTGCTCAAACAGGTTGCTGTATTCGCCTTTACGCTCACGAACAACTGGTGCAAGTAGCATCAACGCTGTACCTTCTTCCAGTCCTTTCACTGCGTCGACCATTTCAGAAACGGTCTGTGCAACCATCGGTAAGTCATGCTCTGGGCAGTAAGGTGTGCCAACGCGCGCATACAGTAAACGTAAATAGTCGTAGATTTCAGTAATGGTTCCCACGGTTGAACGTGGGTTATGGCTGGTAGATTTCTGTTCAATCGCAATCGCAGGGCTTAAACCTTCAATTGAATCAACTTCAGGCTTTTCCATTTGTGAAAGGAACTGACGTGCATAAGCAGATAACGATTCGACATAACGGCGCTGACCCTCAGCATATAAGGTATCGAAAGCCAGAGATGATTTCCCTGAGCCTGAGAGTCCTGTGATGACCACAAACTTGTCACGTGGAATATCGAGTGACACATTTTTTAAATTATGGGTACGTGCGCCTCGAATACGGATATGACTTTGACTCATAAAAGCTTTCTCGAAATTATGCGAATTAAAGGGGTATATGATAGCGATTTAATTTTGTTCAAGCTGTAAAAAATAGTTTTTAAACGACAAATTGTGTCATGTAACTGACCATTTAAAACTGTGATGGAGTTTGAGTTTTTGAATAAAATAATAATATTCATATGTTTATGATAATTTTAAACGATTTTTAGGGTCGCATTCAGCTACTTTAAAATCAAAGATATAATTTATTTAAAATAAGTCACTGAAGAAAAATGAGATATGTAGTCAGTTTTTTGATGCTGGGCTGATTTCTGATTTCTGATTTCTGATTTCTGATTTCTGATTTCTGATTTCTGAGTACTTATTTCGATATTGCATAGGGTAGAACGAATAAACCAGATCAGCTTTAAGATTGGTCCTGTGATGCAATCAATAACCACTTATCTAAAAAAGAGGATTGTTAGACAAAGGTTCTGTGATTAACCATTGTTTTTATTATAAAATGTGTGATATTTATCGCACTTGTGGAGGGCTTGAAAATGAATATACGAAAAATTATATCAGTTATTTGTTTTGCATTTTCTTGCAATGTCTTGGCTGGCGAGACTTCACAAGTTTTATTTGATCAAGTGTTAAATTTAAAACCCAATCAATTGTACGAATTAGAATTAGAAGATGTACAAGCGGGGGATCAGATTTGGACCGCGGTTTATTTGGTTGGGCGACAAAATTATCCGGGACTTACTGCAAAAGTTGATTTTGTCATGGACAATCAAGGTTTGTTAAATAAAGCCAATCCAAGTGAGCATGCTGTATACCAAGCACTGATCGCAGAAAATTTGACGCAAACTAATCAATATTCTCTCAGGCAATTCAAAGGCTTAAAGACATTCATTGAAGATACGTCAGAACAGCTGATTACAGATCCAATATTGGAAAAAACAGATAGCATTCGTATTTATAGTCAAGTGAATGATTGGATCCCTGAATACAACACTTATGAACCCACCAAAGTGAAATTTGGCATTCAAAACCCTTTGGATTTTGACATTGTTGCGGCTTATGTTTTGGTGGGCAAAGGCGAAAAGCCTGCTGAACTCAGTGAATTAAATTTTAAAAATATTCAACCCACTTATGCCTCACCTTTACCGCCAGTACAAGCCGATTTTACCCAAGCTGAAGTGAATAAATCTGAGACTCACTTGAGTAGAAATGAGCTAAAGTTTATCTTTTTTATCCTGATGGCTATTGTTATGGGCTTGGTTGCTTTTATTAACCGTGGCAAATTAAAACGCGCTTTTTAAACGCGTAACTTCTACGTCACTAAATTTCTAATATTTTAGATTTCAAATTTACACGCTTGGCGTAAACTCTTGCACTGATCATGTGTTCGAGTAATTTTAGATGTTGTCCTTATTTTTGAAATGTATTCTGGGTGCAGCAGTGGTTTTGTTGATTTCAATTCTTTCAAAAAGTAAGGCATTTTATATTGCAGGTTTAGTCCCACTTTTTCCAACATTTGCATTGATCGCACATGTGATTGTAGCGCAGGAAAAAGGTGCTGAAGCCTTAAAGCAAACAGCATTATTCGGGCTGTGGTCATTGATTCCGTATTTCATTTATTTGCTCACGGTCTATTTACTGGCAACTAAGCTTTCGATGTGGTCTTGTTTAGGGATTGCAACGTTATGCTGGATTGTGGCTGCTGCGGTTTTGATTTATGCATGGCAATTGTTTCAGAATGGATCGGTTTTATGATTTATTGAATCAATAAAAAGAGTTGCAATGAATACTTTTGAGTTGATTGTAAAGTTAATGAGCCTTTGATCAAGGCTCATTTTTAATAATGAGCTGTTTAAACAATAAACTGTTTTGGGCTTTCTAGGTTCTTAATGGCATTGTAGATTTGATCTGCATGATTACACACAATCAGTTTTGCCCGATGTTGAGGCGGTAAAAAACCTTCAATAACAGCATGGTCTAATTGCGCAATCAAATGGTCATAGAAACCATTGACGTTATATAACATCATCGGTTTTTGATGTTGATTCAATTGTCCCCATGTCGCGACTTCTAGAATTTCCTCAAAGGTACCAAAGCCACCGGGCAGTGCGACAAAAGCACTCGCTCGTTCAGCCATCATTGCTTTGCGTTCATGCATGTTTTGTACAATATGTAATTCTGTTAATTGGTTATGGGCAATTTCATAATCCAGCATAAATTCGGGAATAACACCAACAACATCACCACCATGTTCCGTGACCGTATCTGCAACTTGGCCCATTAAGCCAATACTTGCACCACCATAGACGATTCCAAAACCTTGTTCTGCGATGCCTTGAGCAAGTTGGATGGCTTTTTCTCGATAGGTAGGGTTATTTCCAGGTCGGGAGCCACAATAGAGAGCGATTAAACATTGTGTGGCTTTATGTTGTTGTTGATCTAATTCGAAAGGTTTATTCATCATTACAGGCAATACACTATTCATAAATTATTTTTTCACCTTAACTTATCATGTTCTTATACATTTCTACTACTTTAAGTAAGAAATGTGACAAAAACATGTTGTGTTATCGGCGCTTTTGCAATGATTTGTATCGCTTTGATTTTGTATTTAATTTTAGGTAAATCAGTAAAAATCCTGATAAATGAGATGAAATTCCTGTCTGGATTGCCTATAATTAACGCTTATTTATCAACAAATGAATCATCATGGGTAGTGGTTGTAGTCGCTCCGAAAATGCACAATCTTTAGACAAAATAATAGTTCAAAATACACTAAAGTTTTCTTCTCAATTCCGAAATTTACAGTTCTCACATGCTGAAAATAGCTATTGCACATTTTCAATGGAGCAAGATCAATGATACTTGAGTGGATGTCTGATCCTTCTGCATGGGTTGGTCTTGCAACTTTAGTTGTTTTAGAAATCGTTTTGGGTATTGATAACCTTGTATTTATTGCAATTTTGGCAGAAAAACTTCCGCCTGAACAACGTGATAAAGCAAGGATTATTGGGCTTTTACTTGCCCTCTGTATGCGTATGGTGTTACTGGCATCTATTGCATGGGTGGTGACATTAACCGAACCATTATTCCATCTCTTTGAGCATGCTTTTTCTGGGCGTGATCTGATCCTGCTGTTTGGTGGTGTGTTCTTATTGTTTAAAGGCACAATGGAACTACATGAGCGCCTTGAAGGTGGTCAGGATCTTAAAGAAGAAAATCCTGTACATGCTGTATTTTGGATGGTCATTGTTCAAATTGTTGTTTTAGATGCAGTATTCTCCCTCGATAGTGTGATCACCGCTGTGGGAATGGTGAAAGAACTTTCAGTGATGATGATCGCTGTGGTGATTGCTGTAGCTATTATGCTGTGGGCATCAAAAGCCTTGATGGACTTTGTCAATAAGCACCCGACAGTAGTGATTCTATGTCTTGGCTTTTTGATGATGATTGGTTTTTCATTGATCGTCGAAGGTTTTGGTTATCACATTCCAAAAGGTTACTTATATGCAGCGATTGGTTTCTCGGTACTGATCGAGTTTATGAACCAAACCATGCGTAAAAATCAAGAGAAAATGGTGACAACGACCGACTTACGTTTCCGTACAGCTTCAGCAGTATTGAAAATGTTAGGTGGAAAAAGTGCCGATAGTCAAAATGGTAAAGCGGATGATGTGATCGCAACACAAGCTCTGGCAGATGAAATTTTTGATGATGAAAATGGTGCTTACCATAGTGTTATGGTTCAAGGGGTCTTGGGATTATCAGAACGTCCAGTAAAATCGGTCATGACACCGCGCCCTGAATTAGAATGGTTAGATTTGGATGAAGACGAAGCCAGCATTAAGGAAAATTTGATGGCAATGTCACATTCACGTTTAATTTTGGCCCATGGTGAATTGGATAATATTGCGGGTATTGTTTTAACCCATAAAGTTTTAAATGATTATATCGAAACGGGTGTTTTAAATTTTGAAAAACACTTACGCGAGCCTGTGATTGTGCATGAAAATGCACAAGTATTGATGGTGATGGAGCAACTTCGTCAGGCACCCTTACAAATGGCGATTGTATTAAATGAATATGGGTCAATTGAAGGGATTGCAACGCCGATTGATGTGCTTGAAGCAATTGCAGGCGAGTTCCCTGATGAAGATGAACTAGAAGCTGCTGCGGAAAGTCTTGAAGATGGTTCGTTGATCCTTGAAGGTTCAACCGATATTCGTCATGTTTCTTTGTTGTTAGGTCGTGATTTAGTCGATGAGTCAGAACAATACTCAACCCTTTCGGGTTATATCTTGTTCCATCTCGGGCGTTTGCCTGAAAATGGTCAAAAGCTTCAAGTCGATGGTTATGAGTTTGAAGTGGTAACGATGGATGGGCATAAGATTGAGAAGGTGCATATTATGGCATTAACAAAATCTAAAGATGCCGAGTCCTAATGGATTTGTTGTAATGAAGCCAGTCGAAAGACTGGCTTCTTTTTATTTTGTTTTTGAAAATAATGATTTAAACCATATCGTTAAAATGATGGCTGAATGGCATCACTCATTATAGAAAGAATAGGTTCGATTTCCAGCTGGGTTGGATTATCATTGAACCTATTCAGATTTTGAGTATTTTCATGTCCAATCTATCCTGTCCATGTGGTTCAGCGCTTTATGCTGAATGTTGTCAGCCGCTACATTTGGGTCGGAACAAAGCCAAGACAGCGGCACAGTTGATGCGTTCGCGTTATAGCGCTTTTGCCAAACATGAGATTGATTATATTGTTCAGACCACTGCGCTTGGGCAGCAGCAAGCTTTGGATGTTAAAGCGATTTCAGACTGGAGCAAAGCCAATCAATGGCTCAGTCTTGACGTGGTGCAAGCCCAAGAAAAGCTCGATAAAAATCATGCTCAAGTTGAATTTAAAGCACATTTTCATGATGGTCAGCAGGCTCAAATACACCATGAAGTTTCACACTTTGTGCAGCATGATGGTGTATGGTATTTCTTAGATCCAACCACAGATCAGCCAATCACCATGAAACAGCCATGTATTTGTGGATCCACCAAAAAATTTAAGCAATGTTGTGCACAATTTTTATAACTTTTAGTTCATTTTTGACTTAAAATAGCGCGCATCTTTTCCCATCAGTGGATGAAGGGCAATGTTACTGACGATTATTTATATTATAGCCATTACAGCAGAAGCCATGACTGGAGCGTTGTCCGCAGGACGACGCAGTATGGACTGGTTTGGGGTGATACTGATTGCCTGTGTCACTGCACTCGGTGGCGGTTCTGTGCGAGATGTTTTACTTGGACATTATCCACTGACTTGGGTCAAACATCCTGAATACCTTGTCCTGACATGCTGTGCTGCCTTTGTCACCATTATTATTGCCAAATGGATGAAGCACTTACATTCCATTTTCTTATTGTTGGATGCTTTAGGTTTAATTGGTTTTACCATTATTGGCTGTCAAATTGCCTTGCAAATGGGGCATGGTTTTGTGGTTTCCGCGGTTGCTGGGGTATTAACAGGGGTATCTGGTGGTATTCTACGAGATATTCTGTGTAATGATGTTCCGCTGGTCTTCCGTCGTGAACTGTATGCGTCGATTTCCTTTGTCGCGGTGATTTTCTATTGGTTCTGTATAGATTTTGGTTTATCGCTTGAAATTACTGTGGTTTCTACTTTAGTTTTTGGTTTTGCATTACGTTGTGTGGCGATTTATTTTGGTTTGGAAATGCCGAAATTTATCTATAAAGATCATGATGAACAATCGACATCTTCTAAAGATGAGTCCTAAGAATGGATGCTTGAACAGCAGCTATTGACTGTGAATCTCTACGTTTAACTTTGAGCTTGGTATGTCATATCTGATTCAGCAAAATATTAAACTTGAAAAATTTACTGAGCTAGATTTTGCTGTGTATTTTGAATTGGTCAAAAATATTAAAGTCATGCAAATGATTACCGAGCGAGCATTAACGCTTGAGGAAGCACATACAGAATTTGCCAAGATTTTATCCAAAAATACCTATGATGTGGCATTGGGAAATTATAAAATTCTTGATGCTCAAACAAATGACTTTATCGGTTTAGCCAAACTTGAGTTGGATCGGCCAACAGCAACAACTGCGGAATTGGGCTATATGCTTTTACCCGAATATTGGGGGAAAGGTATTGCCAGTCAGGTTGTTACATTTTTAATTGAGCATGCAAAACAACAAGCATATTTAAAGGATCTCATGGCTATTATTGATCCCGAAAATATAGCTTCAAGAAAAATATTGATAAACAATGGTTTCCATTCTCAAGAGTTTAAAGATTTTGACGGACTAGCAGGAGAAATTCTGCTGTTCAGGCTTTAAAATTAAACTGCGAGCCAAAGTTGTTTCTGCTTTTACATATTTGTTGAGTGCATTATGGATTTAGTATCACGTGTACAACGCTTACCCATAGGTAAATTTCACTATACCTTACTCTGGGTGATCGGGTTGGGCTGGATGTTTGATGCCATGGATACAGGACTGATCTCCTTTATTCTCACCAAAATGGCGGAAGAATGGCAAATGACCCCTACTGAAAAAGGCTGGGTGGTCTCCATTGGCTTTGTGGGTATGGCAATTGGTGCTGTATTTTCCGGTGGCTTGGCTGATCGAATTGGTCGTAGAACAGTCTTTGCGATTACTTTGGTGATCTATAGTATTGCAACCGCGTTATGTGCTTTTGCACCGAATCTGACTTGGTTATTGCTGTTCCGTTTTATTGTCGGATTAGGGCTGGGTGGGCAACTTCCTGTGGCTGTGACTTTGGTCAGTGAATATATTCCTGCTCAGGTACGTGGTCGATTTATCGTACTTTTAGAAAGTTTCTGGGGACTTGGTTGGCTTGTTGCTGCGCTTATTTCTTGTTTTGTGATTCCTGATTATGGTTGGCATATTGCATTTTTGATTGGTGGTTTACCTGCAATTTATGTTTTTATGATTCTCAAAAAAGTGCCTGAATCGGTTCCTTATTTGATTAATCGTGGACGAATTGAAGAAGCCCATGCACTGGTACAGAAACTGGAACGGCAGTGTGGTGTAGAAGTGATTGAAACCATTGAAGTCAAACCTGTTTCAGCAAAACAAACGATTTCATTTTCACAGCTTTGGTCAGGTGCTTTTGCCCGTCGTACTTTGATGCTGTGGTTGATTTGGTTTGGTATCGTCTATTCTTATTATGGCATTTTTACTTGGTTACCAAGTTTGCTGGTCAAGCAGGGCTATACCATTGTGCAGTCTTTTGAATATGTACTCGGGATGATTTTGGCACAATTACCCGGTTATGTGGCTGCGGCTTGGTTGGTGGAAAAGCTTGGACGTAAAGTAACACTCGCTGGTTTTATTGCTATGTGTGCGCTTTCTGCTTACTTCTTTGGTCAAGCGACCTCAGTCAATATGATTATGTTGTGGGGATGCTTAATGTCGTTCTTTAATTTGGGTGCATGGGGGGTGCTATATACTTATACACCTGAACAATACCCAACCAATATTCGTGCTTTTGGCTCAGGTTGGGCATCTGCAATCGGTCGTATGGGGGGTGCTATATACTTATACACCTGAACAATACCCAACCAATATTCGTGCTTTTGGCTCAGGTTGGGCATCTGCAATCGGTCGTATGGGGGGAATTGTCGCACCGTTGGTGGTGACCCATATGATGGTGGCAAGTGATGGATTTAGTTCAGTCTTTATGATGTTTACGATTGTACTTTTCGCTGTTGCAGCTGTGGTTTTGGTCTTGGGTGAAGAAACCAAAGGTAAGACCTTAGAAGAGATTGGGTTATAGTGGTTTATTGAAATATATAAAAACATAGCGCTAAAAAACGATAACAAAGAAAAAGTATACAATGGCTGATATAGGGTTAATCTTGCCTCTCAGCCATTTTAATTTCTCTAACGTTAAAATTAAAAAAACCAATCATTCATAGCGATATTATGCAATAGATCAGACCAGTATTGAGGGCGGAATAATGAAAAGTAAAATAGGATTAAGCTTTTGTATTGTTTATCTTTTGCTTACCGCATTTTGTCTTTATATCGCGTTAGATCCAATGACGGATAACAAAGGAAACTTTGTTTTCTTACAATTACCGATAGGTTTTCAAGTGTCAGCACTTAATGCAATTGGCTTAGGCCCTTTATTCGATCGGCTGTCTTGGACGCAAGCGTATAGCTTGGTGGTTCCTGTTACTTTGCTGCTTCTATATGGGATCGGGTGGTTGTTGAGTTCGAGCATTCATTCTATAAAAACGCGAAATGGACCACTTCAATAAGTTTCAGCATTTATAAATTTCATTTGAAATAAAGCGCATACCCCAATTTAAAAATAGCAGTTTAAATAAAAGTTGCTCATTTCTTAAAAAATGGATAATTTTACGTCATTAGAAAGATCTAAAGACGCAATTTGTCGTTGTAGGGTACACTTGCACTTGTGTAGTCAGACCCTGCGACTTAGCATAAGAACGTAGATACAAAACATTTATTTAGAACGCACTTATTTAGGATAAAAGGTTGTTATGACAAGCCTTGCGCATCATGCGACAGAAAATCGTTCCGTAGCAGAATTTACTGAACAAGCTTACCTCAACTATGCCATGTACGTGATTATGGATCGTGCATTGCCACACATCAGTGATGGTTTAAAACCTGTACAACGCCGTATCGTTTATGCGATGAGCGAATTGGGATTAAAACCAAGCGGTAAGCCGAAAAAGTCTGCACGTACAGTCGGTGATGTATTGGGTAAATACCATCCGCATGGTGACTCAGCCTGTTATGAGGCCATGGTGTTGATGGCACAGCCATTTAGTTACCGTTACCCATTTATTGAAGGGCAAGGGAACTGGGGTTCGCCTGATGATCCTAAATCATTTGCAGCTATGCGTTATACCGAAGCCAAACTCTCACCTTATAGTGATTTGTTACTTTCTGAATTAGGTCAAGGGACCTGTGATTGGCAAGATAACTTTGATGGTTCAATGAAAGAGCCAGTCAATTTACCAGCGCGTGTACCAAATATTTTACTCAATGGTACCACTGGTATTGCAGTGGGAATGGCAACGGATATTCCGCCACACAATTTACGTGAAGTGGTTAAAGGTACGATTGCTTTAATCCGTAATCCAAACTTAACAGATGAAAAAATTGCAGAATATATTCCTGCACCTGACTTACCGACCAAAGCAGAAATTATTACACCACGTGATGAATTATTAAAAATTCAAATGACTGGACGTGGTAGCTATCGGACCCGTGCCGTATATACCATTGAAAAAAATGAAATTATCATCACTGAACTGCCATATCAAGTTTCTGGCTCGAAAGTCATCACGCAAATTGCAGATCAAATGCAAGCCAAAAAACTGCCATTGGTCAGTGACTTACGTGATGAATCAGACCATAAAAATCCAACACGTTTGGTGATTGTATTACGTTCAAACCGTATTGATGCCGATGCAGTCATGAGTCATTTGTTTGCGACAACCGATTTAGAGTCGAGCTATCGTGTCAATATGAACATGATTGGTGCTGATGGTCGTCCACAAGTTAAATCAATTCGTCGCATTTTATTAGAATGGATTGAAATTCGTAAGAGTACTGTCACACGTCGTCTGCAATATCATCTGAATAAAATTGAAAA
>Ga0207620_1000066_pt1 | contig 10507 bp, 12 predicted proteins | sample NitcycUWRG05A512_FD_188169 | JGI IMG/M metagenome (GOLD analysis project Ga0207620, IMG submission 188169) | Soil microbial communities from Arlington Agricultural Research Station in Wisconsin, USA - Nitrogen cycling UWRJ-G05A5-12 (SPAdes) | ecosystem: Environmental > Terrestrial > Soil >...
CGACTTTTTCTTCTTTTTGAGCATGCAACTTCGGTGGAATACTATTAATTGCAACATAAAGCTGTGAAGAGTCATCACTTTGACCAGAAATGATCAACGGTGTACGTGCTTCATCGATCAAGATCGAATCGACCTCATCGATAATCGCATAAATCAAACCACGTTGCTTTTTCTCTGCCATAGAGAAAACCATGTTATCGCGCAGATAATCGAAACCAAATTCATTATTGGTACCATAAGTAATATCTGAACGATATGCCTCAGCTTTCTCTATTGGTGATTGCATCGAATAGATTACACCAACGCTTAAACCCAAGAACTCATAAAGCGGACGGTTTAATTCAGCATCACGTTGTGCCAAGTAATCGTTGACCGTGATGACATGAACACCTTGTTCACTAATCGCATTTAAATATACAGCCAAAGTACCCATTAGGGTTTTACCTTCACCTGTACGCATTTCTGCAATTTTTCCTTCATGCAAAGTAATACCACCAATGAGCTGCACATCATAATGACGCATACCCATGACACGTTTTGCTGCTTCACGACACACCGCAAACGCTTCTGGCATTAATTTATCTAGGCTTTCACCTTTCTTATATCTTTGTTTGAATTCTTCAGTTTTTGCAGATAAGTCTGCATCGCTGAGTGCAGATGTCGTCGGCTCGAGCGCATTGATCTTATCGACAATTTTACGCATACGTTTTAGTTCGCGCTCGTTTTTAGTACCGAAGATTCCTCCGATCAGACTTGCCAACATATAAACTCTCTAAATCTTTGTGAAATAAATTTTTCTCAGACGATATTATGGTGGTAGAAATTTGAAGTACAAGGGTTTTGCACAAATCCAATCAAAAAAATCTGACGATTAGTTCTAGCACGTATCAGCTAAGGCGCATTAATGTAGCAAATTTAACCGATATTTGCAGTGAGGTAGAGATCAATTATATGTTTTTTTTCATATGCTTCTTTTATTAATATCTATTTTCTTCATAAAGAAATACAAAAACACTATTTTTAATTATAAAAAAACTGGGTAATAGTAGTTTGGACGAGCTAAATAACAAACAACATTTTTAAATATTGAGGTTTCAAAATGACTTTACGATTAGGTGACATTGCACCAGATTTCACTCAGGAATCTAGTGAAGGTCCAATTAAGTTTTATGATTACTTGGGCGACAGTTGGGGTGTTTTATTCTCACACCCTGCTGATTATACGCCAGTATGTACCACTGAGCTGGGCTATACCGCAAAACTAAAAGATGAGTTTGAACAGCGTGGGGTAAAAGCCATTGCCCTTTCAGTCGATGATGTTGAATCACATAAAGGTTGGATCAATGACATCAATGAAACGCAAAATACTACTGTAAACTTCCCAATCATTGCAGACAAAGATCGTAAGGTGTCAACGCTGTATGATTTCATTCATCCAAATGCCAGTGAAACGCTCACCGTACGTTCTTTAATTATTATTGATCCTAATAAGAAAGTTCGCTTAATCATTACTTACCCTGCATCAACTGGACGTAATTTTAAAGAAATTTTACGTGTGATTGATTCATTACAACTGACTGACAATTATAAAGTTGCCACACCTGCAAACTGGCAAGATGGTGAAGATGTTGTCATCGTCCCGTCGATCAAAGATGAAGCGGAGCTTAAAGAACGCTTCCCAAAAGGTTATACGGCGGTTAAGCCTTATCTTCGTCTTACCCCACAACCCAATAAATAATATACAATATTGATTTTTTAGATTAGAGCTAACTAACTTCAAAAGATCACATCCAAACTTGATGTGGTCTTTTTTTAATATCTACTGATTGCAACGAAACTCTTTTCCCTCTGCAAAACACACCAAATACTAAAATTAAAGCAAAATCATTTTAAAAAAAAGGCACCGAAGTGCCTTTTATGATCAAAGATCAGCGAACAAATGTTATGCAGGAATACGTAAAACTTGTCCTGGGAAAATATCATCCGCATTTTTTAACAATGGACGGTTCGCTTCAAAAATTTTATTATATTGGTTGGCATCACCATAAAATTCTTTTGAAATTTTAGACAAATTATCGCCTGATTTAACCGTATAGAACTTACTTTCAGGCTCAGGTGTTGCCACTGTCATTTGATCATCTACTTGCGCCACATGGTCAATATTTCCCACAGCAAGAATGATTTTCTCTTTATCAGCCTGAGTTTGTACCTGACCGTGAATCGTGGCCAAATCAGAAGTACTATTATAACTTACCGAAAGCCCTGTTACTGGCAAGCCTAACGCTTTAATGTGCCCCAACAACTTATTGGCAATTTCTTGTGCAGACGGTTCTGCTGGCGTTGCTGGTGCCGCTTGTGGCTCAGCTGGTGCAGTATTTTTCTTGCCAATTCCTTTAATAAAATCAAAAAGACCCATATGTCGTACTCCATATCATTATTGAAAGTTGTTTTACTGTGAATGTATTACTGTGAACTGTTATACAAATTTAAGAACTCTATTTTTATAGCGAAAAAGTGTCAGAGTGTGCGTTGTCATTGGTGATAAAAAGGTAACGGTATGTAACCAATGTTTTTGATTTTAAACTTATTTAGTTGCTTTTTAGGTTAAGGCATCGCCAAGCAAACATTCACTCAATACAGCTAAATTCAGGCATAAAAAAACCACCTAAAGGTGGTCTTTTTACGTATAACAACAACGTGCTATACAATCAACACATTAACCAAGTTTTTTAGTTACATAGTCGATAGCTGATTGAACAGTTGTGATTTCGTTAGAATCTTCATCTGGAATAGTGATGTCGAAGTCATTTTCGAAAGACATAACAAGTTCTACTAGGTCTAGAGAATCAGCACCCAAATCATCCATGAAAGATGCTTCGTTTTTGATTTCTTCAGCTTTGATACCTAATTGTTCTGCAACAGCTTGTTTAATGCGTTGTTCGATATCGCTCACAGGAATTCTCCTCATTGCTTGTGGCGGCTTTTAATTGCCTGATAGTTTAATTGAATATTTACTTTTTTCAAAGTTTATACATCGCATTACGCCATGTATAAACCACCATTTACGTGTAATACTGTGCCTGTAATGTAACTGGCTTTGTCAGAAGCCAAAAAACTTACTGCATTTGCAATATCTTCTGGTTGACCAAATCGGTTTAACGCAACTTGATCACTCATTTTTTTGCGAATATCTTCACTTAACTGCTCAGTCATTTCTGTTGCGATAAAACCAGGCGCAATACAGTTAACTGTAATCTGACGGCTTCCCATTTCTTTTGCAAGACTGCGACTGAAAGCTTCAATCCCTGCTTTTGCAGCAGAATAGTTGGCTTGTCCTGGGTTAGCAAAATGTGCAACAACAGAACTGATATTGATAATGCGTCCAAAGCGAGCTTTGGTCATACCTTTCAATACACGTTTAGATAAGCGGAATACAGCTTTAAGATGAATATTGAGAATATCGTCCCAATCATCTTCAGACATACGTAACAATAAATTGTCTTTGGTAATCCCTGCATTGTTCACAAGTATCATCACTGAACCATATTTTTGTTCAATGTCAGATACCAATGCATCAATTGCAGCACCATCACGTACATCAAGTAATGCACCAGCACCATTTTCAGCAAAAACTGTTGAAAGTTTTTCTGCGCCCACTGCTGATGTTGCCGTACCTACAACAAAATAACCGTCTTGAATCAATTGCTGAGCGATGGCAGCACCAATCCCTCGGCTCGCGCCTGTCACTAATGCGACTTTGCGTTCTTGTGTCATGCAATTTTCCCTTCAGCCACTAAGATAGCATTCAGTGCATCTTCCATACGACTTTGTGTATCGAGTGGAAATGCTTTTTCGATATTTGGTAAACGTTTTGCTAAATTCGCCAATACATTACCTGGACCACATTCAGCAACATACTGAATACCTTGGTCTTGGATGAATTGCATGGTTTTAGTCCACTGTACTGACTGATACAGTTGCGCCGTTAATGCTAAGCGTAATTGGCTTGTATCTGTCGCGATTCCAGCATTGACATTTTGTATTACAGGAATGCTTGGTAGCTCAATGGCAGTTTGTTCCAAAGCTTCTGCAAACTGTTCAGCAGCAGGTTTCATCAAAGAACAATGTGATGGTACAGATACAGGTAATGCAATCGCTTTACCGCCGTTTTCTTTGGCAACGGTCATGACAGCTTCGACTAGAGTTTTGTCACCTGCGATAACAACTTGGCCTTGCGCATTATAGTTTGCAGCTTCAACAGAACCACGGCCTTGAACATTGGCTTGCTCACACAGTTCAAGTACTTTCGCATCATCTAGACCGAGAATAGCCGCCATCGCGCCTTGCCCCTGAGGCACAGCACTTTGCATCAATTTACCGCGTAAATTTACCAACTTGACTGCATCTGCCAAAGTCATCGACTCTGCAGCAACTAAAGCACTGTATTCGCCTAAGGAATGACCTGCGAGGTATTTTGGTACAACACCACCAAGATCTAACCATACACGCCATAAAGCAATACTTGCTGTCAATAAAACAGGTTGGGTATTTTCAGTTTGATCTAAACCTTCACCGCTTTGTGCAATGTGCCATAAATCAAAACCGATGGCATCTGATGCTTCAGTAAAGGTTTCTTGTACACCACTAAACTGTTCTGCAAGTTCAGCAAGCATACCCACTTTTTGTGAACCTTGACCTGGAAACAAAAATGCAGTTTTTGTTGCTTGAGCTGCTTGTTCGAGTCGTTTGGCAGACATATAAAAAGTCCCTTATTTAATCTTGATCGTTTCCGATGGCGCAATTTTACATTAAAAAAAAATTTATTTAATTGCGAAATACAACAAAAAACCCAGTCATTGAAAACAAAAAAAGGGAGCTTTCGCTCCCATTTTTTTACTAAGCTTGCGCTTAATAGTTCACCAATTATTCAGCATCAGCTGCTTTAGCGAATAATTGACGACCACGGTAGAAACCATCTTTAGTCACGTGGTGACGACGGTGAGTTTCACCAGTAGTTTGGTCTACAGTTAATGCATTCTCGGTTAAAGCGTCATGTGAACGGCGCATGTCACGGCGAGAGCGACTTTTACGGTTTTGCTGAACGGCCATGATGGCTCCTTACAAATCGAAAAAATGGATCAGAACAAATTCGGTTGTCTTAACTTAACAGTATAACACAAAATTTAGTTAAGTTTACCCTTCAAACCTGCCAAAACTTCAAACGGATTATCCCGTTTTTCTTCAACAGTGTCCTGAACGGCTAGTTGATGCTTATGTTCACAAGCGTCATGCTTAGGAGACAGAGGCATCAACAATAACAATTCATCTTCTAAAAGTGCAAGTAAATCAACAGTCGAAGGAGTATTGGTTAAATAATCCCCTTTAATTGTTGCTTCACTTTCACCTAGTACGATGAAATCAGCATCCTCATCCAAGCGCTCTATCAGTGACTCATCATCTATTAAAGCCAAATGGAAGTCAGAAACTAACGTAATTTCAACAGAATCCAGACAACGCTGACATTCCATTGGAACTTTAGTATCTACATGACCATCTAGCCAAACAATACGATGATACGCATCCATTGATAGCTTACAGTCTATATTGATCAATTGATCATCAATTGATCCAACAGCTTCACGGGAAATACGAACAAAGCGAGACAATGGCAGGGTACCTGACCATGTAAAGCCTTGTTCAGCCCATTTAAACGGCTCTATCTGTGCCGGAAAGGTATTTGCTGACATAATTAAGGCGGCAATTCTACAAATTCATAGGTACTCTGTCAAAGATTAAGATACAATTTTGTACTTATTTAGACAGATCTCTTGAGTAATACAAGCCATGCAACAGTTGCAGCCGCAACCTGAAGTCACTACTTCATTACAATTCAACACGCATTTAATTTCTGAAAACACATTGCAAGCCACCGATGTGCAACGCTTATCATGGGCTAACTTACAAACAGAAGTGCAACACGTTGATTGGCTTATCTTACACTTTAATCACTGGTTTTCCCACTTAAATGTGACGCTTGTTCGTGGTGATTTTGAACCAGAGTATTTCCCTGCTAGCGAACACACCCCTGCCCGCATTCAGTTTGCGCATGGTTTTTTCAACAGCGCCCTGCATGAAATTAGTCATTGGAGCATTGCTGGAGAACAGCGCCGTTTATTGCCTGATCTCGGTTATTGGTATGCACCCGATGGTCGTACAGCGGAACAACAAGCCTTATTTGAGCAGGTTGAAATCAAGCCTCAAGCCATTGAATGGTTATTTTCCAAAGCATTTGGACGAAAATTTCGAGTTTCGCTGGATAATCTGACTGGTGAAGGTGGTGACGGCTCGACATTTAAAGACAATGTTTATGCACAAGTTCAGGATTTTTTTTCGGGTAAAACCAAACTTCCACGCGATGCAAAGCACTTCATTCAGTGTATTTGTCTATGTACTCGAAGTGGCAAAACATTACAAAGCACTGAATTTAATCGTAACGATCTTGATTAAACCCGTAATTTTTTTAAAACATTGATTGCAACGATTTACTTTCCCAAGTAATAATTGAATTAACAATAAATCAGGAGAATAAATATGCTGCATTTAAGAGTACATCCTGACAATCCTCAACCACGTTTAATCAGCCAAGCAGTCGAAAGAATTCGAGCAGGTGATGTTGTGGTTTATCCAACTGATGCGGCTTATGCAATCGGCTGTCAGATTGGAAATAAAAGTGCAATGGAGCGTATTGCTCAGATCCGCGGTCTAGGGGCAAAGCATCAATACGCGATTATCTGTGCAGATTTATCTGATATTGCAACCTATGCCAAAGTAGACAATGCAATGTATCGTCTACTTAAAGCCAATACCCCAGCCGTAACCACATATATTTTACCCGCAACCAGTGAAGTTCCGCGACGCTTGATGCATCCCAAGAAGAAAACCATCGGCTTACGTGTTCCAAGTAATCCCGTCTGTCAGATGCTATTAAAAGAGTTGGGAGAACCCTTACTGACCAGTACCTTGATTTTACCTGGTCAAGATGCACCAATGGATGATCCCTACGATATTGAACAATTATTGGAAAAACGTATTGATGTGTTTATTGACAGTGGTTTAGGCACCTTAACTACCACCAGTATCGTTGATTTATCAGGAGCGAACCCTGAAATTATTCGTCGTGGTGTAGGTGATGTAAGCGCTTTTGAATAAGCGCTTATCCTCTTTTCCTTAGATTAGATCCAAAAGTATCAGCTCAAATTACACCGACTTAATCAATACTTTGTTTTAGCGTGATAAATTCTGGACATTGGGCAAGTACTTGTTTGTTTTCATACAAGACTTCGCCTAAATAATTTTTATAAATAGTCGTTATAGCCACCTGATCTTTTTCTACTACAGTAACAATGCCTTGAGTAATATCCTTATACTTATCCTCTGCTTCTTTTTGATGTATATATTCAAAATAACCACAAGATAAACCATGACTGATTTTCTTAAATTCTGTACGTAAGCGCTCTTGGGTCACAGAACGAGGTAAAGCTTGAGTGATGTTGGTGTAAACTAAAATATGTGGATAATGATTAAGTGCATCAAGTTTAATTGGCAAGCCTACTCGCTCAATGGTGTCATTAATTTTCGTTATAGATACAAACGACTGATAGTCTTCTCTAGCACGTTGTTCAAACTGCTTTTTCCAATAATATTCATTACCAAAAAACAAACCCGCGATAATTAATATTCCAACTGATACAAATTTTATATTCATTTCTTTCTCACGTTACTCGTATTTTTATGATTAAAGCTAAAGAAATAATATATTTTTACACTACAAATTCAATACATTTTTTAAATTTTATAAATAACAAACAAATACTTAAAGATTGAAATATCATATTTTAACGATTACTAAACTTAACGCTTTGATGTTAAAAATGATAAATTTAAAGTTTCTAAATATCCAATTTTGAAACTTTAACTGCTCCCCCTAATTTCAACATGAATAATTGAATTACCATAACTCTATCATTTTTAGATTGGTATTTTTCTCAATTCAGTTTATAAACAAAGCACTATCCTAAAAACAAATGCTTAATTATGATTTATAAGGTACATCATTTACATTGTGGAACCATGTGTCCGATATGCGCACCACTATACGGACAAAAAGGTTTGTATGGCAAAATGGTGTGTCATTGCCTATTGATTGAAACAGACAAAGGTCTTGTATTGGTCGATACTGGTTTTGGGATGCAAGACTACTTACATCCGCAAACCCGATTAGGTAAAGCTTTTACTAAAATTAGTGGTATACAAGCTGATTTCAATCTCACAGCCATTTCTCAAATTCAACAATTGGGTTTTAAACCATCCGATGTTCAACATATTTTGGTCAGTCATTTAGACTTAGATCATGCAGGTGGTATTTCAGACTTTCCCAATGCCACGGTTCACATCTTATCTAGTGAGTTTAATGCAGCACAAAAACTTTCAGTCATGAATAAATTGCGTTATCGACAACAACAATTTAAAAATCATCGTTACTGGAATTTTCTTGAACCTAAAAAAGGCGAAGCATGGTTTAACTTCCAAAAAGTTCAAGGTTTTAATATTTTCAATGATGAAATTTTATTGATTCCTTTAGTCGGTCATACTGTAGGACATTGCGGTATAGCGATCAAACAACAAGATAGATGGTTATTGTTCTGTGGCGATGCTTATTTTAATCATCTAGAACTCAACCCCAAGAATAAATTACGCGCGCTCGACAAAATTGAATATCTCCTAGCGGAAGATAATACATTGCGCTTAAAAACATTATCACAACTGCAACAGCTTGCACAGAATGAAGCAAAAATTGAAATTATCTGTGCCCACGACCCTGTTGAACTAGACCGATATTTAAAACATGCTTAAATCTCAATTATTACGTTATACCACTATTTTCGCACTCAGCGTACAGCTTTCAGCATGTATGACAACTGCTGCACTTCCAGATCATGAGCGCCCAAAACAATGGGGAACCATCGTTGCTCCACAGTATAATTTTTATCGGATCAGTGACACCGTTTTTCGTAGTGAACAACCCAGTGCTGAACTTATTCCTGAGTTAAAAACCAATCAAATTGATGTCGTGATTAATTTAAGAAGTCGCAATAAAGATAAAACAGTACTTTCAAAACAAAACTTTCAATTGGTTCATATCCCGATCAATACTTGGGCAATTGATCGTCATGATCTACTCAATGTCATGAAAACAATTCAAATCGCAAAAGCCCACAACCAGAAGGTTTTAATCCATTGCTATCATGGTTCTGATCGTACTGGGGCAAGTGTTGCAATGTACCGAATTATTTTTGAGAACTGGTCTGTGAATGATGCTTTAAATGAAATGAAGCATGGCGGTTATGGCTTTCATCCAATCTGGGGCAATATTGAAAAACTTTTTACCCCTGAAAATATAAAATGGATCCGTGAGCAGCTCGCGAATCCATCTTTAACCACAAATACCTAACTCATAGCGTTTAACGTCGGTCTAGAGGTACCCACTCTATTACCCAAGCCGACTTCATGCCTAGACTCGCATCAGAATTGATCTTCTTACGTGCTGAATCTGCAGTCTCTCGATCTTTCGATGGTCCAACCATAATACGAATACCTTTTGAGGTTGGACTCTTGGTCACTTTGTAGCCCTTGGCACGTAATTTAGCAGCGACAGCATCTGCATTGGCTTCATTGGCGGCAAGCGCAACTTGTACCATCCATTGCTTATCACCATTTTCAAGCAAATCACGTGCTTTTTCAGCTTCCGCTTTTTTCTTTGCTTCTTCTTGTGCTTTGTGCTTTTTATCCGCTTCTGCTTTCTTGTCTTCCGCTTGCTTTTTCTCAGCAGCAGCTTTCTTTTCAGCATCTAGCTTACGTTTTTCATCTGCTTTTTGTTGTTCTTCTAATTTACGTTTTTTTTCTTCAGCGGCTTTTTTATCTGCTTCTGCGGTAGCTTGACGCTTCTGCTCAGCTAACTTTTTTTCAGCATCGGCTTTTTGCTTTAATTGAGCATTTTGCTGTTCAAGTTTTTTCTGCTCTGCTGCTTTCTGTTGTGCTTTGGCTTTTTCATCCTGTACCAGCTCAGGAGGAATATCAGCCCCTTCCTGTGCTGCCGCAGCAGCTGCACCACGTCTTGCATTTGCAGCAGCATACTCTTCAGCTGCTTTACGTGCAGCATCTGCTTCTGCCTGTTGTTGCATACGTAAAAAATCTGCTGCTTTTGCTTCTTGTTCAGCAACCGCTTTTTCACGGGCACGCTTCTGCTCTTCTAACAGACGTTTTTCAGTCGCAACATCGACAGTCAACGGCTGCAATTGTACAGGCTCACCAGCAGGTGTCGCTTTATTTTGCTGAGCTTGGCTTGTCGGCTGTGTCTCTGCTTGGCTTTGGTGGATTTCTTCTTTACCTTTTAGAAGCAATGCCGCCAATAGAACACCACCACTTAATAAAACAACACCACCCATCC
>Ga0207620_1000068_pt1 | contig 10376 bp, 9 predicted proteins | sample NitcycUWRG05A512_FD_188169 | JGI IMG/M metagenome (GOLD analysis project Ga0207620, IMG submission 188169) | Soil microbial communities from Arlington Agricultural Research Station in Wisconsin, USA - Nitrogen cycling UWRJ-G05A5-12 (SPAdes) | ecosystem: Environmental > Terrestrial > Soil >...
GGTATTTAGGAAGCTTGTTTGAAATAAAAGCGGCTAAAGGTGGGGCAACGCATGCACCAATAAATGCACCTAAAATAATGGAGCTTAGACTTCCACCGAAGACTAAAACAGAGGCTGGTGCAACTGAAGAAATCGGAATATATGTCGGATACCACCCATATTTTTCCCATTTACTTTTCCATAGAATAACTGCCGTCAATGCAGCTAACATTTGACTAATTAATATGTTTCCAATCAGCCCACTTCCATATGAAATACTTAAAGGGTTCAGATAAATTGCCAACAAAGCGCCAATGATTAAGCCCAATCCAGCCCATTCATTTGCAATAAATTGAGATTCAGAGAAGTCAGCAAGCGCTCGTCTTACAACCCAAAATGGATGTGTAGCCTTTGGTTCAATCTCTTTTTCTTCAATCTCTTTTTCTTCTTCGATTGGCTCTTGTTTTTTTGTTTCTGTTTGTTTGACCAAACAACTTAAATTAAATTTTTTAAAAAGAATAAATGCGATTAAGCTACCAATTGCCATACCTAAGACATTACCAATAATACTTGGCAAATTTAAAGGAACACATACATAGTTGACGATGATCAACGAAGAAGGCGTTACAAATAGTGCCCCAGCAACTGCGCCAATTATTGCTATTTTAAAGCCACGCCCATACATAAGTACTGTTGCAGCTGGTAATGACACAAACGTCACAAATGTGGGTTGCCACGAGTTACTTTCAATAAGCGTCCATCCCCAAATGATATTACTCAGAATCAAACTTAAACTTGAACTCAATAAAATCCATGGAAATAGACCCGTTCCATAACTTAGTTGAAACCCTTGCCATTTTGAACGCATTTTTGAAAAATAATAAGCAATGCCTGCACCCACGAATAAACCAAGTGATGCCAATTCACTTTTATAAAATTGCGCCTCACTTACATCACCTAGCCCCCACCTTAACCAAGTTAAGGTGGATGTTGGTGGTTGCATTGTTGCGTAATTATCCCAAATTTGGAGGGAGTACTTTTCAACTACTCCCACGATGATAATTGTAGACAGCATGACCAATGCTGCGATGACAATATCAATCATTTCAATCCGATAATTCTTTTTCATATATCCCCCACATGGATTAGCGAGGGAAAATATTGTGAGATTTATAGCCTAACATCGTGTCATACATGTCAGTTCGTCTATCTCGGATTAAATCATTATGCTTGTTCCAAATCGGCGCACCACGTGCAGCAACCAAATCAATATCCGCATACAGAATCATTTCTTTTTCTGCATCTGCAACACCCGCGATTGGCCAACCATTGGTGCCTGCAATTAATGAACATCCAAGAAAACGCTCACCTCTATCAGCTCCAACTCGATTTGCAGCAGCAATGTAGACATTATTCACATGTGCAGCAGTCATGGTGAGATATGAAGCCATACACTTACCACTTTCATCAAATAATGGCGGTGGTGTCCAAACCCAATTATTTACACTACAAATAATATCCGCACCTTGTTGGGTTAATATTCTTGGAACTTCTGGAAACCAGATATCCCAACAAATTAACATTCCAATTCTTCCGATCGGTGTTTCAAATACAGGGAAGCCTGTATCACCAGGTGTAAACCAAAGTTTTTCAAGGTTCCATAAATGTGCCTTACGATATTTCCCAATAAACCCGTCAGGTCCGATTAAAACCGAAGTATCAAAAAGACGAACACCCTCTTTTTCTGCGATTCCTGAAACTAAATAAATTGAATGCTTACGCGCAAAATCTTGCCAGACTTGAACACTTGGTCCATTCGGGATTTCTTCTGCGTGATCAAATGCCTCTTTTCTATTTGTGAATAAATAGCCTGTATTTGCTAACTCAGGCATTACGATAAGATTTGCACCATTGTTGACAGCTTGAAGCGCCAAATCTAACCCATGGCGTAAATTCCTTTCTCTATTTTCCATACCCACTTGTGGATCAAATTGTATGACTGCCACTTTTACTGGGCTAACTGAAGTTTCTTCCATGTCCTTACCTCATTGCTTATCCAAACCAACCCAAACGTTTGGGCTATGTTAAAAATCTAACCCAAACGTTTGGTCTTGTCAAATTTTAAACAACAATCCAATAATTTCTCTAACTTTTAAGGGGGAAAATGCTAAAATGTTGCTTCTGGCTATTGTGGTTTCATATGAATCGATCAAATAAAAATGTAACTTTAAAATTTCTTTCAAAAGAACTCGGCTTACATGTTTCTACAGTCTCAAGAATACTAAACGGCTCTATGGATGATGCCAGTTCCGCAGCAGCCCCAGAAACCATAGAAAAAGTAAAAAAATTAGCAGCCGATTTAAACTACCGACCAAATACTTTAGCAAAAAGTTTACAGAGCCAGAAAACCAACGTGATCGGAGTTTTAGTTCCAAAATTATCAGATCTGGTATTGGCAAATATTTATGAAGGCATTGATGCTGCCGCCACTCAAAATAATTATTTTACATTCGTTTCCAATACCAATGATCTGCCCATCAACCAAAAAAAATTGGGTGAAATGGCCCTTTCTAGAAAAGTAGATGGTTTAATCATTGCAGATGCACATACAGGAACTGAAAATTCGCATCAGTTTTTTAATGAATTAATAGCACGAGACATTCCATTTGTACTTGTAAGTCGTAGTTTAGAAAATTTTACCTCTGTTACCTGTGATGATTATCTTGGTGGAAGCTTAGCAGCAGAACATTTAATCGCTGAGGGGCATCGTCGGATTGCAATCATTTCGGGTGAACCATTTGCGAGTACGGGTCTATTACGAACCAAAGGATTTAAAGACTATAGCGCCAGTAAAAATATAATGATCCCAGATGACTACATTATCAATTGTGGTTTTGATGTTGACTCAGGCTATCAAGCTGGACTTGAAATTCTATCCAAAAATGAGCTGCCTACAGCAATTTTCACGGTGAATGATTTTATTGCGATTGGTGTAATGGGGGCAATCAAGGACAAAGGCTATATTCCCGGAAAAGATATTGCAGTCATTGGGTTCAACAACATTTCTTTAACCGCTCAACTTCCTATTCCACTTACAACCATAGCTTCGCCAATGTCCGAAATGGGATTCACCGCGATGGAGTTATTATTAAAAAAAATAAATAAGGAACAAGTAGACTCTATAAAGTTAGTTCCAAAATTAATCAAAAGAAATAGTACCTTAGATTATTTAGTTAAATAACTGAAATATATCAAATATTAACAGATGTATATGATTTATAAATTTTAATCGTTAACAGTGCTGTCTTTAACAATGTTTAACTAGAAAGCACAACTCATCTCATCCGAAGACATCATATTGATACATAAGAAGATGAGGTACCGAATAAAAATCTTTTTAATAGGTAATGGATTGCCTTAATGTCTTAATTAAAAGCTCATATAAATGATCGACCGCTTTTGAATTAAGCGAGGCTCTACTTCTATATACAGATGCTTCCATGGGTGCTAATGGGCCTAGTCCATGCTCCGCTCCCAAAATTTCTAAATGCTGAGGGGCGCTACATTGTGTGAAAACTGCGACGGCCAAACCACTTTCAACTGCTGCAATTTGCCCGATTAAACTTGAACTATTATAAACCACACGATAACGGCGACCTTGCAATGCAAGCGAATTGATCGCACTTTTTTTGGCTAAACTGGTACTTTCATAAACAGCAATAGGTATCGGATCTTCACGCCATAATTCAAATTGGGGAGAACCTACCCACACCATTGGCTCATGAAACAATAAAGTGCCTTGACGGGGGTTATCCCTTGAAATCAATGCTAAATCAATCTCGCCATTTTCTATACGTGGGATCAATGAAGTCGATTGTTCACAAATAAATTCTATTTCAACACCGCTATAACGCGGTGCAAAACGTTTAAGCACAGGCGTTAGATATTTAGCAGCATAATCATCGGGTACACCAAGTCTAATCCGACCAGTTAACTCTTCTCCATTAAAAGCCATTTGTGTTTCATGATGTAGATCAAGTATCCGTCTTGCATAACCTAAAAGAAGTTGCCCTTCAGAAGTAAGTTGAATCTGTCTATGCGTTCGAACTAAAAGTTGGCATTTTAAAGCACCTTCCAATTTTTTTAACTGCATACTGACAGCGGACTGTGAACGGTATAGCTCAGGTGCTGCATTGGAAAGAGAACCTGTATCAACAACTGCGACAAAACATTTTAACCAATCAATCTGTAGATTTTGTAGATTCATGATCACCCCCAATTATTCGATTTTCGAATAGTATATGTAAGAATTATGCGCTTTTCATTCTAACTTTCTAAGTCCATAATTTATTAATAAAAGAAGGAAATTTCCCCTAATTTTCATCAACGATCATTAGATATATAGCTCACTAGAAAATTTAAAAAGATAAGGAAATTATTTTGTCGAATGTTGACCCAGATATTTACAGTTTAAGTTATTCCCAAGTTTGGTCAGGCTTTAAAAGCCTTCTTCCAATTTCATCTTTCGTGGTGATTTTTGGGGCTGCTTTCGGTTTAGCTGCAACGCAAACAGGACTAGACAATAGCTCCATTATGTTAATGAGTAGCTTTGTTTTTGCAGGAGCATCTCAATTTGCGACTTTAGAACTATGGGGCGCGCAAATATCACTGATTCCCTTAATAGTCACAGTTTTCTTTATCAATGCTCGGCACCTTTTAATGGGTGCATCTCTTTATCCTTGGTTACGCCACCTGCCTCCCATCAAACGATACAGTATCTTGCTGGTTATTTCTGATGCCAATTGGGCACTCTCACTACAAGCATTTAATCGTGGTGAATCAGGGATGGGCTTATTGTTTGGAGGAGGCATTGCGCTTTGGCTCGCGTGGGTTTTAGGCACAGGACTGGGGTTCTATTTTGGTAATGTCATTCATCATCCTGCATTGCTGGGATTAGATATGGTCATGGCTTGTTTTCTACTGGCGATGGTTGTCGGTGGACAAAAAAATCTCAGAATACTCATCATCTGGACAATCGCAGCCTGTAGTTCATTATTGGCTTATTGGTACTTACCAGAAAATAGTCATGTCGTTGTGGGTGCCTTATTTGGCGGAATTGTCGGAATTTTCTGGAAAGAGAAACAGCTATGAACCTAGAGATTAACACCACTTATCCATTAATTATTATTTTTATTATGGCCATTGTGACATTAGCCACTCGCTGGGGTGGTGTTTTAATTATGTCTTATGTACCTATTAGCGATCGTATGCAACGATTCATTAATGCAATGTCGGGATCTGTACTGGTTGCACTTTTGGCCCCTATTGCGGTTGAAGGTGATCATGGCGCTCGTTTGGCGTTACTGACAACATTGATCGTTATGCTACTGCTTAAAAAACCACTGTTGGCGATTGCAGCAGGAATATTGGCAGCAGCATTATTCCGTCAGTATTTTGTATGAAATGATAGCTAGCTCAAGAGATTTAGGGAATTTACAGCTGATGTTGTTGTGTGCTCGTAGTGCTAAGTTTTAATCCAAGATGAGCAACACCGTATTTTATTCAACCAACATGCTCTACCAATGCACTAATTTTATTTTTAAGCGTTTTCACCAAACTGATAACGCTTTAATGAAGCCCTATAAATCTCACTTTGTCACATTTAAAAATCACCATCAGAATCAAAATTTTAATTAGCTTTACAAATTCTATCTTTTGAGTATGGCTATTGATTTTAAAATAAAGCACGTATAATCCGCACTTGCTTTTTTTCTATCTTTTTCAGGTTGACTGTATGTCTGAGCTCCAATCTTTAACGCCTCGTATTTCGGTCGCTCCGATGATGGATTGGACAGTTTAAAATATTAAATTATTTATTATCAATATATTAAATAAAAAATAAAAATCCATGGTGTAAATTAGGAGTAAAAAATTAATTGTTCGAATAAAAGATTACAGAATATTCAATCAAAGTCATTCAGATGAAAAACATAGTACAAGTCCTACGTGCTTATACCTTCCTAACTCAGGCTCACACTCATGCATAACACCATGAGTATCATGGTTAAGATGAGGCAAGAATAAATCTAATTTAATTGATAATCGGAAAAAGATTTTTCTATTTTTGAATCAATCAAGCAGCATCTAGAGATCTATCAATAAATAAATCAGAAGCAATTCCCATTTTTTGAAGCTGGATTCGTGCAGCCAGACTAAAAATTGCATCAGCACGTGTCTTTGATTTCAATTTTTCTATTTGTTTCTCAATGGCCTTCATTGGAGCATTATCCCCCATTCCCCCCATGTCCTCAGCGCTCTGAACAATAGCTTCGTATAAATCTTTAACATCCTGCATTAACTCAAACCGCGCTTCACGCATTTTTTCAAGATTCAAACCATATAAAATAGCGGACCGAGTTATACGATTTGCAGCCTCACCAACACAGAGATTATGTGGTACAAATCGACCAGACTCATCAAAGTCAATATATTCCAAATCATTTTTATTGACAGGGTCAATTAATAGAGGTTTTTCTTGTGCTACGCACCTATCGTCCCAACAAGCTTTGGAGCTTCCCTTTAAAAGTGGGAACCAACTCCCTTTTCCAAAGGTTATTTCTGTGATCTCATCTTTATTTAAACGGTTTGTATTTTGAGCGGCTAATCTAAAATTTTCCCAGTCAAAAGCTAACCAAGCATAACCATTAATATCAGTTACAATTTCACATCTTTTTGCCTCTGCTTTAGGTCTAAAATGATCCACGTCAAAATTAGCTCCAGCATCCTTACACTCTGAGTACCAACACTTTCCATGAGACATTTTTGATAAATATTTTGAAAAGCCTCTCCAAATATGAGCCTTCTTCTTAATAAAATCAGCCCTTTCTTCTATAGGCAAACTTTCTAATTTATCTTGTGCCCTTTGAGCAACTTTCAGTACTTTTTCGGGTATTAAACTAATATCACGTTTAATGTAAATCACTGATCATTCCCCTTCGCATTCGCTAATAATTTTTGTATCAAATTATTCATTGCTTCGCGGCGCTTAGCAGCCTCCAAAGGCGAAAGTGGCGGTTTATTTGCATACTTAACATCCTGCCAAGCGAGCAGAAATTCATTATATAAAGGATCACGATTTTCAAATGAAAAACCTAATCTATTTAATCGATCATTTAAAATAGCTAGTTGGTCTTCTTGATCTGTATTACGATTTAAAATACGTGAAAGCTCATTACGCTCATCTAATAACTTCTGTGTTTCCAAATCTAATGTTGTGTTCAAACCAAAAATTTCTGTCAATGTCGACATAAAACCTATACCACGTGGAGCAACATATGGTTCAGCAGCATGAACTTTATACTTTTCATCCTTCCACATTACTTGGACTTGCTCTTTTTCTAATTCTGCAATAGCCAAAGGGTGATGAGTTACCATCAGCAAATGGCTGGTTTCGTGATTAGGAACAAATTCACGCAGAAATTTAAGGTATTTCACTGCCCATGAGGGGTTAAGATGGGTATCCGGTTCGTCAAGTAAAAACAAGGAGTCTTTACCACCTGTGAACTTGAGCAAGCCTAATACGGTCAATAGCTGCTGTTCACCTTCGCTTAGTTCACGGAAAGTAAGTGGCTCTTCGCTGCTAGATATTTTTACCCGAATGCTGACTTCAGAGATAATTTCTGAAAGTAGAGTGCTTTCAAGCATTTTAAACAATTCATCTGCACTAAGATTTTTGGCAAATGCACGTAGTGCATTTGCATCTGGTAAAAATAAATGAAAGAACTCATTGCGAATATTATTGCCAGTTAAAGAAGTATCTTCTTGGCGGGTCACTTTTATTGGTGATAACGTATGCTTTATGAGTTCGTCGAGAAAGCGACGGACAACCCCATAAGCCCCCCAAAACAGTTCTTCTTTTTTCTTAGCCCATCCTGGTTGACGCATCACGAAATGAATACTGTCTAATCCTTCAATGCCTAGATGTTCCCGTAAAAATGCCTTTTCTACACTATCTTGTTCAGATAAGAAAAAAGCAAGAAGTACGAATTGACTGTGATTAGGTTTAGCATAGAACAATGGCCGGATGTCACCTTTAAGATCTACCTCATCTTTAAGCAGCTTACGGTAAAAATCCGCACGGTGTTTTTTAAAATAGTTTTCGAGTCGATCACTCGGGCCTGAATAATATGCAAATAGATAATTTGGCAGATATTGTGCTTTACCATTTTTATCACGTTTAACTTTTGAAAACGGAATAAAGCGACCTAAAGATGCTTCATCAAACATGCCCTCCAGCATATCGCCGTTTAAAAGATCCTTTACATGCACTTGATATTGTTTCGCCAAAGTACCGCGATCCGGATTAGCATCAACTGTTATCTCCATCCAGCGATCACTAGGCTGATTCGGCTTATGACGCTCACCCAACCTGTAAGTCAATTCATAAGAGAATGGTGGGGCTTCACCTAAATCAAGATTGCGAAATATAGCTACCAAAGCTTCAAGAACGTTGGATTTACCAGAGCCATTACGCCCCACAACCACAGTCATTAAATGATTTTCATCAAAGTCTATTTTCACATTTTCCATCTTGTCGTGCATCAATCTATTGGTATTTCATGCTTTTTCAAAGTCATCTATTGTGTATTTTTCACACAACTGAAATAGGGATTTATGACTTTACCACCCTCACAACAAATTGATACGAATCTAGGTACTATTCTCAAAGCCTCGACAGTTGCAGTTGGACTGTTCACATTTTTAGGCTGTGTTATTTTTGCATTTTATTGTCTACGATTAGATTATTTGCCATCTGGAGTTTCTGCTGGAGAAAGCCTGATTTTTATCATCCTCGCAGCGTGCTTTGGATTTCTTTATAGCATCATTGTTGCTTGCCTATTATCAGTCGGTGTTTGTATTGGTTATTTAATATTGAACCCCTTACTAAGAGTACTTGAGTTCATTTACGATAAGTTCACTCTCTCAAGATCACCCAATTCTCCACCAAACCTTTTCAGATTTGTTAAGCCTAGCCCTATACATTTTATACTCTTGATCTTTGGTATTGGATTAGTTTTAGGTTTCTCTAATCAGAATTGGAAGTTACTATTTCAGCTAAGCAGTACAATTCTAATGATTTCTGTTGCTTGGACTTACTATCAAAATAATGAGCTAAAACGTTTAGCCTTGTTCAATGAACCCGAAACGAGAGAGAACTGTCACAAAATAAAAAAACTAACCCAGCTCAAATATTTACTCTTAGGTTTTATTTTTATAGTTCCCATGTTATTTGGAGGGATAGCATTAAAGACTCTAGAAGGAGGCATGAGACTTTCAAGTCTTCAAAAAAGAGATACATATATACTAGTTCAACCGCCTTATAGCAGGTTCATCCCCGAAGATCATCAAGTGAAAGATCCAAAATATATTGAACCTGGCTACACAACCTTTCAAGGCATTGATGTCAAGCTAACAAATATTGGACAAAAGACCATCATTCAATTTTTGTCTGAAAAAGAGAAGCTACCTCAACCTTTTGAAATTCCAAATGATAAAATCATTATTGTCCCAGCTCCGAAGTAATAATAAAGAATATAAAAGTAAAGGCATAATGAATGCCTTTACTGGATGAGCTATTAATCACAAAACCATACAAATCGTTATCTAATTATATCCTTCTTCTCAAAAACCTTAATAAATGTAAGTTATCAATTCGAACCATGACAAATACGCCCTAGATTAAAGATATTAAATAATTTATCTAATCCAGAAGTTTAATAACCAAGCCCACCAAGATAATCAGGTATTGACTTAAGATCATCAATTCTCTGCTTCTCTTTTAGGGTAGCGTTTCGAGAAATAAATGGATAAACACTTAAGATAAAATCTTTCAGGTTATTAAATGCATCTGGAGAGTAAGTATTCCCTGAATTTAATTGATTTAAACAAGCCATTAACCAACGTGCAAACATAATCGGTATGGCAACATCAGTAATATCCTCCCACCCATCAATAAGACCAGTCCTTTTTGCAGAGCGAGAAAGTGCTCTATCACACTCACCGTTGCAACACCAATACATTTCGTGATAATGGGCTTTTCCTGTACTCGAATCTCTTTTATACCAAAGTACAACTATCCCGTTAGGCTCTGGTTCCAACAAATTATTATTACAATATTTACAATAGAGAGTTGGGCCTGTAGCAAAAATCTTTGCTGGTTTAGGGTTATCATCTAGCCAAGCTGTTAATGATTTTGGAAAATATCGTTTAGTGTAAATGGCGGAGCAAAATTGAGCCACTTCACGGCACTATTTATTTAAAATAGCGGATTAAAACTGAGCCACTGTAACGGCTACACTCTCCTTATTTGGGAGAGGAAGCTCATAAGGATGTATACA
>Ga0207620_1000069_pt1 | contig 10367 bp, 8 predicted proteins | sample NitcycUWRG05A512_FD_188169 | JGI IMG/M metagenome (GOLD analysis project Ga0207620, IMG submission 188169) | Soil microbial communities from Arlington Agricultural Research Station in Wisconsin, USA - Nitrogen cycling UWRJ-G05A5-12 (SPAdes) | ecosystem: Environmental > Terrestrial > Soil >...
ATCGAACAGTGCAAACTCAATTTGTCGTAAAGTTTGCATACCTGACTGGAAGAAACGAGCATCGAGTAATGCTTTTAAAAGATGCTCAGGAAGTGAGTCTTTAGATTCAATATGTTCACTGATTAAAGACAAGCTTTCCGTATCCCATGTCCAAAATTCCATAAACTGGCTAGGTAACTCCACGGCATCCCATGCAACGCCGTGTGTTCCAGCAACTGCAATATTGTCTACTTCGGTCAACATATGGTGTAAACCATGACCAAACTCATGGAATAAGGTATTCACTTCATCATGCGTTAATAGGGCAGGCTGATCACCGACAGGTGGGGTAAAGTTCCCAACCATATAGCAGATTGGTTTTTGTAACCCCGTTTCGGTTTGCATACGCGAGCGGAAACCACTCATCCATGCACCACCACGTTTACCGTTACGTGCATAGAGGTCAAAGTAAAAACCACCAATCACAGTGCCTTGGTCTTCTAGTTCATAATAATGAGCATCTGTATGCCAAAGTGGTGCTTGGCGTTCAATGACTTGAATTCCATATAAACGATTGACCACATTAAATAAGCCTTGAATCACTTTAGGCGCAGGGAAGTATGGTTTTAAATCTTCCTGAGAAAGGTTGAACTGTTGAACTTTTAGTTTTTCAGAATAATAACCGCTGTCCCAAGGTTTTAGCTCATCTATGCCATCTTGTTTGGCAATGGCTTTGAGTTCTTCGATTTCTTTTAATGCAGGTGTACGTGCATGCTCTGCTAAATCAACCAGAAATTGATCAACAGTGGCCACATCGGGTGCCATTTTTGAAGCAAGTGAGTATTCTGCAAAATTGTCAAAACCTAAAAGCTTGGCCATTTCCTGACGTAAGCTGAGGATTTCAACCATCACGGGTGCATTGTCAAATTGCGTATCGCTGGCTTGATCTGAGGCGCGTGTAACATAAGCGTGATAGATTTCTTCACGGAGCGCGCGATCTTCTGCATAGGTCATGATGGCCAAATAAGATGGAATATCTAAGGTAGCAACAGGCTGATCTAGTTCGCGTTGTTGACCATATTGTTTGAGTAATTCAATACTGCCTTGCGGTAGACCTTTAAGCTGATCCGTGGTTAAAGTTTTGCTATAGGCTTGGGTTGAATCCAAAACATGATTAGAAAAATCAGAAGACAGTTGTGATAATCGTGCTGAAATTTCTGCATAGCGTTTTTTAGCCTCACCTTCGAGGGCAACACCTGAAAGTTTAAAATCACGTAAAGCCAGCTTAATTGCACTTTGTTGCGCCGTTGGCAAGTCGCTAAAAATCGCATGATCATAAACATTTTGATAAGTTTGGAACAAAGCAACGTGTTGACCGATCTGGGTGTAGTATTCACTTAGACCTGACAATAAGGCTTGATAGACTTCACGCGTTTCAGTGTTATTCATCACTGCGTTGAGGTGTGACAAAATTCCCCAAGATTCACTCATGTTATTTTCAAGTGAATCTACATTTTCGATCACTGCAAGTTGTTGTTGAATGCTTTCAGGGACTTGGACCAAGTCATTTAAAAAGTTTTGACCGTCTTGGATGGCTTTTTCAATATTTTGTTTGAGTTGATCTAAACTAATTTGATCAAATTGCGGTACTGGCAACGTTGCCTGTTCTAGTGTCATGAGCTTTATGCCAAATCATTTCTTAAGTTATAGATAGATGTAGGGCTTCTGGCAGGGGAAATCAAGGTGTGACAATAAAATTAACACAGATGTTAATGGACTTGTTTGGCTTTGAGGTTGTATTCAAAAGGGATAGAATATGCGCCCGCATCAAAACTGATGCCCAAAATATCTTTTTTAAGATAAAAGCCATTTGCATTTTTTAGCGCAATAAAATTTCGATCTTCAGCATAGTATCGGTATAGGTATTGCAGATCTGCGCTATCACAGTCATTAGACGTTTTAGAAAGCGTTGCTGTTTTATTTTCAATACATGGGTCAAGTTGCTGAGCAATTTCATTTGAGATTTGTGCTGCAGACAATTGATATTTTTGTAGTATTTGGGACAATGTTGCGAACTGTTTATTTTTTAAATCGATCACGTAGTACTTTTCACGAAAATAGCTTCGTCCGCCTTCAATTTCTAAATGGGTATAAACACTTAAATAGTTTTGATCCTGATAGATCTTTCCTGAACTAAAGTCGATACGTGTAGCATCATCTGCCAAAAGTTCGTGTTTGATCTGTTGGTTGATTTTTTCAAAACCTTTGCCTTGGATAAAGGGAATATTTCCTGAAAAATTCGTATATTTTGAGGGAATAGTTTGGGTTTTAAAGGTGATGGTTTCAGCAGAGGCTACACAGCTGAGTAGCAGTATTGAGAGTGATAGTATATTTTTAATTTTCATGCTGTTATTTCTAGAGTTATTTGAGTCGCTATGCATGCATTATAAAACAAGGAAGACTCTATGAGGGTACAAGAAAAGTATTTATTAAAAGTAGTAAGTTTTGATCCTGACCAAGAACCAGAAGAGCAACATATTTATTTGATAGAGGTTTATGACTTTGAATTAACGGCAAATCAAATTAATTTTAAAAATTGCATAAATTCTAAAATTTTAGATGAAATGGATAAGCTGCATTTACTGAAAAGACGTAGAAAAATAGACCATCTCTACTTTGTTTTGACGTATGAATTGAGGGTGGGGAACAACGAATTTTCTAACGATTTAGATTTTTCTTATGAGTTTAATTATACGGATTCTGATCTGATCGTTTATGACTTTACTTATGATGGAGATGAAGAATACCAGGAGCCATCATTAAGTGAAAAAACTACATTTTTCTTAAAACAAAATCAATTTTTAAAAAAATATTCTGAAAATAAAATTTTTCTAAAACAATGGTTTGAGTTAAATGAGTTTGAAAAGGAATGTTGGTTAAATGTTGCTTATAAGGTTAATTTCAATCAACACATAAATGAAAGTATCTCAAAAGTTAGCCATATTATTTTAGATGGAAACTACATACATTCGGAAAGTGATCTTTATTGTTATATTGGGGAACAAGTTTGTGGCATTTTGGGTTATATGGGATATAACACCTCAGCTTTAAGCAATTGTTTAACAGAAGAAAATTTAAGACCCATTTGTAGGCCATTAAATATTACTTGGAAGAATTTTAAAAGTTCCGAGCTGAATTTTAATTGCCTTGATGATTTAAATTATTTGGTTGAGCTACTCAAAGAGGATGCCATTTTTAATATTCAAATTTAAAATTTTAATGATAAAAAAGAGAGCCGAAGCTCTCTGATTTTGCGGTAAGTAAAATTACTCAGTCTTTGCTTTTGCGTTCGACTTTTTCTTTTTTGCTTTAGCCTTTTTCTTCACTTTATCTTTAGCCTTTGTTTCAGGCTGAGTTGCAGCACTTTTTCCAGGTTTCTTATTGTAAGAGCTGGGTTTTCCTTTGGGCTTTTTCTTTCGAATGGGACGTTCCCCATCTTCGCTGGCATTCCCACTGTCAGATTCAGATTTAACTTTGACAGGACGTTCAGAAAAAACTTCTTCTTTGGCAACGGGTTTTGCAACACGTGGTGCACGACTACGGATTACACGGCCCGCATGCGACAGTTGTTGTAACAATTCAAAATCAATCTTACGTTCTTCTAGGTTAACCCCAGCAACTTTGATCTTGACTTCGTCACCCAAGCCAAAGGCTTGACCACGATTTTGACCGACTAAATTTTGACTAACTTGGTCATAAACAAAGTAGTCATCGCCCAATTGACTCACGTGAATCATACCATCCACATATAAGTCTTTTAGGGTTACAAATAAACCAAATTCAGCGGTTGCACTGATCACACCAACAAATTCTTCGCCTAAATGTTGCTGCATATAGTGACATTTCAGCCATGAAGTAACCGAACGCGAGGCTTCATCTGCACGACGTTCAGTTGCAGAGAAATGTTCACCCGCATCTTCTAACGCCGCACCTGAAAGTGGATACTTTTTGTTGGTTAAACTGGCTTTAATCGCACGATGTAATAGCAGGTCAGGGTAGCGACGAATTGGTGAAGTGAAATGGGTATATGCTTCATAAGCCAAGCCATAGTGCCCCACATTTTTTGGACCATAGTAGGCTTGCATCATTGAACGTAATAACACTGCATGAATACTCGGTGCATCAATACGATCTTTGGTTGCTTCAATTACCGTTTGGTAATCGGCTTGTGTCGGTTGGTCAGGGAATTTAAAGCCCAATAATTTCACAAAGTCTTTTACTTTTTGAATGCGTGAAAACTCTGGTGCTTCATGCACACGATACAACATTGGAACTTCATTTTTTAAGCAATATTCTGCTGCTGCAACGTTAGCAAGCAACATACATTCTTCAATAAGCTTATGCGCAACATTACGTGAACGCGGTAAAATTTCTTTAATTCCACCCAATTCATCAAAAGTCATGTAGGTTTCAACGGTTTCAAATTCCATTGCATGACGTTGTGCACGTAAACCTTTTAAGGTTTCATACAATTGGTAGAGCGTATTGACTGACTTACGGACATCACGATCTTCAGGAATCGCATTGCTGTCGCCATCCAAATATTGTGCAACTTGGGTATAGGTTAAACGTGCTTTTGAATGCATCACTGACGGATAAAATTCAAATTTAGTCACTTTACCAGCACGACTTAAATTTAAATCACACACCATACATAAACGGTCAACATGTGGATTTAAAGAACATAAGCCATTTGAAAGTGCTTCAGGCAACATTGGTAATACATAGTGTGGGAAATACACCGATGTACCACGTTCTTGCGCTTCATCATCTAAAGGTTTACCAACACGGACATAATGACTGACATCTGCAATCGCGACAACGACACGATAGCCACCACCAGGGCGTTTTTCGGCATAGACTGCATCATCGAAATCACGTGCGTCTTCACCATCAATGGTGACTAAAGGCAGATCTCGTAAATCTATACGACCTTGACGATCTTTTGCAGAAGGTTCTTTAAATGCTTCAGCTTCTTTGATGACTTCTTCTGGGAACTCATAAGGTAAACCATATTCTAAAATGGTTTGCGGGATAATGATTTCAGTATCGGCTTTATCCGCCATTGATTGAATCACATGACCTGTCGCAAATTCATCTCGTGTTGGATAGTCATCAATTTCAACACGTAATGCATCGCCGACTTTGGCTTTGGCATGTTCAATCAGTTCTTTTTCTAAAGTTATGGGCTGATGTGCATTGGGAGGTGCAGGTTGAATAAAGTATTCACCGTCAAATTCTGCAACTTTACCGATCAGTTGTTTAACTCGACGTTGAGTCACTTCAGTAATATAGCCCCAAGCTTTACCTTTACGGTCTACAGAAGTTTGTTGGACTTTAACGCGGTCACCATGGAAGACTTGACGTAATTCGCGCTCAGGCAGAAGGAACTCATCTTTCTTCCCATCTAAGCTTGCAACACCTAAACCTTTAGCGTTGACATAAATAGTAGCGTCTAGGGTAGGTTGATCGGCCATCAGCTGATATTTAAAACCATCTTTCATCAACTGACCATCACGGACCATTGCACTTAAACGATGGCTGAGCGCATCTATACTTTTTTGATCGACAATTTCAAGCAGTTCAACAAGATCTGCATGTGACAATGCTTCTTGTTTTCGTTCAATGATTTCTAAGATAAGGGTACGACTTGGAATGGGATTGTCGTAACGCTCAGCTTCAGCTTTGGCTTCAGGATCGACCCAATTTTTCATGATGTATTTGGTTTCTAGTCAGAAGATATGATTAGCATAAGACATAGCGTGGAATACTGCACGTAATTGATTGCAATATTGTGTTTTTAATTTAGTTTTTAGAGAAAATTTCTAGGTATTTGTAGATTGTGATTATTTTGCAGCATAAAAAAACAACAAAATGATGAAAATCGCTTAAAAAGTATTTAATTGAGTAAATTTCTCTATTTTTTTTAATGTCATCACTTGCCGAATCGGGTTTTAGTTTGTATTATGGCGGCTCGTTACGGTGAGATGGGTGAGTGGCTGAAACCACATCCCTGCTAAGGATGCATACGGGTAACTGTATCGAGGGTTCGAATCCCTCTCTCACCGCCAACGATTACTTATGACGCGCTCATAGCTCAGCTGGATAGAGCACTTGGCTACGAACTAAGGGGTCGGGAGTTCGAATCTCTCTGAGCGCACCAATAAGTTAATCATGATGTAACGAATGCCTTTTGGCAACACAAGTATTGCGCTCATAGCTCAGCTGGATAGAGCACTTGGCTACGAACTAAGGGGTCGGGAGTTCGAATCTCTCTGAGCGCACCAACTTGAAGAATTAACCGCATACCTTGCGGTTTTTTTGTGCCTGGAGTTTAGATACTAATCATAAATTGAATAATAAAATGTACAAAGTGAATGATTAAAGTGGCTGTTAATACAGTGGCCAAAAACTGAGTTATCTTTTTATATCTGAGGGCAATGTGTTTGAAAACAGCCCATAAAGTAAAAACTAAAATAAAGTAACCGATGCCTGTATAAATTATTGAATTTAATAAATGGCTTTTAGCTTTTAGAATGTTAGCTTGACTGTTTGGCATTTCTTCTAAGTAAGGTAAAGTTTGCTGCTCATTTTTATCGTTTGTAAAGTGAATGTCTTTTAATATGTAATGGTAGAAGAAAATGGGCTGATCATTTGGATCATAACTGACATAAAAGCTAAAACTGTTTGGTGTGTATAAGTCATCTTTTACTTTTGTACAAAATGTTGAGATGTAATCTGCGCATGGTTCCTCGGTGATGGTGGTTGAATTTAGAGTAATTGCTAAAGAAGAGGTATTATTACGATAGTTAACAATATTATAGCTTAAGTCATTTCCAACATCGATATGAATGGCTTTCCATTTTAAATTTTGTAATGCAATAATATTCCTAAGATTTTGATAAAAAAATTGATGGTTGTTGGTAATTATGATGAAGAAAAATCCAGAGAAGGCAAGTGTAGTTCCAATCTTTCCCAAAAAATTTTCAGTATCTTTAAGCATAGTCGTTATTTGATCAGTTTAAGTTGATAAGTGCGAGTTCTATAGTAAATTGCTCAGGCAAAATTGATTTTAATTTGAGTCTTTGAATATATTAATTCTCTTGGCTATTTTTCGAAAAATAAAATAGCTAAATGCAATAAGCCCAATAAAAATGCCAGTTATCTCTAAATAGGAAAAAGTGCTAATTTTAAAAAGAAAAAAGATGCTGATTAAACTTAGACTAAGCCACAATAAACAGAAAAATAGCATTTCATTAAAGAAGAATACTTGAAAGAGCCATTTGCGTAATGCCTTATTTTTAATTCGCGTCAGAAATAAAAACCGATGTTTAAAACCGAATGAACTATTTGGCGAGATTTCAGCTTTGGACAGCAGCATTCGATAAAAATGGATCTCATCAAAAGAAGCATTGAGTTTATTTTTAACAGGCTGTTGTGTCTTTTCATGATTATTTAACCATCTATCCACCTCAAAACAGGGCAGTAAAGACTCTCCAAAACCATCGATATCTAAATATCGATTTTGTGGTGTTTTAAGTTCAAAAGATTTTGGCAGCCAATATTTGGGTGGTGATGGACTTTTGGGATCTTGATGTTTTTCTTCGATGAAATGGATCATATCCACCATTTCATTGTTAGCTTCTATGCTAAATGGATCAATCATCATTGCCATAATGTTGGTAATATTAAGCTCGACTTAAAATGTTGGAGTACGTTGTAAATATTGTAAAAATGATTGCGCTAAAATGGCTACTTTTTCATCATTATAGAGTGCTGACCATATATTGAGTCTGGATTTAAACGTTTCAGAGCTTTTTAAGATCGTTGCCCGAAAGACGTAATAGCTTAAGCCATCTTCATCTTGAAGAGTGGTAATGTCTTCAACTTTAAATAAGGCCAACCAAAATAATGGAATACAGTATTTAACTTCTTGATAGGTTTCATTTTCATCCATTTCACCCGTGGTTCTATCGAGATCGGATGAAATTAAAAGTGTTGAGTAATGTCCCATTGTTTCCTTTTATCATCTGAATTTTTATAGGAATATTTATGAAATAATAGTACAGGATTGATTGATGTGGAATTTAAATAAAATGAATTTTATTATTTTTTGCACGTCTATTCTTGTCGCAGAGTAAGGATTGCAACATCTATTCTAGAGCTAAAAACTTTAAAATAATAAAATAACCGAAGTTTTAGAAAGAAGAACATGAAGAAATATACAGATGGATATTATATTTACCAGCATGTTGATTTTATTTGTCATTTCAACCTGCAACAGTGTGATGGCTGTAATCGCACGCTGACAGGTTTTGTCTATGAACTGCAAATCCAAAGTTTAGAAAATGAATCTGTCATCTTCTGTGCTGAATGTATGGAATTGTTAGACGTGGTGAATGCCGAATAATTGCTTCGGATTGATGATTGTTCAATTTTAACTACGCTTATTTTTCTCACCGTAAAAAAGTAAGCATTATCCAGCATTATTTTTATAGAAAAGCTTATCTGATAATCATATTTATTTAGACAAAATTCTCACTGTAAGATAGTTCCAAATCATTTTTTCTGCTTTAGAGCGTAACAATAAAATAATTATTTTGGACGATTTCTTTGAATTGGCAATATATCTACAGTGTGATGCCACAGTTTGCTTCGGCAATGGTGACGACACTCAAAATCTCAATCATCAGTATTATTCTCGCAATATTGGTTGGTTTAATTTGCAGTATTCTCATTACCTATCGGGTACGGGTCTTTGACAAAATTGCCAAAATTTACATTGAAGTATCACGCAATACGCCCTTATTGATTCAGTTATTTTTTCTCTATTACGGTTTACCAAAACTGGGGATTAAAATTGATGGATTTACCTGTGGGGTCATTGGTCTAACTTTTCTAGGTGGAAGCTATATGGCTGAAGCCTTTCGTGCGGGTTTACAAGCTGTGGCCAAAGGGCAAATTGATTCGGGTGAAAGTATTGGACTGAATCCACTGCAAGTTTTTCAATATGTGATCTTCCCTCAAGCTCTAGCAATTTCAATTCCTGCAATTGGTGCAAATTGTTTATTTCTGATTAAAGAAAGTTCTGTGGTGAGTGCCATCGCAGTGGTGGAACTATTGTTTGTTACCAAAGACTTAATTGGTATGGATTATAAAACCACAGAAGCATTGTTTCTCTTGATCATGTCTTATCTGATTGTTTTATTGCCTGTGTCTATTCTCACCAGTTATCTGGAATACCGCAGTCGGAAGGTGAGCCATGGAATTTGATTATTTGTTTCAACCTAGCCACCTTGCACGATTACTGGAAGGGCTGTGGGTTACTGCAAAAATTGCCTTTATATCAGTATTTTTTTCAGCAATTTTTGGCACGATTTTCGGTGTCATTATGACGTCGAAAAATTTACTGATTAAAAGTTTGTGTCGACTGTATTTAGAAGCGATTCGGATTATTCCAATTCTGGTTTTATTGTTTGTTTTCTATTTTGGCTTTGCAACATGGTTTAACTGGCAGCTCTCAGCGGTACTGGTATGTATTGTGGTTTTCGTATTGTGGGGGACTGCTGAAATGGGCGATTTAGTCCGCGCTGCCATCACATCGATAGATCAACATCAACGCGATTCTGCACACGCACTTGGCCTGAGTCCTATCCAAACTTTGGGCTATGTGATTTTCCCGCAGAGTTTAAAAAGAGTCACACCGGGCGCAATCAATTTATTCACGCGTATGATTAAAACCAGCTCCTTGGCAGTGCTGATTGGCGTGGTCGAAGTGATTAAAGTTGGACAGCAAATTATTGAAAATTCGCTGTTAATTGTTCCGAATGCATCTCTTTGGATTTATGGTTTGATCTTTATTTTATATTTCATCATTTGCTATCCCTTATCCCGTTTAGCGACGCATTTAGAAAAAGTTTGGGAGTAATCATGACTTTGTTATCTATACAACATTTACAGAAATCATTTGCAGAAAGTCATATTTTACAAGGCATAGATTTGGACGTAAAACAGGGTGAAGTCGTGGTGATCCTTGGTCCATCGGGATGTGGGAAAAGCACATTGTTACGTTGTATCAATGGCTTGGAAAAAATTCAGGGTGGCACAATCAATTTAGATGGCTCAGGTGTATTGGGCAAAGATTTAGCGTGGGTGGATGTACGTCAAAAAATTGGCATGGTGTTTCAAAACTATGAACTTTTTGGGCATATGAATGTGATTGATAACATTTTATTAGGCCCTTTAAAAGTTCAAAAACGAACAAGAGCTGAAGCTGAGAAAGTCGCAGACGAATTATTGAAACGTGTCGGTTTATACGATCGTAAGCG
>Ga0207620_1000072_pt1 | contig 10138 bp, 10 predicted proteins | sample NitcycUWRG05A512_FD_188169 | JGI IMG/M metagenome (GOLD analysis project Ga0207620, IMG submission 188169) | Soil microbial communities from Arlington Agricultural Research Station in Wisconsin, USA - Nitrogen cycling UWRJ-G05A5-12 (SPAdes) | ecosystem: Environmental > Terrestrial > Soil >...
TTATAAAGATCCCAATGATATTCAAAGGACAAAGACTCCATCATTAAAATAGGCAATCTTGTTAATTCTCCTGGTGTTTTAATCAAGAAATTTTGATTCAACAAATCAGGGCTTGCGACAATAAATTGTTTTGAAATGGATAGGCTACGTACAATCAAATCACTATCTTTTAAAGGTAAGGGTCTGATTCGAATTGCAACGTCATAACGTTCATTAAACAAGTCTACCTTTCTATTTGTCGCTTCCACATGCAATTTAACTTTCGGATAACGTGCTAAAAATTTATTCAACATTTTACTGACATTAATATGCAATAAATTTGTAGGACAAGAAATTTTTACAATTCCAGTCGGCTCTGCGCTTAACAGTGCGATTGCCTCATCAGCTGATTCAGCTTCCACAAGCATTGCTTTACAGTGTTGTAAATATATGTTCCCGACATCTGTAATCGAAATTCTTTTGGTGGTTCGATTGAGTAGTTTTACTCCTAAACGGTTTTCCAATTCCGCAACTCTTCGACTTAACAATGATTTGGTCACGCCCAACGCATTACTTGCAGCTGAAAAGCCGCCATATTCAATCACTTTGGTAAAATAATACAGGTCATTTAAGTCTTTCATCATATCCCCTTAAATATCGCAACTGTTCTCTACATAAGACAATATGTCATATAAATAGCATAATTCAATGTTTGTCCTACTGTTAGTATTAAAAACAGCAAATGATTGCTTAACTAAGGATATATAAAATGTCTACTCCAGCTAATTTTAATGGCCAAGCCCCAGTGATTGATGTAAATGATTCCGTTATGCTGTTAATTGATCATCAAAGTGGTTTATTTCAAACCGTTGCTGATATGCCAATGACAGAACTACGCCAACGCGCAGCAGCCTTAGCGAAAATAGCATCATTATCAAACATTCCTGTCATTACCACGGCCTCAGTTCCTCAAGGCCCCAATGGCCCACTTATTCCTGAAATACACGCAAATGCGCCCCATGCAAAATATGTCGCACGTAAAGGTGAAATTAATGCTTGGCAAAATCAAGAGTTCGTTGAAGCGGTTAAAGCAACAGGTAAAAAGACCCTGATTATTGCGGGTACGATTACCAGTGTGTGTATGGCTTTTCCAGCGATTAGTGCAATTGCTGATGGCTATAAAGTTTTTGTTGTGGTTGATGCATCAGGTACGTATAGCAAAATGGCACAAGAAATTACCTTAGCACGTGTGGTTCAAGCAGGTGCGGTACCGATGGATACAGCGGCGGTTGCTTCAGAAATTCAACAAACTTGGAACCGTGAAGATGCTGCTGAATGGGCTCAAGTGTACACTCAAATCTTCCCTGCTTATCAATTACTGATTGAAAGTTATTCAAAAGCACAAGAAGTTGTGACAAACAAAGAAGTACTTGATTCAGTACGTAAATAATTTTAAATAAATGATGATTTTAGACACCTTTCGAGGTGTCTAAATCTTTGTTATGACGCTGTAATTACTATTTTCATTTTATTGCTACTTCAGGTTTAGAGAATAAATCATGTCTTTAGATTAAAAAAATTAATGTACATGATCCGTCTCCTTTTCCGCTGCCTCAAGTGCGGCAGATTCATTGGCAACGTCATTGACCCATCCATAGCCATTTTTCATCAAAATGGTATAGGTTTTACCATCTGCTGTAATCGTGCCCATGGTAAAATTGTCTTTAATGGTTTGAGTAATATGAAACTTCTCATTATTTTGATCTCCTCCTTCTAGAGAGCCTGACCAACTAACAATATCTTCACCTGGATCTACTTCTATTCGTTCTATAACAGCCCGTCTGTTTAAACCATAGCCTGACACATTAAACACGATTTGATCGCCGACATTCTTCGCCTCTAAGGTATATAGATCATTCCTCAGAAATATTCGCCCATCTTTTTTTTGTGCATCTGTCAAAGGAACGGGATTATGCATAGACACCGTATCGACAGTACTCAAATTGAACATCTGTTGATTGAAAATCCCTGCACGTAATTTGTCCTCATCCAGCGTTACAAGTTTACGGCGAGCATGGCTGTCTTTTATACGTTGCAATACTTGTGTTTCAGTAAGATTTGCATTTAGTTTCGGTGAATTCACTTGATCGATTTGTTCATTTTGTTTAGACGCAATCGCTTTAGCTGTCTCCTGTTGACCTGAGATGAACCAAGCCAACAAAGAAACCACCAAAACAGTTAAAACAACGGAAATAATGAGATATATCCGTTTATTCATTATGGATTAACCGCAACTAAAAATTTTGAAATAGCTTCAACATTCTCATTAATTTTTCTTAAGCCATCAAATTTGTCAGTTTCACCTAAACGCACGCCATATTCAGGACTATAGATATCTGGGCTTGAATATAAGCCAATTTGATTTCCACCCATAATGGTACTGCCTAAAGGATGACCAAATCCCCAGTTATAACCTGTGGTTCGATCAAAACTATGTCCTAGCCCCATGTTATGCCCTAACTCATGCCGCATTGCAGTGATACCACAACCATAGTTATGTGATCCGATCATGTTGTACTTGCTAGGTGTGCTATTTACATAGGCGAGACCGCAACCAGAATGATCTGTAATGGTATATATCGCATCAGCACCTGTTCTGGTTCTTTCCGCTTGTACGGTGGCATCTGAACGTCCTAAATTAATCGCATCACCGAGTGTCGTTCCAGGGATTCGATAATCCAAGTATCCGACTTCTTTGTAGTAGGCTTTTGCTTGCGAGTTTTCAAGCGCTTCATTGGTTAATCTAAGTGCTTCACGGGCTTGAATTTTTGCAGCAGTTGCACCGAGTTTGTCATTGACTACCGGGCTATTCACAAGCAATAGATCAATCTGATAGCTATCGGTGTTCCAAACCCCATTGTTGAATATCAAACGGATTTTATCGCCTTTTTTCAAACTTGCACTAATGTTGCTACCTGAAACTGTAAACGCTGTATCCGCAGAATTAGATACGATGACCTTGTCACCCGACTGAGCCGCTGGCAAATTTACAACAGGTGCCCATTGTGCATTATCAGCGGTTATTTCAACAACAGGGGTTTTAAATGTAAAACCTTGTGCAGCGGTGTTTGCAGTGAATACAGTTTTAGGAGACGAAGCCAACACCCAATACGATTTATCTGCAATATAAATGAACTCATAACGATTGCCCTTGTTGATTTTTAGGGTTGCGGTGGTATTGGTATTTTCATTTTCAATCACTGATTGCCAGCTTGCAGTTGAGCTAACAATGATACGATCTCGGTCGTTTGCTGTTTGCGGTAATTTTAATGAAGACACCCACGCCCCATCAGCAAAACGAATTTCTGTTTTAGGTGCAGTTAAATTTTGCAAAGCGGTATTTAATGCCGCAGTATTACCATTGATCACGTTGATAATACGTGTCGGAACAGACAGTGGAACCCATTTACTCAGTTCTTGATTATATTGAAAGATATATGCATCATTTTTATTGACAACCAATGTACTCGGAAATAAAGCATTTTGTGAATTAATTTTTGAGGATTTAAGCGCATTGGACTTAACCACAAGAATCTGGCCATTCTGACCTGTTTGCGGTAAATGAATTGTATCAGTCCAAGCAGCATCACTTACAACATATTGAGCCTGTGATTGTTGAAATACTGGAATAGTATTGCCATTTTTTTCAGGCGTAAAATTGGCAGTTTCAGGCGCATAAAACTCCCATTTTCCATTACTAAATTTAAAACGATAACTGTTTCCAGACTTTAGCGTGAGAACGCCTTTTTTTCAATATTTACATTACTTAAATCAATATCACTGTCATAACCCGCAGTTGATTGAATTGTAATTAAGGCACCTTCTTTTGCTACATTCGGTAAGGAAATATTCTTCACCCAATTGCCATTAGATACACTAAATATCAGATCATCATAGCCTGTTGGGATGATTCCACTCTGGTTATTCTGGTTTGGTGATAGTGTGGTTGCGGCTATGGCAAAAGTGACCATGCCACTTGTAATGAAGACTGTAATAACTTTTCTTTTATTCATGTTATACCTGAGTCAATATTATAAAGTTGAGCTGACACTATAAATTAATTTTTATTGAAAAATAAAATTAAAAATTGTTAATAAAATCGATAAAACTAACAGCAACCCCAGGTTAAATTAAATTATAAATATATGATATATAAATAAAAAACAAATATTACACCCCCAAAACAATGCAGAGCTTATGAAATAAAACTTAGTAAAATCATCAACCTAAACCAATTAATAATTCGTGAATTATCCTTCTTTTTGTTGAATAATCGCTGAGTTTAAATTTCAGTATTCCAATATAGAAATTTGATATTTCTATAGCTGATTCAATACATTAAAATTATTTTTATATCATCTTATCCACATTGATTTTCACAACTTTATTTCCTGAATTTTTAAAATAAAAAAATATCAATAATTTAAATAAATAACGTCAAATTTATAAAGCAATATTTTCTATTCAAAAGAGTAAAAATCACAAAAAAAGTGTCCTCAAAGGATATGGTCGCTAATTATTCTAAATGGTAAAAACTTTTAATCGCTTAACAGTTTCATGTTGGATAACCACAATGATCACGGAAAGTCATCAAATTAAAGCAAGAAAAGTATATTTCGATTTTTCTGAGTCTTCTGTATGTTGGATGCCAGATGATCCACTATGTTCACATATTGCCAATGGTATCAATATGCTTTTGCCTGCGGGTGAGTTTTGGTTTTGTCGGGTATTTAATAAAACCCTCCCACATATTACAGATGAAAAATTAAAACAAGAAGTTATTGGCTTTGTCCGTCAAGAAGCTGCACATGCACGCGCACATGAAAAAGTACAAGACTTTTTAAGAGAAAGTGGCTATGACATACAAGAACCATTAAATCGTGCCCATCTTGTTTTCAACATTTTATTAGGTGACAAACCATTAGGAATTCCTTTTTTAAAAGGGAAAAAATTTGACGAATATTGGTTAATCTTTCGTGTAGGTGTTATTGCAGCGATCGAGCACTTTACAGGTACAATTGGGCAATGGACGCTTGATAGCAAATCTTGGGATAAAGCAGATCCAGCTATGGCTGATTTATTCCGCTGGCATCTTGCGGAAGAAGTTGAACATCGTTGTGTCGCTTATGATTTGTTTGAGCATTTATTACAACAAAAGCTAGGTTTTTATGTTTCCAGACAAATCATTATGATGGGAATTTTTCCGCTTTTTATTTACTTCCTCGTTGATTTTGCTCGTAGTCTGGGCCAACAAGATACTGAACATCAACAAATCCAAAAATTAATGCGCCGTGGATTCTTTGCTTTTATTCGAGAGTTTGAAAAAACTGCAACCAAAACAGATCACCTACCGACCATTAAATACCTATGGAAAGCCACTCTACGTTGGACCTCTCCAAAGTTTAATCCGCTTCATGAAGGTGATACAGAACAGGCTTTAGCCTATATGTCACGTTCACCTGCTGTTCAGTATTTTGAGAAAACGGCGCTCAATTAGAGGGTCATCACATAATAAAAGTGACCATAAAGCTCGGAAGAAACATGGTTAATGCGAGTCCTATAACTCCTCCAAATTCAAAATAAAAAAGCACCTTAAGGTGCTTTTTTAAACGACTGATGCTTTCTCAATAAATCATCAATAGTATAGTCGCTTACAACTCATTATTTCGCGTTTGGACGTACCATTTTTTCAGGTTGTACCACTTCATCAAACTGTTCAGCCGTGACAAAGCCAAGTTCTATCGCGACTTCTTTTAAAGTCTTATCTTCTTTATAAGCCGTTTTGGCAACTTTAGCGGCATTTTCATAACCAATCACAGGATTCAGTGCTGTTACCAACATCAATGAATTATGTAAGAAGTAATCAATTTTTTCACGATTTGGTTCAATACCTACAGCACAGTGTTCATCGAAGCTGTTACATGCATCGCCAAGCAATTGAATCGACTGAACAAGATTATATGCAATCACAGGCATATAAACATTCAGTTCAAAATTCCCCGCTGCACCTGCAAAGTTAATCGTGGTGTCATTCCCCATCACTTGCGCAACCACCATGGTCATTGCTTCACATTGGGTTGGGTTGACTTTACCAGGCATGATGCTTGAACCAGGTTCATTCTCAGGAATACGCAACTCGCCCAAGCCACAACGTGGTCCACTTGCTAACCAACGTATATCATTGGCAATTTTATTTAAACTCGCAGCTAAGGTTTTCAATGAACCAGAAGCAAATACAGCAGCATCACGACCAGCAAGTGCTTCAAACTTATTGGGATTACTTATAAATGGTAACCCCGTCAGTTTGGCTAATTCTTCCGCTGCTTTGTCTGCATATTCAGGATGCGCATTTAAACCTGTACCAACAGCTGTACCACCAAGTGGTAACTCATAGAGCCACACCAAAGCCTGTTGTAAACGTTTTAGTCCATGATCCAGCTGTGAAACATAGCCACTGAATTCCTGACCTAATGTAAGCGGTGTTGCATCCTGTAAATGAGTCCGACCAATCTTAACAATATCGTCAAACGCTTCAGATTTGCGATGTAAAGTGTCTCGTAAACGTTTTACTGCTGGAATAAGCAACTCATTGATTTGTACCGCAGCAGCCACATGAATCGCTGTTGGAAATGAATCATTGGTAGATTGCGCACGATTGACATGATCATTCGGATGCACCGGCTTTTGCGAACCTAATGGATTACCTAATTTTTGATTGGCAATATTGGCAATGACTTCATTACAGTTCATATTACTTTGCGTACCTGAACCTGTTTGCCAAACCACCAAAGGAAATTGTGAATCCCATTTGCCTGAAATTACTTCATCGGCAGCATCGACAATATACTGTGACAGATCATGCGGAATTTGGTTTAAGCTGGCATTGGTTATTGCCGCTGCTTTTTTAACCAGACCCATCGCTCGAATCATCGGGCGTGGCATATGTTCTGTACCAATTTTAAAATTTTCTACGCTTCGCTGAGTTTGTGCGCCCCACATTGCTTCGCTTGGGACTTCAACATCGCCCATTGTGTCATGTTCAATACGTGTTTGCATTTTCAACCTCTTCTTTATCCATATCTTATTTTCAAGTTAAAGCTTGTTTTGACAACATCTGCGTAAAAACACCAGCTTCAGCGAAGCGATTATGCTAAACAAATCAACCAAACATGTAAATGATAATTATTTACAATAATCATCTATTCTGGATTTTTATCGGTTGTTTAAGGTATTTTGATAAAAACGCCATTCATCTTCAATCATTTGTTTAAGCGAGCGCTGTGCTTTCCATTTTAAAAGCTCAAATGCTTTTTGGCTGGTAGATGCAACCTGATCCAGTTCATCTAATTTATACACCGCATCAATTTGATGGATTTGACTCGCCGTAACCTCTTCGATCAAGTGGATCAGGTTTTGTATCGAACAGACAGGACCTGCAATATCAAAACTTTGATAAACATTACCCTGCTCATGTAGCCAAAGAATAGTTGATTTAATTGCTTCACATACGTCAAGAACATGCACAAAGCTACGCTCAGTCGTTTTATCCTCAGTCTCTGAATTACGTTGTACTTCAATTAGATCACGTTGTTGAGCCGCAACTTGTAAAGCCAAAGGAACAACATTTTTAGGTAGTGGTGCAACAAACTCACCCAAGACACCATGCTCAAATGCACCGACGACATTTGAAACCCTTAAAATGGCAATTTTCCATTCTTCATCAGTTTTGAATGTGTCTTTAATGATTTCTTCAATCATTTGCTGAGATTTTATATAAGGATTAGGGTAACTATAATTAAATGCGGTTTGTTCATTCAGCTCTAAACTTGATTGCGCATAAACCATAAGGCTAGAAAGATGTACCAAATTTCTGACACCGGTACGCTGCATCGCGCGTAATAAACTCATAATACAACTGAGATTGTCATTATAATATTCAAGTGGTTTTAGATTTGACTCTTCAATGGACTTAAATCCCGCACAATGCACAACGGTATCTATTGAATATTGTTCAAATACTTTATTTAAAGCGGGAGTATTACGAATATCAATTTTGACAAAGGGAATATACATTCCTGTAATAAATTCTAAGCGCTCTAAGCATTGCAGATTGGCATTGGCTAGATTATCCACAATGACGACCGCTTGCCCTTGAGCTAGCAAACTTAAAACCACATGCGAGCCTATAAAGCCTAAACCACCAGTCACTAAAATCATTGTATACTACCTATCATTATCAAGTTTGAATGTTGCAAACTGTCCATTCTCCAAGTGAATCGCCATCAAATGAGTACTTTATTACTAATCACCGCAGCACCGACTTCAATTCATGCATGGCATGCATTGGGTTTAGCGCAGGCACTGCAAGCTGAAGATCAAGAATTTCGTGTTTTCTTTTATCAAGATGGTGTACAAGTTGCGAACAACTTGCAATGGGTTCCTGACGATCAACGTAATTTATCTGTAGAATGGCAAAAACTCTCAATTCGACTTCCTGTCTGTGTGAGTGCTGCATTAGCGCGGGGGATAACAGATCAAGAGAATGCCAAACGTCACCAAATTCCAGCCGATAATCTTGCAAAAGGCTTTGAGCTTGTGGGTTTAGGCGAACTTGCAGATGCTGTTCAATCTACAGATCGTATCATTCAATTCTAAGTTGATCATCCCATTAGCGTGTTGCATTTAAAAGGTAATTTGTGTGAATACTGTGCTCGTTGTGATAACTCAAGCAAATTTAAATACATTGCAGATACATGAAAGCTTGTCAGCAACCATGGTGCTTGCAACTTTTGGCTGTAAAGTCAAAGTGTTACTTAAAGACGCTGGATTAAGCCTACTTAAATCAGAAATGGCTTTTCACCAATTAAATCACGTATTTAAGCTTGCTTCAAATCTGGTCGATAGCTTTGAATTCTATGATTTAACACCAGTTTTAGTAGAAAATATGAATAAATCCTCGACTTTTGTTACTCAATCACAACAAGAGTTGGAATTTGTAGAACTGAATGCTGAATTTATTCAGTCTTTTGATCATGTGTTGTATTGGTAAGCTATGGATGGAAAGTTTAAATGTCAGATAAAACGCTTTATTTAATTCAATCTTCTTTTATACATACAGACCATATATTGAATCAGTTAGATCAACTGTATGGTTCTCATGATCACGTTGTTTTAATGGGTGATGCGGTACTGTTTGCAGCAGATCAGCGCTTAACAAACAAACAGAATCTTTATCTTCTTGAAAATGATGCTGAGATTTTATCTGAATCCATTCCTGAAAATTTTAAATCAATTTCTTACCCACAATTTGCACAGCTAGTTTTAGACTTTAGCCGTTGTATCAGTTTAAAATAGTGGGCTAGGTTGTCAATTATCTTCGATTTTTTAAAAATCAATCTTTTATGTTTTGTCGATCAAAAGTTAGATTGTTTAGATTATTTTTGTTTAGGTTGTTTTATGAGCTTTGAGTTAGACCAAGATGGTCATTTAGTAGACTACACCATTTGGAATGAACAGGTTGCCCAAGAGTTGGCACAAAGTTTAGATCTACAACTGACCTCATGGCATTTTGAAGTGTTGCATGCAGTACGTCAATTTTATACCCAGTTTGGCCACTCTCCTGCGACTCGTCCACTGATTAAATTTTTAATGAAAACGATCAATCCAGCAATTGATAATGCTGTTCTACAAGACAAGTTTAATACAGGACTGGTTGCCCGCCATTTAAGCCGTTTGGCAGGTATCCCTAAACCTGCAAATTGTTTGTGATCACTCCATAAAAATTGATTCGTTTAATTCAATATGAGATCAAACCCATCAATATAGCGAGTAAATATCTAAACTGGCGATAGCATAAATTATTTCACTTTCTTCCTGAGCAAATCCCATTGGTATTTGAAAAAATATTTTAGTGTTTGATTTGGATTGACTGCAGTTTTATTTTTTAAATTTACGCCATCCGAATGATCATAATCTAAAAAATTAGCTGTAGTACCCTGTATAAATGGCTTTGTTGCACAAAGGTATTCTTAAAGTCTTCTTCAGCAATATAATTTCCAAATGAAGAAACCTGCACCCAAAATCTATCGCACAACGAATT